>Ga0066379_10000010_pt1 | contig 56485 bp, 57 predicted proteins | sample Knorr_S23_td_250_FD_70951 | JGI IMG/M metagenome (GOLD analysis project Ga0066379, IMG submission 70951) | Marine microbial communities from Southern Atlantic Ocean transect - Knorr_S23_td_250_ad_251m_LV_A | ecosystem: Environmental > Aquatic > Marine > Oceanic | place: Southern Atlantic ocean...
AGGATATTCTTCCATAGTCTCAACGCCATAGTTAATTAGGAGTCCCCATGAGCTTTGTGGCGGCTGGATTCCCAGTCCCAAAAAACTTAAAAAGGCCTCCAGCAACATTACACTGGGAATGGTTAATGTGGTGTACACAATCACCGGCCCTAAAGTATTAGGGATAATATGGCGACGAATAATGGCCCACCGTGATAGCCCCATAGAATAGGCCGCTTCAATAAATTCCTGTTTGCGGAGAGACATCACTTGGCCGCGGACAATACGTGCCATAGTCAACCATTCAACAGCACCGATAGCGACAAATAACAGCAGAATATTGCGCCCAAATACCACCATGAGTAAAACAATAAATATCATAAAGGGTAAGGCATACATAATGTCGACAATGCGCATCATTACGGCATCTACGCGACCGCCGACAAATCCTGCAATCGAACCCCAAAGAATACCAATAGCTAATGCTACTGCGGTGGCAATAAAGCCTACCATTAGGGAAACTCGGCCACCGTACATAATACGGGTTAGCATATCCCGACCAAAGATATCAGTGCCTAACCAATGAGCGGCAGAAGGGGGTGTAGCGCCAAGCATTAAGTCTTGCTCCTCATAGCTATAGGGAGCAATCCACGGGGTTAATAGGGAGACCACACATAAGATAAGCAGTACAGAAAAGCCAAATAATGCCATTCGGTTTTTTCGTAATTTAAACCATGCATCTAGCCATAGTGAGCTGCGCTGTGCAGTGGTCTGAAAAGGTTTTTTCATTAGCTTTCCCCTCGTGCCTGTTGGCGCAGTTTAGGGTTAAGCCATAGAGCAATCATGTCCGATAGCAAATTAAAAACAACAATAAGCCCAGCAAAAAATATAGTCATACCCAAGATCATGGTGTAGTCGCGATTAAAGGCTGAGGTGACATAAAAACGACCCAGACCAGGTATTTGGAAAATAGTCTCCACCACAAAAGAGCCGCCCAATAGCCCAGCAAAGGCCGGTCCTAAAAACGCAATCACAGGGATTAATCCGCCACGCAGTGCATGCTTAAAGATAATTAAGTGCTCAGATAAGCCTTTTGCTCGAGCGGTGCGAATATAATCTTGAGATAATACTTCAAACATTCCGCCACGAGATAGGCGAGCGATGTAGGCTGCATAGCCAGTCCCCAGAGTGATGGCGGGCAGAATTTTATCACCCGGTATATCGCCCCAGCCAGATATAGGAAGCCACTCCAGCTGTATGCCAAATACTAAAATCAAAATGGGTCCAAGCAAAAATGATGGCATACAGATACCCAGCATAGCCGCTGACATAGGGATATAATCCTGCATAGTATTGGGCTTGATCGCAGCTAATACGCCGGCACTAATGCCAATAAAAAGAGCGACTAGCATCGCGTAGAGTGCTAATTCTGCAGTGACGGGTAAACCCGCGGCAATTAGCTCATTAACTGTGCGTCCTGAATATTTAAACGAGGGTCCGAAATCACCCTGAATAACATCACCTAAATAATTAATATACTGTTGCCACAAGGGCTGATCTAGGTTGTATTGCGCCTCCAATGCTCGAGCTACCTCTGGCGGCACTGCCTTCTCCGCTGAAAAGGGCCCACCTGGCGCGCTGTGAATCAGCAAAAAAGTGACTGAAATGACCACTAGCAACACAGGGATAGCCTGAAGTAATCGACTGAGAATAAAGCGAAGCATTAGGGTGTTACCTTCTCAGTCGTTTGGGGTTCAAGATACATCTCGCGATAATTGGCCTGATTGAGAATATTGCGGCCAAAGTTCTTTACTGAAGGATGTACCAGATTATTAGAGGTGTAAACATAGATTGGAATAACCGGCATTTCCTCTAACAGTATTTTTTCCGCCTGTTTAAATATCTCCAAGCGTTCATTATGGGTTTTCGCTTCTGGTGCTTGTTTGAGAATCAATTGATCGAATTGGGTATTACACCAGTTAGTGCGGTTATTGCCCCCGTTACATAAAAACATATCGAGAAAATTGTTGGGATCCACATAGTCGCCTATCCATCCAGCACGAGCTATTGCATAGTGACGATTACTGACAGTATCCAAATAGACTTTCCATTCTTGATTTAATAGTGTGACATCAATATTGAGGTGTTTTTTCCACATCTGTTGAAGAGCAACGGCAATTTTGCGATGCCCCTCACTGGTATTGTAAAGAATTTCAGTGGTTGGGAAGTCCTCGCCATTGGGGTAGCCTGCCTCGGCTAGTAATTTTTTTGCCGCCTGAGGGTCAAATTTAAGATCGCTTTCTGGGTAATAGCCCATAGTGCCCGGTGGAGTAATAGCATAGGCTGGTATCTGGCCGCCCTTGGTGATTTGAGAGACGAGTTGATCGCGGTTAATGGTCATCCCCAGCGCTCGACGCACTCGCTTATCTTTCAAATGCGGTTGTTCAACATTAAGTCGATAAAAATAGATACCCAAATAGGGTTGAATACGCAAAGAAGAGTTTTCCGATTTTTTATACACCTCAATCTTATCCGAGGGAATACCACTGTAATGTAACTGCCCGGCACGAAACATGCGCTCTTCGGTAGTGATATTTTCGGTAGGATAAAATACCACCTGATTTAGCCCGACATTGTCTGCATTCCAGTAGTGAGGGTTGCGTTCTACAGTGATGCGACGATTAATTTTCCATTCTTTTAATTGAAAAGCACCATTGCCAACAATATTTCCCTCGTAGGTCCAGCGTGTTCCCCGTTGATCTGCCGTACCAAACTTTTCCACGGTAGCACGGTGTACAGGGTAGGTGCTGTAATGATCCAGTAACTGCAAAAAATAGGGGATTGGGTTAGTGAGTGTGACCTGTAAAGTATAATCGTCGAGGGCTTTGACACCCACCTGGTCAAAATCGCTTAGCTCACCCTCATAATAGGCTTTGGCATTATGGATGGGAAAATACATATAGGCGTAAAGGTTGCCCAGTGCCGGTTGCAGTGCACGCCACCATGACCAAATATAATCATGGGCATTATGCGGGTCGCCATTAGACCAGCGAGCATTTTCTCGTAAATAGAACGTATAAACACGACCATCATCGCTAATATCCCAAGACTTGGCTACTCCCGGACGGGGTTCAAGGGTTTCACCGTCTTTGTGAATTAAGCCTTCCATAAGGGCAGAGATAATATGGTGCTCGGGAACGCCTGTTGCTATATGCGGATCTAAGCTTTGAGGCTCGGTGCCATTACCCCAGTGCAGTGTGCCGTTCAGGTTTCCTGACTCGACATTGCTTTGGTAGTCACCACAGCCTGAGAGAGTAACTATTAGGCCAATAATACCCAATAGGACAACCGATTTTGAACAGCGTTTTTGAGTTAGCATCCACTACTTCCTTATTCCTACTATCATTATATGGATAAACTACAATAAAAATACAATTTGATTCAGTTGCCCACCTGTTTTGAGTAACTTTGGTTCTTGCACTTGCCGAGTAAACCTCGCATAATCCCGCGCCTTGGATCTTTTCAATGGTGGCCCCCTTTGGTCCCCTCGCAACAGACGACTATTAACTCCGCCAGGCCCGGAAGGGAGCAACGGTAGTAGTTATTCTGTGTGCCGAGGTGTGGCTATTGGGGGTCATCGCCATTCTTCCTTTGCGGTCGTCGAATATATACCTATAATGGTGTTTTGATTATCATTGAGTAACCCCTATGAGCTATCAGGTTCTCGCCCGCAAATGGCGTCCCAATACCTTTTCCGAAATGGTTGGGCAAGAGCATGTGTTGCAGGCCTTAATCAATGCACTGGATAATGATCGCTTACATCATGCTTATCTGTTTACCGGCACACGCGGTGTGGGTAAAACTACAATAGCGCGAATTCTGGCAAAATGCCTTAACTGTGAGGCTGGCGTTAGTTCAAAGCCCTGTGGTACCTGCAGTAGTTGTGAGGAAATAGCCTCAGGTCGCTTTATTGATTTAATGGAAATTGATGCCGCATCTCGCACGGGTGTCGATGATATGCGAGAACTTCTAGATAATGTGCAGTACGCTCCCGCACGTGGTCGATTTAAAATCTACCTCATTGATGAAGTACATATGCTGTCTAAGTCGAGTTTTGCAGCACTTCTTAAAACCCTAGAAGAGCCGCCAGAGCACGTAAAATTTCTGTTTGCTACCACTGATCCCAAGAAACTGCCAATCACAGTGCTTTCAAGATGCCTGCAGTTTAATCTTAAAAATCTCAGCACAGAAAAGATTGCTCATCATCTAAATTTTGTATTGAATGAAGAAAAACTACCCTGTGAAGAGCTAGGCACCTTGGCCTTGGCGCGAGCTGCAGATGGTAGTATGCGCGATGCACTTAGTCTAACGGATCAAGCGATTGGTCACGGTGGTGGCAAAATCACCGAATCTGATGTCAATGCAATGCTTGGTACCATTGACCGCAGTTTTGCGATTGGTATCTGTAATGCCTTAATTACAGGAGATGGCACCCAGTTATTGAATGAAGTATCAAAAATAGCTGAATTAAGCCCTGACTATGTCATGGTTTTGGCGGATTTATTATCGATCTGGCATCAGGTTGCGATTATGCAAACTGTGCCAGAATCAATGGATAAAACACTATCACATTATGCGCAAATCTGTGATATTGCTAGCTCGGTCTCGCGTGAAGATATCCAACTTTATTATCAAATCTGTCTGCTTGGGCGAAAAGATTTAGATCTAGCGCCGGATTTAAAATCAGGGTTTGAAATGGTTTTACTCAGAGCCTTAGCTTTTCGGCCAGGCAGTGCGCCAGTCGTTAAAAAAAACCCTGTAACCCAAGCTAATGAGGGGGCGGAAAGCAGCCTAAAAAAGCCTCAAACTGAAGGCCATGTGGTGCCGCAGGCATTGCATAAATCCACTCCTAAGGTTGAGTCGCCAGACGCTCAAAAGTCCGCGGTAATTGAGCAGGTAGTGCCTGAGATTACTCCGGTTAAAGAGCAGGCAGCAGTTGAGCTAAAAGTTGCTGACCTGCCGGTAGAAACAAATAGCAATATTGCTCTAAACCAACTTGCACCGAACAACTGGCTTGAGGTTCATAGTCAATTAAACCTTGGTGCATCTCTGGGTGAAATTGCTAGCCATTGTCTGTTTAGTGAAAGGCGTGAAAATCAGCTTTTCTTTATCATAGATCAACAGCAAACTAGTTTATATGATTCTGCCCATCAGCAGGGTTTAGCCGAAGCTCTTAGTAAGTACTTTGGCGTGCAGGTAAGCGTAGAAATTTCTTTTGGTGTCGCGCAAAAAGAAACCCCGCGAGCAGCAAATATTAGAGCTAAAGAAGAACGACTTGCAGCGGCGATTGAGGTGCTCAATCAAGACCCTGATCTGCAAGAATTTAAGAAAAAGTTTGATGCAAATTTAGATACAAATACAGTTCGTCCAATTGATTAAATGTCAAAGTAGGTAGTGAATGGATATTAATAAATTAATGAAGCAAGCATCGGAAATGCAGGAAAAGATGCAGTCGATGCAAGAAGAGACTGCTAACGCAGAAGTAACCGGTGAAGCGGGTGCAGGCTTGGTGAAAGTGGTTATGACAGGTCGTCATGATGTTCGCAGTGTCAATATAGATCCATCTTTATTGGATGAGAGTAAGGAATTTTTAGAAGATTTATTAGCCGCAGCGGTCAATGATGCTGTCCGAAAAATAGAAGCCAAAAGTAAGGATGCAATGGGTTCGTTAGCCGGAGGAATTAATTTACCTCCAGGATTCAAATTTCCACTTTAAGGTGGTTTTTTGTGAGGAATTTCCTTGTACGGAAAAACGATAGATCAATTAATTGATGCATTGCGCATCTTACCTGGTGTTGGTGTTAAGTCTGCACAGCGAATGGCGCTTCAGCTTTTAGAAAAAGATAGAGCGGCTGCCATTAAGCTTTCTGAGGCAATAGAAGAGGCTGCAACAAAGGTAGGCAAGTGCGCCCAATGCCGAACGCTTACTGAACATGATCTTTGTGATATCTGTAATAACGCAAGCAGATCAGGATCTCAGCTCTGTGTGGTAGAAACCCCCGCTGACTTATTCGCTATCGAGCATGCTGGTGGTTACCGAGGAAAATATTTTGTGCTTCTTGGTCATCTATCACCCATAGACGGTGTTGGTCCAGAGCAGTTGGGTATTAATAAGCTGATAGAGAGGCTTCAATCTAATTCGGTCAATGAATTAATTCTCGCGACCAACCTGACAGTGGAAGGTGAAGCTACAGCACATTTTATTGCCGATAAGGCGAAATCTTTTGGCGTCCAAGTTAGTCGTATTGCCTATGGTGTGCCTATGGGTGGTGAATTAGAATATGTTGATGGTGGTACTCTCAATATGGCGCTTCAAAGCAGAAAGACAATCTAGATGAGCATTTGGATCAATAGTAATAATGAACTTAGTAGTCTCTGTGATCAGCTTGCGGATTCAAAGCTTATAGCCTTAGATACAGAATTTATTCGGACGGATACCTATTATCCAAAAATTGCATTAATTCAGCTATCGGATGGTGAAAATATCTGGTTAGTAGATGTTCTAGCCATTGATGATTTTTTACCATTAAAAAAATTATTGGAATCTCCAGATTCGACCCTTATTTTTCATGCCTGTGCAGAAGATCTTGAAGTGTTAGATCACAGTATAAATGTTCAGCCTACCCGTATTTTTGATACCCAAGTTGCTGCCGGCATTGTCAATATTGGCTATTCCATGGGCTATGCTAGATTAGTGGATAGCTTGCTTGATATTCAACTGGATAAACAGGAAACGCGCTCTAATTGGTTGGCGCGACCGCTAACTCAGCGTCAGTTAGATTACGCTTCTATCGATGTGCTTCACTTGCATAGCTTGCACAGCATATTGGTAGAAATGCTTGATAAGCAGGATCGTGTTAAGTGGTTTGAAGAAGAAACAAAAGGGCTCTTTAAAGTCGTTGATCAGCGCAAAAATAATCAGGATTACTATACTCGTATAAAGGGAGCTTGGCGTCTTAATGCTCAATCTCTAACAACATTGCGTCATCTTTGTCTTTGGCGTGAAACGATTTCACGCAGTAAAGATGTACCAAAATCAAGAATCGCCAAGGACAATATATTATTAGAGATTGCAAAAAAAATGCCCAAGTCTAAACAGCAATTGCATTCGATCGATGACTGGCACCCCGCAAGTATTAGGCGCTATGGCGAACTTATTTTAAAAGAGATAGAAGTGTCTCTTTTACAGGATCATGACGCCTGGGCGCCACAACCCCTATCAAGTGGTCTCAATGTCGTTTTCAAAAACATCAGAAAATCGCTGATTAAAATTTCTGAGGAGCAAAAGATTCCTCAAGAATTTTTAAGTAATAAGCGAGAATTAGAAGATATATTGAGAAGCAGTCATCAGGGTAGCTATCAGCTTCCAGACCGAATAAAGCAAGGGTGGCGACAGCAGTGGGTTCAGCCTATTATCGAGTCTGAGCTTAGTAAAGCTAACTTAAAATATGAGTCTTTGTGATGCTATGTGAAATATACAAGGGCAGTAAAAGAGCAGAAATGTACCTCTATGTTCCATTGAGCAAGGGGTTAAAAGATGTGCCTGAAGTGTTGCTGAAAAGTTTTGGTGAATTAGAATTGGTTATGAAGCTAGAGCTAACTAAATCCAGAAAATTAGCCAGAGTCGATGTGGCAGCTGTATTAGACGATATACAGGAAAAGGGTTTTTATCTTCAGGTGCCACCCTCTACATGGACTGAACCTCATAGTCAGGCAAAGGGATAATTCGCTTATGGGTGAATTTTGGGAAACTAAAAAATTGTATGAAATGTCGCCTAATGAGTGGGAGTCACTCTGTGATGGCTGTGGTAAATGCTGTTTGGTCAAGCTTGAAGATTACGATACTGAAGAAATTTACCATACTAATGTCGCTTGTAAATTGCTTGATCTTAAAGAATGCCGCTGTTCAGATTATAAGGGTCGTCAAGATCTCGTGGATGACTGTGTAAAGCTTGATCCAGATAGTCTAAGATCAATAAAGTGGTTACCTGATACCTGCGCATACCGTTTGATTGATGAGGGCAAGCCATTGCCGGATTGGCATCATTTGGTGACAGGTAATACCGATGCAGTTCATCAGGTACTAGGATCAGTAAGGCATTTCGCAGTTTCTGAGCTTGAAGTTGAGGAACAGGATATTGAACAGCATATTATTCAATGGGTTGACTAATTATGTACAGCGTAGAAAGTTACACATGGGGATGGATTGCTTATTCGGTAGGGGTACTATGCCTATTGAGTCTTTTTTGGCTGCTGATTAGAAAAATTACTTCCCGTTGGATGCAACATATCTTAATGATAATGTTACTGGCAGTGTTTTTCACGCCAGTCACTGCATACCCTGATAATCCCTATTTGGCGCCCGCATTTTTTGTGAGTTTGTATGAAGGTATTTTGCTAAGTGATCGAGGGATGGGCTTTCAGCGTGGGTTAGCCCCAATTCTTGCAGTCAGTTTTATATCTATTATTCTCTATAGTTTAATTTCGCCGATTTTGGGGCGCCGAAAAAAGTCCCGATCTAACTAAATATACCGGTAATATGTACCAATTTTGGAATAAATTATTTATAAATGATTTAATACGTTTTTAAAGAGAAAAATAAATGTAAGTTGTACTAGAATAATAATACCAAATAGTATTGGACCTTGGATGTTATTAGAGCAAGCAGTAAAAGAGGGGCGCGAGCGCGTAGGGTTACCCTGTGGGCAGCCCATACTTCCAGCACAGTCTTTGATTAGATTTTGGTCTAATACCGTCTTGGAATCTCCCGATAAGCCAGCCTTTAGTTGTCTGGGCCAGACCCTGAGTTATGGAGAGGTAGATCAGCTTTCAAGGCGAATTGCCAGTTACCTGCAAAAGGAGTTGGGTTTAAATGCGGGTGATAGAATTGCTATTCAGCTACCCAATTTAATTCAGTATCCCGCTATTGCTTTGGCCGCTTGGCACATTGGACTGGTGGTTGTTAATACCAACCCAATGTATTCGTCTAGAGAATTAATTCACCAATTTAATGATGCCGGTGTCAGAGCAGTTTTTGTGCTGGATAAATTCTACGATACGGTACGCGAAGCACTTCCCAATACACCAATTGAGCGTGTTATTGTAGTCCGAGCCCTTGATTTACTACCCGCGCCTAAAAGAATATTAGGTGGTTTATTGATGAAGCTTACCGGTCGTTGGGCTACTATTAAAGCGGGTGATTGGATTCCTTTTCCCGATCTATTAAAGTCTAGCTGTACCTTTCAAGCATACTCAGCCCAATTGGATGATATCTGCACACTTCAGTACACGGGGGGGACTACGGGTGTTTCTAAAGGCGTTATGCTCACTAATAAATCCGTGTTATCAAATATTGCACAGTGTTTGATGGTGTTATCTAGCCGCGAAAAATCACTAGAAGGGGCCTGTACTATCGCGCCACTTCCTATGTATCATATTTATTCCTACGCTCTGTGTTTAGGCATTATTCCGGGGATCAAAGGGCACAGTGTTTTAATTCCAGATCCGAGAAATATTTCAGCCTTTATCGGCTCGATAAAGCAGTACCAATTCAACATATTTACTGGTTTGAATTCACTGTTTGTGGCGTTGATGGAGCACTCTAAGTTCAAGCAGTTAGATTTTTCTAAATTGCGTATCACGCTGTCTGGTGGCATGGCATTGATGGAGTCGGTAGCCGAGAATTGGCAGAAAGCCACAGGCTGTGTTGTCAGTGAGGGCTACGGAATGACGGAAGCATCGCCCGTGGTATCTATGAACCCCTTAGGGTTTCAAAAAATTGGCAGCGCTGGAATACCGATACCCGGCACAGAGATAAAGGTTATTGATGAGCAGGGTGTGGAACAAGAAGTCGGTGGTGAGGGTGAGCTCTGTGTACGTGGCGATCAAGTTATGAAAGGCTATTGGCATTGTTCGGAAAAAACAGCCGAGACTATTGTCGATGGTTGGTTGCATACGGGCGATATTGTAAAGATCGATGAACAGGGGTTTATTAAGGTGGTGGACCGCCTTAAAGATATGATTATAGTGTCTGGTTTTAATGTCTATCCCAACGAATTAGAGCAAGTCTTAACCGTTCATCCTGATGTTTCACAATGTGCAGCAATTGGCGTTCCAGACCCCAAAGCGGGCGAAGTGGTCAAAATGTTTGTTGTCAGTGCCAACCCCGAGCTTACAGAAGATCAGGTAATCGAGTATTGTAAGCAGACCATGGCGGGCTATAAAGTGCCTAAACATGTTGAGTTTAGAGACCAATTACCCATGTCTAATGTAGGTAAGGTATTGCGCAAAGATTTAAGGGTTGAAGACGCTAGTTAATCTTTTGAAATGCCCCCTAACCTGTTACCCTAAAGAATCTCAATTTAACTAAATAAAGCGGTTTAGGGGTAAATAGTTGTGAAGCGACTTATTGTCGGTATGTCCGGCTCAAGTGCGGTTATCTATGGTATAAGACTGCTTGAAAAGCTCGCCCAGCGCGAGGATGTTGAAGTTCATCTGGTGATTAGTCAGGCGGCTAAAATGACCATAGGCATAGAGACTGACTACACCGCAGATCAGGTCGAGGACTTGGCTGATGTGGTGCACAGCAGCAAAAATATTGGTGCTAGTATTGCCAGTGGCTCGTTTAAAACAGCGGGTATGGTGGTGGTACCCTGTTCTATGAAAACACTATCTGCAATTGCAAGCTCCTATGCAGATAATCTTATTGTTCGAGCCGCAGATGTAGTTCTTAAAGAACGCCGTCGACTGGTTATTGTGCCGCGAGAAACCCCATTGCATACAGGTCACTGTGAGTTAATGCTTAAGGTAAGTCAGATTGGTGCCATTCTGTGTCCGCCGGCGCCGGCATTTTATACCCAGCCAAAAACAATCGACGATATTATCGATCATTTTGTAGCAAGAATTTTGGACCTATTCGATATAGAAGATGCTGACACTGAGCGCTGGGAAGGCAATGTCTAGTGACTTTCCATTCTGGCATCTGTTGCAGACAGAGTCAGTTTTAACCCTAGCGACAGCGGATGCCTGTGGTAGTTGGTCTGCACCGGTGCTGTATGCCGCCAGTCTTATTGATGAAAAACCAGTACTCTATTTTCTATCAGCACACAGCAGTCGACATATTAAAAATCTTCCAGTCAATGGCAGTGCTGCTGCATCTATCTATGTAGGCTATCAGGGTGATTGGCAGGCCATTCAGGGGCTGCAAATGCACGGTGCTATCGTTGAAGTCGATCGGCAGGAACAGGCTCTTTGGGAGTCTGCGTATTTTGCACGGTTTCCTGAGGTGGCCAAAATGATTGATTCCCCAGCATCCCAAAAAGAGCAAAAGATAGCCAAAGCCTTTGAGAAAAGTGGGAAATATAGATTCACACCGAGTTTTATTCGGGTGACAGATAACTCAGATCAGTTTGCCAGTAAAAATGAATGGACCTTTGATTAGCTATTTAGCGTTGATATAAATTCTAGGCACTCTGGCAGGCATACGAGTGAGAAGTTCATAGCCAATGGTGCCGCAATGCTCAGCTACTTCGGTTACCGATAGTTCCGGTCCCCATAATGTCACGTCTGCACCAATTTCAACCTCAGTATTAAGGTCAGTAATATCCACCGTAATCATATCCATTGAAACTCTTCCCACCAATGGGCATTTAACACCATTGATAAGTACCGGTGTGCCATTGGGGGCATGACGTGGATAGCCATCACCATAGCCTACGGCAACCGTGGCAATGGTGGAATTGCGTTGTGCTGTCCAGTTGGCGGTATAACCCACTGATTCACCAGTCTTAATGAATCGTGTTGAAATAACCGCTGATTGGAAATGCATAACCTGTTTTAACTGCTCAGCATTTTCCTGAGGCTCAGAGAAGGGCGAAGCACCGTAAAGCATATAGCCCGGTCGCTGCCAGTCATCTTGAATACTAGGCCAACCCAAGATGACAGCTGAGTTTGCAAGACTAATGCTAGGCTTCGAACCATCAAGGTTATCAACTGCAGGTTCAAAACTTTGTAATTGTTGATAAGTGAAATTACTCTTAAGGTTATCGGCACAGGCAAAGTGAGTGGCTAAAACAATATCCTCTGCCACATTTGGGCTATTGGTTAATTGCTTATACACATGGCATGCGTCCTCAGGCTGGAAGCCCAGACGATGCATGCCCGTATCCAATTTAATCCAAACAGTAATCGCAGTAGTTAACTGGGCACTTAAAACAGCCTGAAGCTGGTTATGGTTTTCAAGCATCAGCCAAAATCCATGCTTTTCAGCTATTCCGACTTCGTCCGCACTATGCGGGCCCTCTAGCAAGAGGATGGGCTGCTTAATATTGGCCTTGCGCAATGCGAGTGCCTCTTCAATACAGGCAACACCGAAGGCAGGTGCGCTATCAGCTAGCGCATTAGCTATCTCAACCATGCCATGCCCGTAGGCATTGGCTTTAACCATCGGCATACTTTTAGAGTTGGGCGCCAACTTTTGAGCAAGAGAAAAATTCTCGCGCAGCGCTTGAAGGTCAATAATAGCTGAGGTGGGTCTAGACATGGTAGATGACCCTTAGTAGTTAAAACGGTTGGCGCAGAAAAGCGTTTGCGCGGCTAGCCAGACATCACCAACCTGACCATCGCCAACCGGCACTGAATCTATGGCAATAACCGGTGCAATTTCTCGCGACGAACTGGTAATCCATACCTCGTCGGCCTCGGCAACCTCATTCATAGTTACTGCACGTTCTTCAACAGTAATATTGCCATCATTGCGTAAAATATCGATAAGAATTTGACGGGTAATACCCGGTAATTTTTGATGGTCGAGGGGAGGGGTTATAACAGTGCCATTTTTAACAATAAACGCATTGCACGAGCTAGCCTCAGTCAGTTCATTGTGTTCGTTATACAGCAGAGTTTCTTGATTGCCCTGTTCAATGCCTTGCTGGTAATGCAATACATTACCCAGTAGAGATGTAGATTTAATATCTCTTCGATCCCAACGTATATCTCGGGCTGTGGAAACCTTATAGGTTTTTGCCAGAGCTTTATCAGCTACTGGCGCTGCAGCAATTTCGAAGCAAAACGCAAAAATGGTCGGTGTTACCTTATCAGGAAAACGATGAGCTCTAGACTCATAGGTTCCGCGACTAATTTGTAAATAAATACCTAGGTTACCAGCGCCATTTTCTTGAATTAATTTTAGACAAAGATCGAGCCATTGTTTTTCTGACCAGCCTGTGGAAATTCCAATGGCCTCAAGTCCCCCATTCATGCGCTGCAAATGAGGCATAAAGCCTACTAATTTTCCAGCGTATGAGGGCACTACCTCATACACACTATCACCAAATAAAAAGCCCCTATCAAGAGGTGATATTTTGGCCTGTTCAATTGGCATATATTTACCATTGAGGTATGCAGTATTCATTGTGCTACTCTTTGTGTGTATCTGAAAATGTTATCAGTGAGATGGTCTATACGCAAAGTTAAATTATTGATTGCGCAGATTGCCTCAAAATAATTTGCGCCTGTTCTATATCTATAGCCTTAAATCGTATTTTTCTTCCCGGCATTAACTGAGCAAGTTTAGCGATATCCTGTGAAAAAACCGACCCTATTTTTGGGTACCCCCCTATGGTTTGACGATCACATAGTAGGATGATGGGTTGTCCGTCAGCGGGGATCTGAATGGCGCCTAGACAGATGCCCTCTGAAAGCATTTCATTGTGTGAATAGTTGATAGCAGGCCCTTCAAGTCTATAGCCCATTCGGTCACTCTGTTGCGAAATGGTATATACGGCGGTAAAAAACCGATCTAGTTGTGAGGCGTCAAATTGACTCTGTTGATAACCCAGTACCATTCGAATCTCAGCTACATCGCCATCAAATTGCGGTCTATATTGTTCTGCAACAGAGCGAGTGATTTTTACCTGTGAAGCATTGCAAGGAAGTAAATCACCTTGCATAAGCGCCTGACCATTTTTGTGTAATCCGCCGAGTTTTTCTCTTTTAACCGTAGATGCACTGCCAAATATCAGTGGGCATTGAATGCCACCAGCCACAGCAAGGTAGGAGCGACATCCTGCGGAGGCATAACCAATACTTATCTGGTCACCCGCTGAAATATTCTGTGTACTCCATCCATCAACAGATTTATCGTTGATTTTGATGGGTACATCAGCGCCAGTGATAGCGATTTGAGTTGAGATATTAGACTCAAGAACCAGCCCCCCAACCAAAATTTCAAGGCAGGCCGCAGATTCTAGGTTATCACACAGCCTATTTGCCCAATTAAAGGAATAGTCATCAAATGGGCCGCCTGTGGTGATGCCAATATTATGAAAGCCATGTCTGCCAGCATCCTGAATAAGGCTGAACATACCGGGATTAACAACCGTAAAGCCGCTCATTGTTCTATGCCCGATAATTGATCTTTTCCGCCAAGCTGAATAAATTCATCCCGATTAATCGCTTTAAAGCTGACCTTATCACCGACTTCAACTAGAGTGCTAGGATGTTGGCTGGGGTCAAACATAGTCGTGGGGCAGAGGCCAATTAAATTCCAGCCACCTGGTGACTGACTTGGATAAATTGCCGTTTGTCGATCGGCAATAGCCACGGCGCCTTTTGGTACCATTGTTCTTGGGGTGCATAATCTTGGCATAGCAATTCGTGAATCGGTCTCTCCTAAATAGGCAAACCCAGGTGAAAACCCCATTGCATAAACGGTATATTCAGTCTGATGATGAATTGAGATCACTTCATCAATGGTTAATTTGGCATGCTTTGCCAGTCGCCGTAAATCTGGACCGGACTCAAGGCTGTAATAAACCGGTAGTTCAATGCTTTTTCCATTTGCTAATTCTTTGTCCGATGCATTAGCTACTATGCTGTGAATTTCTTTTTCAATGGTTAAATAATCAATCGTTAAAGCGTTGTAGATCACTAGTAGTGAATGATAAGACGGCACCAGATCGATCAGCTTATTTGATAGATTATTATTTAATTGTTTCGAAGTGTTAGCAATAAGGCTCGATGTTTTAGCGCAAGGGCGCTCAGAAAAATAGACAATTACGCTATTTTCACCCGCTATAGCTATCTTAGGAAAGCCCTTATTCATTGGGACAAAATAGCCTGAATTTGACGTATTTGCAAAATTGCCTCAGGGTTATCGCCATGGACGCATAGCGTATCTGCAGCCAGAGATAAACGATGGCCATTGATAGTAGTCACAGAGTCATCCTGTTTAAGCTGTTCAACTTGAGAAAGCATTTTTTTCTTATCTAATATAGCGCCAGGTTGATTGCGCGGAACAAGAGCACCATTATCTTGATAAGCACGATCAGCAAACGCCTCAAAATAAAGGGTTAACCCGAATGCGCTAGCCTCTTTCTTGTGAATATCTGCGTCTGCAGTTGCCTGCAACATAAGCGTTGAGCATGCCTGAGAATCAACGATTGCTGCCATTACTGCACTGCGAAGATGACCATTTATCATCATATCGTTATACAGCGCACCATGAGGTTTAACGTAGCTTACACAGAGGTCATTATCGCTTGCAGCTTTTTCTAATGAGCCTATTTGATACTTAAGGCAAGCAATAAGGTCCGGTGACGACAGTGACATAGATTGTCGGCCAAAATTGAATGTATCAGGATAGCTAGGATGGGCGCCCACGGCTACCAGATGCTGTTTAGCTAAGCTTAGGGTTTTATCCATAACTAGAGCGTCACCTGCATGAAAGCCGCAGGCAATATTCGCTTGATCTATATGTGGCATGACCTGTGATTCGATCCTTAGCTGATCGCTGTTGGAGGTTTCTCCTAGATCACAATTCAGTAATAGATCCATTGCACATTACACCCGATTTTTTTAGTTATACCCCTAGCTGTTTGGCAATAAACGCCATAAGTTGCTCAACTTCAATGTGTTGGTTTTCACTTTGGGTACGATCTCGATATTCTATTTTACCCTCATCGAGACCACGATCACCGATAACTAATCGATGGGGGATACCGATTAGCTCAATATCTGCAAGCATAGAGCCCAAACGCGCCTTTTGCTCGTCCATAAATAATACATCATAGCCAGCGGAGGTTAACTCTGAGTATAAGTCCTCGCAGGCCTGCTTAACAGTATCTGACTTATGCATATTAATCGGCACAAGTGCAATCTGAAAAGGCGCGATTGCAGCAGGCCAAATAATGCCATTTTCATCATGATTTTGTTCAATAGCAGCCGCCACAATTCGACTAACACCAATACCGTAGCAACCCATAGTCATAGCTTGCTCTTTGCCCTGTTCGTTAAGAATAGTGGCTTTCATCGCTTCACTGTATTTAGTGCCTAATTGGAAAATATGGCCAACTTCAATGCCGCGTTTAATTTCTAGCACCCCTTTGCCATCTGGACTTGGATCGCCAGCCACTACATTGCGAATATCGGCTTGAGTTTCAATAGTGCAATCAGTTTCCCAGTTGACACCTGTAAGGTGGTAGCCCTCGCGATTAGCACCACAGACAAAATCAGTTAAAGCGGCTGCACTGTGATCAACTATGAGTGGAATTCCTAAGTCTACTGGCCCTAAAGAGCCGACTGGGCAGTTAAGTTGATCAAGAATTTGCTTCTCGCTAGCAAAGGTTAATTCAGTGTCTTGACCTAATATTTTTTGCGCCTTAACTTCATTAAGCTCATGATCACCGCGAACAACTAAGGCCTGTAAGCTTTTATTACCCTCATCATCTTCGATACTAACAATCAGTGTTTTAACAGTTTGTGAGGGCTCAACCGATAAGAATTTACAAATATCTTCAATACTATGAGCATCAGGTGTTGCAACGTCCTGTTTCTGTTCTGAGCCCGATACCCCTTGTTTAACAGTGGAGACAGCTTCAGCTTTTTCAATATTGGCTGCAAAGTCACTTTCAGAGGAGAAAACGATAGCATCCTCGCCGGAATCAGCTAAAACATGGAACTCATGGGAGTGGCTGCCGCCAATACTGCCGGTATCAGCTAATACCGCGCGAAATACCAAGCCGGTGCGTTCAAAAATATTGCTATAGGTTTGATACATCACATCATAGGTTTCTTGCAGTGATTCACTGCTACTATGGAATGAATAGGCATCTTTCATACAAAATTCTCGGGTACGCATCACTCCAAATCTAGGACGACGTTCATCACGAAATTTTGTTTGTATTTGATAAAAGTTTGCTGGAAGTTGCTTATAGCTACTGATTTCATTGCGCACTAAATGCGTAATAACCTCTTCGTGAGTAGGTCCCAAACAAAATTCTCGATCATGTCTGTCGCGAATTCTAAGTAGTTCGGGACCAAACTGCCCCCAACGTCCTGATTCTTCCCATAAATCAGCCGGCTGAACTACAGGCATTAACAGTTCCATGGCGCCTGCTTTATCCATTTCTTGGCGCACAATATTTTCAACTTTGCGAAACACTCGCAAGCCCAAAGGTAACCAAGAATAAAGTCCAGAGGCGACTTTGCGGATCATGCCCGCACGCAACATCAGTTGATGGCTTATTACTTCAGCATCGGCCGGTGATTCTTTTTGTGTGGCAATCAAATATTGGCTAGCACGCATAATTTTTTTACACTGTAATTGAAAAATAATCTAAGGGGGTTATTCTACGGTGACAAACTGCTGTGGTACAGACCTAACATCTATATATGGGGCAATGAGTTAAAAATGTTTAAATTACATGAAAGGCTAGATAATGACTGTTTGCTGGTAGGTCAGTTCGATCTAAGTCTATTGCTGATAAATCATGATGCCAACTATCCCTGGTTGATTTTGGTTCCAAAGCGGGAAAATATCACTGAAGTCTTTCAGCTTGAACCTGAGGATAGGCAGCAACTACTGCACGAATCCTGTGTTTTATCGCAGGCGATGACCGAGCTTTTCGCGCCCGATAAACTCAATATTGCCGCCCTGGGCAATGTTGTACCCCAGCTACATATTCACCATATAGCACGCTACCTATCCGATGCCGCATGGCCACAGCCAATATGGGGAGTGGTCCCGCCTGATGAGTATGATCCCGATATGCTGAGTGCCCGCTGTGAGAATCTTCGTCAGCGATTGAAAAATCGAGGATTCAGGTAACAAACCTTGGGTTAAGTATAAAAAAAGTGTTTTTTTCGGGTCAAATTGACTAATTCTGAAATTAGGCTAATCATTTAGTTGAAACCATGTCCCTACGATGCTCGCCATAGCGCTGTGCTGATGTATAATGCGTGGTTTTATTTATGGGAATGGGGCAAAGCAAGGGTCAGAAATATGCCTATATATGAATATCACTGCGAAGCCTGCGGGCACAAGCAGGAGGCTTTGCAAAAGATAAGTGATGAACCACTCACAGAATGCAATGCCTGTCAGCAGCCCACATTAAAAAAAATAATTTCTGCATCAGGGTTTAGACTCAGTGGTAGCGGATGGTATGAAACCGATTTTAAGGGTTCAAAAAAGAAGAATTTAATCAGCGACTCAAATAGCGATAGCTAGAGTTGTTAACCAGTTACAGTAAAAGCAAAGTAGTAAATTATTAAAAGGATTAAAAACTAATGCAAAGAACAACCTACTGCGGCCTGGTCACCACGGCAAATCTTGATCAAGAGGTTACCCTCTATGGATGGGTAGATCGCCGTCGCGATCATGGTGGTGTCATTTTTTTGGACTTGCGAGATCGTGAGGGAATTGTTCAGGTAGTGTTTGATCCAGATGCGGGTGATTTCTTTGAGCAAGCCGACCGTGTTAGATCTGAATATGTATTGCAGGTGACCGGAAAGGTAAGAGCGCGAAGCGAAGCTACAGTTAATCCCAATATGGCCACCGGTGAAATTGAGGTCTACGGCACCCAGCTGGAAATCCTAAATAGTGCAGCTACACCGCCATTCCAAATGGATGAGCATATTACTGTAGGCGAAGATGTTCGACTTAAGCACCGCTATATGGATTTGCGTCGCGTTGAGATGCAAAATAGTTTGCGATTTCGCTCCAAAATAACCAACTCAATTCGAAACTACCTCGATGAGTATGGGTTTTTAGATATAGAAACGCCGATAATGACTCGAGCAACCCCAGAGGGTGCAAGAGATTATTTGATACCATCGCGCACACATCCGGGGCAGTTTTTCGCCATGCCTCAGTCGCCGCAGTTATTTAAGCAATTGCTAATGGTGGCGGGGTTTGATCGTTACTATCAAATTGCTAAGTGCTTCCGTGATGAAGACTTGCGTGCAGATCGACAGCCAGAATTTACTCAGATTGATATCGAAGCTTCGTTTATTGATGAAGAAGAAATCATGTCAATTACAGAAACCATGATTAGCAATATTTTTGCCGAGCACAAAGATGTTAAATTCGACAAGTTTCCGCGTATGACCTATGCCGAAGCTATGGACCGCTTCGGATCGGATAAGCCTGATTTGCGAATTCCTCTTGAATTGGTAGAGATCAAAGATCTACTAAAAGACATCGAATTTAAAGTATTTGCCGGACCTGCCAATGACCCAGCCTGTCGTGTTACCGCGTTAAAGGTACCAGGTGGTTCAGAAATTTCTCGCAAAAAAATTGACGAATATACCAAGTTTGTTGGCATTTATGGTGCCAAAGGTTTGGCTTGGATCAAGGTTAATGCCATTGAAAATGGTGTTGAAGGTCTACAGTCGCCAATTATTAAGTTCCTCGGCGATGAAGTAACAATGAATATAATGCAGCGCCTAGATGCTAAGAATGGTGATATCGTATTCTTTGGTGCCGATAAGTCATCGGTTGTGTCTGAGGCCTTAGGTGCACTGCGCTGTAAGGTTGGGCATGATCTAGATCTCTATACCTGTGATTGGGCTCCAATGTGGGTGGTGGATTTCCCCATGTTTGAAACCACTGATAGCGGCGCATTAACACCATTGCATCATCCGTTTACTGCGCCATCATGTGACGCCCAAGCACTAAAAGACAATCCGGCAGAAGCGCTTTCAAAGGCCTACGATATGGTGCTTAATGGTGTAGAGTTAGGGGGTGGGTCAATTCGTATTCATGACCAAAAAATGCAAGCGGTAGTATTCGATGTATTGGGTATAGGCGAAGCCGAGCAACAAGAAAAATTTGGATTCTTGCTTGATGCTCTTCAATATGGTGCACCACCTCATGGTGGATTGGCCTTTGGTTTAGATCGTTTGATTATGTTGATGGTGGGTGCAGAATCTATTCGTGATGTTATTGCATTCCCTAAAACTCAATCGGCAGCCTGTTTGATGACTAATGCCCCAGGCACAGTTGAATCGGCGCAGCTTCGTGACCTGAATATAAAATTGCGAAATAAAGAAAAACAAGAAAGCTAGAGTAAATTTCTGGAGATAGCATATGGCAGGTCATAGTAAGTGGGCCAATATAAAACACCGCAAAGCAGCACAGGATGCCAAGCGCGGTAAGATTTTCACTAAAATAATTCGAGAATTAGTGGTAGCGGCAAAGGCGGGTGGGCCAAATCCAGAAGATAACCCACGTTTACGAGCTGGTGTTGATAAAGCGCTTGGAGCCAATATGAAGCGCGATACTATCGATAAGGCAATTGCGCGTGGTGCGGGTGCTGGCGAGGGTGATAATTATGATGAAATCACCTATGAGGGCTATGCTCCAGGCGGAATCGCTGTTCTAGTTGAGTGCATGACAGATAATCGCAATAGAACGGTGGGTGAAGTGCGTCATGCATTCTCCAAACGTGGCGGCAATTTGGGTACGGATGGTTCTGTAGCCTACTTATTTAACCGAATTGGTCAGATAAGCTATGGTCCAGATGTGGACGAAGATGCTTTAATGGATGCTGCTCTGGAGTCTGGTGCTGAAGACATAAAGACGCATGATGATGGTTCATTGGATGTAGAAACTAGCTTTGAGGATTTTTTGCAGGTCAAAGACGGGCTTGTTGCAGCAGGATTTGAGCCAGCACATGCTGAGGTTACAATGAATGCTGATATTACAATTCCATTAGAAAAGGACTCTGCGGAAAAATTACTGGGTATGATTGATAGCCTAGAAGATTTAGATGATGTGCAAAATGTTTATACTAATGCAGATATATCTGATGACGTAATGGAGCAACTTTCTTAGTTGCCGATTTATGAAATATCAAATGTGAACGAGTAATCAACAAAGGGGTTAGAAGATGAAAGTTATTAAGAAAACTAAAGATTATGTAGTTTATCAAAAAGGCTCAGGTCGTTACGCAATTAAAGATGCGGAAAAGAATTGGGTGAATGCTGATGAAAAGATTAAAATTTTATTGGCTGAAAAACTGATTAAAACCATAGCTCCAGCGCCTGTGCCTAAAGAGCCAGAAGCATCTATTGAGGAGGCGCCGGTAGTTGAAGAAGCGCCAGTAGAAGAGGCTCCAGCCGAAGAAGCGCCAGTAGAAGAAGCGCCAGTAGAAGAAGCGCCAGCCGAAGAAGCGCCAGCCGAAGAAGCGCCAGCAGAAAAGCCTAAGGCAAAAGCCAAAGCCAAGCCGAAAGCCAAAGCCAAGCCGAAAGCAAAGGCCAAGGCCAAGGCAGCGCCTAAGAAAGATTAATTTATAATAAGCCGCTTGTAACGGTCAAAAAGCCTCCAGTTTTTCTGGGGGCTTTTTTATGGTTGACTCAATCAGCTTTGATTGCAACACTAATGTATTAAATACCCAGTAAGCATTACATGATTAGAATTATAGGAATAGATCCAGGGTCGCGTCGCACCGGCTACGGCATTGTAGATATGTCGGGTGGCACTATAAACTATGTTACCAGTGGCATTGTTCGCCTGCCTGAAGGCTCACTGCCTGAGCGACTGCAATTAATCTTTGATGCAGTTAGTCAGCTTGTTGAAGAATATAAGCCTGTGGTTATGGGTATTGAGGATGTATTTTTTGCTCGTGACCCAAGGGCAGCACTAAAGCTTGGACAGGCGAGAGGAGCGGCTATACTGGCAGGTACCAATGCTAAATTGCCGGTATCAGAGTACTCCCCGCGCAGTGTTAAATTGGCCGTGGTTGGCACTGGTGCTGCTGATAAAAAGCAGGTTCAGATGATGGTCACTTCGCTACTTAAGCTTCCCAGTGAGCCCTCAGAGGATGCAGCAGATGCGCTGGCAGTAGCAATCTGTCATGGTCACAGTATGCGCACCCAGAAAATAATGTCTGGAGCCGGGGTAAAAGGCTTTGCTCGCGGGCGATTAAAGTAAATCAAAAAAGAGTGAAAATTAGACGACTATGATTGGAAGACTACAGGGTAAAGTTCTCAGTAAGCAGGCGCCGGATTTGTTGCTAGATGTTCAGGGAGTGGGCTATGAAATCTTGGTTCCCTTAAATACATTTTTTGATATCCCAGAAGCTGGGGAAACGGTAACCCTGCATACACATTTTGTAGTTCGTGAAGATGCACAGCAGCTCTATGGCTTTAGTCAGCTTGAAGAGCGTTTGTTATTTAGGCATTTAATCAAAGTAAACGGTGTAGGGCCAAAGATGGCTTTAGCTATTCTTTCGGGAATGTCGGTTCAGGAATTTTCGCGGTGTGTGCAAAAGGATGAAGTAGCCACGCTAGTTAAGATACCGGGAGTGGGCAAAAAAACCGCAGAGAGATTGCTTATTGAAATGCGCGATAAAATCACCAAAATTGCCGGTGATAGTTCTGAGGAAATTGTAGAGAAAGTAACTCAAGATATTAGCCTAGAGGCAGAGAGTGCACTAACAGCCTTAGGCTATCGGCCGCAGGATGCTGCAAAAATGGTCAATCGGGTTGCTGGTGATCACATTACCAATGCCGAGCAACTGATTCGGGCGGCATTAAAATCCATGGTGTAAATGACCTCTACCCTAGTTATTTTACTAGTGTAAATTTACCCTCAGCCATGTATCCTTACCTATAGACTCGAGACAGTGCCCAATGATAGAACCAGATCGACTTATTTCAGCCACAGGATCACCTACAGAGGAGCGTTTTGACCGCGCTTTAAGGCCGGTAACGCTTGTCGACTATGTGGGTCAACCGGTAGTCAAAGAGCAGTTGCAAATTTTTATTGAGGCAGCACGCAAGCGTAATGAACCGCTTGATCACTGTTTGGTTTTTGGGCCTCCTGGATTGGGTAAAACAACCCTTGCACATATTATCGCCAATGAAATGGAAGTGGATCTTAAAACCACCTCTGGGCCAGTGCTTGAAAAAGCAGGTGACCTTGCTGCATTGCTGACTAATCTAGAAGAGGGTGATGTGCTCTTTATTGATGAAATTCATCGCCTAAGCCCCGTGGTTGAAGAAATACTATATCCCGCGCTTGAGGACTATCAGCTAGATATTGTAATTGGAGAAGGGCCAGCGGCCAGGTCAATTAAGTTGGACCTTCCGCCCTTTACACTGGTGGGTGCCACAACCCGTGCGGGGTTGCTGACTTCGCCTTTAAGAGATCGTTTTGGAATAGTGCAACGTCTAGAGTTTTATTCAATTGACGATTTGGCAAAAATTGTCGCCCGTGCTGGCGATATTCTAGATGTCCCTATTGATGCTGCTGGCGCTAAAGAGATTGCCTGTCGTTCCAGAGGCACCCCTCGAATTGCTAATCGACTGTTAAGGCGTGTAAGAGACTACGCCGAAGTGAAAGCGGATGGCAAAGTGACGGTTGACATTGCCGATGCAGCACTCAATATGCTTAACGTGGATAAAAATGGCTTCGATCATTTGGATCGACGTCTTCTGCTTACTTTAATGGAAAAATTTGATGGTGGTCCTGCCGGTGTAGATAGTTTAGCGGCGGCTATTAGTGAAGAGCGTGGAACCATTGAAGATGTGCTAGAGCCCTACCTTATACAGCAGGGGTTTTTAATGCGTACATCAAGAGGCCGTATGGCAACGCGAATGGCCTATGAGCATTTTGGTTTAGCTAGCCCTAAGCGTCTTCAGGAACAGATGGATGGCCTTAGTGAGTAAAGATACTCAAGTATTTAGTCATCAAACGCGGGTATATGTTGAAGATACCGACGCTGGCGGCATCGTATTTTATGCCAACTACCTAAAGTATATGGAGCGGGCGCGAACCGAATTTTTGCGTAGCCTAGGTTACGATAAACCTGCATTATTTGATGGTTTGCAATTTGTAGTTCGCCGTGTTGAGTTGGTCTATCAAAAGCCAGCTGTATTGGATGATGTTCTCGATATTTCCGCCAATTTAATCAAATTATCTAAGGCAAGTTTTGAAATGCAGCAAAATATTTCTAGAGATGGGGATCTTTTGGTTGAAGCGAAGGTCAAAATTGCCTGTATAAGTAATGATGCTAAGCGGCCTCAGGCTATGCCAGCAGATATTTACCAAACCCTAAAAAATTACCTGTGTTAAACCGGAGCTAAACAGTGAGTGAAGAAAATTTATCAATCCTCTCGTTAATACTTGATGCAAGTCTACTAGTGCAGCTGGTTATGGCCATATTGTTTATCGCATCAGTTATTTCGTGGATTATGATTGTGCAGCGCGGACTATATTTACGCAATGCTGAGCGCGACTTTAAAAACTTTGAAGATACTTTTTGGTCGGGTGTGGATCTTAATAACCTCTACAGAGAACTCTCACAGCTAGCGCAAGAAAACGGTGGCGGGCAGGGTATTGAAAATGTTTTTCGTGCCGGTTTTCGAGAATTTACACGTCTAACTGAGAGTGATCGAGCAGACCCTGATGCAGTCATGGAGGGTACTGATCGCGCCATGCGTGTCGCTCTTTCACGAGAAGAGGAAAAGCTAAGCGCCAATCTGCCTTTTCTCGCCAGTGTTGCATCAGTTAGCCCGTACATAGGTTTATTTGGCACCGTATGGGGAATTATGAATTCATTCCGCGGTCTTGCCATGGTACAACAGGCAACGCTTGCTACCGTGGCGCCAGGAATCTCTGAAGCACTTATCGCAACGGCAATGGGTCTATTTGCCGCTATTCCAGCGGTGCTAGCCTACAACCGATATGCTGCAAAAGTTGAAACAATGAACGCCTGTTATGAAACATTTGCCGAAGAATTTTCCAGTATTTTGCATCGACAGGTGCATTCAGGCTAGAGAGTTAAGAGAGAGCTTAGAGTGAAAAATAAACGAGCCAAACGCAAGTTAGTTGCCGAGATCAATGTAGTGCCTTACATCGATGTTACCCTAGTATTGCTTGTTGTTTTTATGGTGACAGCGCCCTTGCTAATGCAGGGTGTAAAAGTTGATTTGCCAGTAGCAAACTCTGCGCCTATGGATAAGCAAAAGCAAGAGCCTCTTATTGTTTCTATTAAGCCCGATGGAACCTATTGGATTGATGAAAATGGAACCAATATAGCCAACAGTCTGTCTTTTATAAAAGATAGAGTTGCAAAAGTATTGCGGCAAAAACCAAATACACCGGTTTTAGTCTGGGGAGATGCCAAAGTTGATTATGGTTCGGTTGTGGATTTAATGAGTCAACTTCAGCTTGCAGGAGCAGCCTCAGTAGGCTTGGTGACCGAGCCCTCAAAATCCCAATGATAGACGCTCGAAGTGGTTATTTTATTGCAGCTATTGCAAGTGTTGGGCTGCATGCTGTTGTTATAGCTGCGGTATTGGCCAATTGGCAGCCTGAGACTAAAAAAACTATTGTTCAGCCACAATATATTCAAGCGGAATTAATTGAGCTTGCGCCAAAAAAGAAAGCCGTTAAAAAGCCAAAAATTACACCATCCGTTGATAAGGTCGCCAAGCAACGAGAAATTGATAAGCGTAGAGCTAAAGAAAAGAAACTGGCTCAGCAGAAATTAGAATCAGAGCGCAAAGCCCAGCTACTAAAAGACCAGCAAAAAGCGGAAAAAGCGCGCAAGGATCTCGAGGAAAAGAAACGCAAAGCTGATGAAGAGCGCGTTCGTAAGCAAGCTGAAAAAGCAGAGCAGTTGCGAAAAGAACAAGCGCTTATTATGGCCAAGGAAGACAAGCAAGCCGCAAATAGCTATTTGCAGTTGATTCAAGCGCAAATATCGCAGCAATGGAATCGCCCCAAAAGTGCACGGCGAAATATGGAAACATTAATTGAACTTAGACTGGTACCTACGGGTCGAATAGTAGGTGTAGAGATTTTAGAATCTAGCGGCGACCCTGCTTTTGACCTCTCAGTGGAGCAGGCAGTTCGCAAAGCTGAGCCATTTTCTGAGCTTCAGAGGATGGAGCCGAGAATTTTTGAACAGTATTTTCGCAGTGTGAAAATAGTATTTAACCCCGAAGACTTAAGGCTTTAAATAAGCTTTATGGAGACCAAAGAGTGACCTTTATTAGACAGTATTCAATGTTGCTAATAGCGCTGTTAATAGCAAGCAACGCCTATGGTGAATTGGTTATAAGAGTGACCGAGGGCAACGATAAGCCCACGGTGATAGCCTTATCGCCTTTTGATCTCAATGGTTTAAAAATTAATGAAGATATTGCTGATATTGTTGAATCTGATTTGCGTCGCAGTGGTTTATTCAGATTAATTCCGCGCAAGGATATGTTGGCGTTCCCATCAAACTCATCTGATGTGTACTTCAGGGATTGGCGTCTTCTTGGGGCTGAATATCTGGTTGTAGGCTCTATGTCGGTTTTACCTGATGAGCGTTATGAGCTGGAATTAAGCCTGCTAAGTATCAATTCTCAAAAAGTACAGTTTACCCACAGGGTGCGATCATCGGCTACCAAGATTCGAGACCTAGCACATTCTGCCAGCGATAAAATTTATAAATCTATCACAGGTATTAGAGGTGCGTTCTCCACTCGACTTGCCTATGTTTCAGTGATTAGAGAAGGGGATGATTTCACCTACAGACTTCAGGTTGCGGATGCAGACGGTGCCCGTGAAAGTCTAATGTTAGAGTCCAAGCAGCCGATTATGTCACCTAATTGGTCACCCGATGGAAAGGCGCTAGCTTATGTATCCTTTGAAACTGGACGACCAGCAATTTTTAGGCAAAATTTAGCCACAGCAACGCGTGAGCAGCTCACCGATTTTAAGGGGCTTAATGGTGCACCCTCGTGGTCTCCCGATGGCTCAACCATTGCGATGGTGCTATCGAAAGATGGCAATCCTGAAATATATAGCCTTGAATTGGCCTCAAGAAAATTAACAAGGCTGACACGCCACTTTGCAATTGATACCGAGCCAACATGGATGCCAGACGGCAAGCATATATTATTCACCTCTGACCGGGGTGGTACGCCGCAGATATACAAGCTTAAATTAGCCGACCGAACGGTCCAGCGTATAACCTTTCAAGGCAACTACAATGCTCGGGCCAGTATTGCGCCAGACGGGCGTACGATGGCGATGGTTCATCGCTCATCAAGTGTATTCCATATTGCAGTACTAGACCTTAAAACAAGGCGGCTTATAGAATTAACTGAAACTACATTGGATGAATCACCATCTGTTGCACCTAATGGTGCTATTCTAATGTATGCTACTAAGTATAATGATAGAGGGATTCTTGCTGCAGTTTCGGTTGATGCTGGTGTAAAATATAACCTACCAGCAAAGTTAGGTGATGTCAGGGAGCCTGCATGGTCACCATTCTTACGTTAAACTATTAAATAAACTTAAAGCGTTACTCAAAGGAGTTAACAATCATGAAAACCCGCATAAATTTATATGCATCTTTGCTTGCTATCACAATCTTGACTGGCTGTAGTTCATCGCCAGTGTATGACTCAGAGTCTGAAACGACTGAGATTGACACGACTGAAATTGACAATGCTGATGTTAAAACGGCTGAAGTTGAATCTGCTGAAGTTGAAGTTGTACCTGTGGTAGTGGATGTAGCCACTGTATTTTATTTCGATTTTGACAAAGCATTATTGACGGCTGAGTCGCGAGCAGATCTTCTTGAGAATGCGGTTGTTCTTGCCGGCAATACACGTTCAGTTCGCCTAGAAGGCCATGCTGACGAGCGAGGAACGCGCGAGTACAATATGGCACTGGGTGAGCGTCGTGCTACTTCGGTTAAAGAGTTCTTGGTAATGCAAGGTGTGGCTAGCGATAGAATTGAAGTTATAAGCTTTGGTGAAGAGCGCGCAGCAGCCTATGGTAGTGATGACGATGCATGGCGATTAAATCGTCGAGTAGAGCTTAAATAGTCACAACCTGAGTAAGCTTGATAAGAGGGTGAGGTATTCGCACCCTCTAATACCTGTTTGAGTGCAGTGAATATGAAAAACAAATTTTATATAGTGATTGCCGGTATGCTGTCTTCGCAGCTTGTTGCACAGCCACTATCTCCTGTTGTTGAGTTAAATAACGCAACAGGTTCTGATAGGCAGCAAAAGCCAAGTGCTAGTAGTGTTCAGCGAGCCGAGCAGTTCTATCAGATGCAGGTATTAAAAGATGAAGTCAAAATGCTTCGAGGTAAGGTTGAAGAACTTTCTTATCAGTTGCAACAGATTAAACAGCTACAAATGGACGATTATTTGGATATTGATCGTCGCTTGACAGCAATTGCCTCGACTAGATCTAATATCATTCCAGTTAGCGAAGAAACTATCCTAAATACTGCTGTCCCACCGGTGGGACAGTTAACAGCAGACGGCCTTCAATCGCTACAATCTCCCATAATAATTACGCCTGAAGATATAGAGGCAGACTATTTAGCCTCTAGCAAACTGCTCAAAGAGAGGGATTTTGATGGTGCCATTGCAGCCTTCAAAAATCATATTCTTAGCTTTGATCAAAGCCCCTATTCAGCCAATGCCCATTATTGGTTGGGTGAAATATATGAGTTTAGGGGTGAGATGGGGCTTGCAGTTGACTCTTTTGAAGTTGTGGTTAACAGTTACAGTGATCACAGCAAGGCTATGGACGCGCGCTACAAACTTGGAAAGCTCTATCATAAGCAAGGCGATAACAAACGAGCTATTGCACTGTTGAAAGAAGCCGCACAAAGTAATGGCGGTGCTGGAGCCAAGGCAAAAGCTTACCTAAAGGCCAAAGGTCTTTAAAGCCTTAGCCTTAGTTGGTTAAGTTTATTTCTATGGAAAATCATTCTTTAAGAATTACCGAAATCTTTCATTCTCTTCAGGGTGAGACCACCACTACGGGCTTGCCCACTGTTTTTGTTAGGCTAACGGGTTGTCCTCTGCGCTGTGACTATTGCGATACTGCCTATGCCTTTGAAGGTGGGGAGAGAATAGCTATTCAAGAGATACTGAATACGGTTGCTGATTATCAGACTGATTTTATTACAGTAACGGGTGGTGAGCCATTGGCGCAGCCTCAGTGCATAGAGCTTCTAAAGCAGCTTTGTGATCTTGGCTATCGAGTTTCGCTGGAAACAAGTGGTGCAATGTCTACTCAAGATGTTGATCCGCGAGTGATAAAAATCGTCGATCTAAAAACACCGGGTTCAGGAGAGGTAGGCCGCAACCTGTATGAGAATATCAACTACCTTCAGCCAGAGGACGAAGTAAAGTTTGTTATCTGTGATCGTAAAGATTATGACTGGAGTTGCATGCAGATCGATCGACTGCGGTTACCTGACACGGGAGCAGAAATTTTATTTTCACCCAGCCAAGGGCAGTTATCACCTAAACAATTGGCTCAGTGGATTTTAGAGGATAGGTTAAAAGTTCGTATGCAGTTGCAAACCCATAAAGTGATTTGGGGCGACGAGCAGGGGCGTTAAAAGATGACAAAAAAAGCAGTTGTATTGGTTTCAGGTGGGTTAGATTCATCCACCGTGCTCGCTATAGCTAAACAGCAGGGGTTTGAATGCTATACCCTAAGCTTTGACTATGGGCAGCGACATAGATCTGAGCTGGTGGCCGCGCAGAATGTCTCTAATTCAATGAATGTTAAGCAGCATAAAATTGTGACATTGGATCTAGCCACGATAGGCGGCTCCGCCTTAACGGATACCAATATTCAGGTGCCAGAGCATGAAACATCTGGAATTCCTGTAACCTATGTTCCTGCGCGCAATACGGTTTTTCTGTCTATTGCCTTAGGTTGGGCAGAGGTTTTGGGGGCCAATGATATCTTTGTTGGTGTTAATGCAGTGGACTACTCCGGTTATCCTGATTGTCGGCCGAATTATATTGACGCTTTTGAACAAATGGCTAACCTTGCTACCAAGGCTGGAGTCGAGGGAAATAAGCTAACGATACATGCGCCGTTAATCGAATTAACAAAGGCACAAATCATAAGCATTGGCATTGATCATGGGGTCGATTACAGCGCAACCATTTCCTGTTATCAAGCCGCTGTAGATGGCACTGCATGCGGTGTTTGTGATAGTTGCCGACTTCGTAAGCAGGGTTTTTTAGAAGCTGGTATAAAAGACCCAACAAGATATCAAAATAGTACTTGAATTTATCCTGTTGGTGAGTATGATACGCACCTCATTTAGGGGGCCGTTAGCTCAGTTGGTAGAGCAGTTGGCTTTTAACCAATTGGTCCCGCGTTCGAGTCGCGGACGGCCCACCATTTCTCCTAATGTTCTAGCGTAGTATAGTTTCACATTTTCTTTCTGTTTAAGCCTTAAACTTGTCACTTACAATTGAAATAAAGCATTCTTTTGCAGTGCCTACTCAGTTGATGGATAATAAGCTGATAAATTGAATATTGGATACTAGGTAATCAAACCTATTTAGTACCCAAAATAATTACACAGAGCATAATTTAATGAGTGAAAATGACAATCATACATACAGGCTGATTATTCACTGCCCAGATAAAGTGGGTATTGTTGCTGCGGTCAGTCAGTTTATCGCCGATCATAATGGTTGGTTGCTAGAGTCAAATTACCATGCTGACCCAGATAGTGATTGGTTTTTTATGCGCAACGAGCTAAAGGCGAGTTCGCTATCGATAAGTTTGGATGAATTTCGCGAAAAGTTCTCATATCTTGCTGCAAACTATGATATGCGTTGGGCTATGTATGACTCTAAAAAACCACAAAAAGTGGTACTTTTAGCCAGTCATGCCTCTCACTGTTTGGCTGATTTACTTCATCGCTGGCATAGTGGTGAACTTGACTGTGACATCAGCTGTGTAATTTCAAATCACGAAAACCTAAGATCAATGGTTGAGTGGCACAATATCCCGTTTAAATATGTGCCTGTAGATCGAAATGATAAAGCCCCTGCATTTGCCGAAATGGAATCAATTATTGATTCATACAATGCAGATACCGTGGTTTTAGCACGTTATATGCAGATCATTCCTCCGCAAATGTGTGCTAAATACAAAGGGCGCATGATCAATATACATCACAGCTTCCTGCCGTCATTTATTGGCGCCAACCCATACTCAAAAGCTTATGAAAGAGGCGTTAAACTGGTAGGTGCGACTAGCCACTATGTCACTGAAGACCTAGATGAAGGGCCAATTATTGATCAGGACGTTGTGCGGGTTGGACATAGCCACAGTGAGGCTGATCTAGTGCGTCTGGGTAGAGATGTGGAAACTTTAGTGCTGGCAAGAGCCCTGCGTAACCATCTTGAAAATAGAGTGATTGTTCACGGTCACAAAACCGTTGTGTTTGAGCAGTAAGAAGAAATCTTAGAAGGCGGACTGGGATAGACTCCCAGTCCGCACTCATCAAATATTAGTATTCTGAGTTAACCACCACCACATCAACATCCAATGCTGAGATCACCCGTTCAGCAGTATTGCCGCGTCTTGATTTGGTTAAGCCAGTTTGTCCCAAAGTGCCTATAATCACTACATCGGCATCAATTTGTTTAGATACCTTAGAGATCACCTCATCGGTATAGCCTTTTACAACATGCGTATTGCTCTGTTTAAGACCTGTATGCTTAGCGAGTCGACCACGGTCTGGGTAAAGTAGAGAATCAATATAGGCATTGACCACATGAAAGTCAGCGCCATAGCTTTCTGCTAAGTCCATGCCTCTCTCTAAAATATTCTTATTCAGTGTTTCTTGGTTTATTCTTGAAGCCTGAAAGTTCACCGCAGCCAGAACAACCTTGCGTAGAGGTTTGGCTTCATCACGAACCAAGACAACTGGGCAAGTGGCTTCTTTAAGCAGTTCCCATTTTGATTCTGCGAAGATAAATCGTTTGCTTTTAATTGGTTTGCCCGCTCGAATCATAATTCTAGTGGCACCAAAATGCTTAGCTGAAGCCATGATTGAGCCCTGCCAATCATTAGACCAAGAGATTTCAATTCGGTACTTAAGTCCAGCTTTTTGAAGAGGGTTATGAATTTGTTGCTCAAACCAATCAGTATCACGGTAAATGCTTGGATTTCTCGCATCTAAGTTAACCGTATTGCTATCCACTGCCACAAAGACACAGACCTCGGGTCTAGGGGTCATCAATTGAGAGGTAATAAGTGCGCGATCAAGGGCTACCTGTTTGTCGAGCGTAGGATTTACAACAACAAATATTTTTTCTTGAGATGACATTTTTTTAGCCTCGCTTATAAAATGCGTTAAACCGCGTATTTGGCTATGCATTAAATGCATGCTTAAAGCCGATATTATGAATTACGCGCATTTTACGTAAATTTGCACTAAAAAGGGTCATTTTTAGGTATGGTTTTTTTGGATAACCTCTATATCAAATTAGTTATTACGCTAATTAATCTTCGCTAAGGATTTAAAATTTTAAATTTGTAGTAACAGAACAACCACAGAAAACGTATAATTGCGCTTTTTAAGCAGTATCAATCTGCTTTAATTGTTCAGAATAACCATTGGATAAAAAATGACGATTAGAACCAGAATTGCCCCATCGCCAACGGGTGATCCTCATGTTGGTACAGCCTATGTGGCACTGTTTAACATGGTGTTTGCTCGCAGTCAGGGTGGTCAATTTTTACTGCGTATAGAAGATACTGACCAAACTCGATCAACACCAGAGTCGGAGCAGGCGATTCTAGATGCACTCTCTTGGCTTGGCCTTCAATGGGATGAGGGTCCGGATGTTGGTGGTGACAGGGGTCCCTATCGTCAAAGCGAGCGCTCAGAGATATATGCAAAGCACGCAAATCAGCTGCTGGAAAAAGGTCATGCCTTCCGCTGTTTTTGTACGCCGCAAAGATTAGATGAATTGCGCGCTACTCAGATGCAAGAAAAGCAGCCTCTTGGCTATGATGGTCACTGTTGTAACCTAAGCAATGATGAAATTACAAAACGCCTACAAGCCAAAGAGCCCCATGTAGTACGTATGAATATCCCCCGAGAAGGGCAGTGTACTTTCAATGATATGTTGCGCGGTGAGATCAGTATCGATTGGGCGCAGGTTGATATGCAGATTTTGCTAAAAGCCGATGGTATGCCCACCTATCATCTAGCCAATGTAGTAGATGATCATCTTATGGAAATTAGCCATGTGATTCGAGGCGAGGAGTGGATTAACTCCGCACCCAAGCATATTCTGCTTTATCAGTACTTTGGTTGGGATTTACCGGTATTCTGTCATCTGCCACTGTTGCGCAATGTCGATAAAAGTAAGCTATCCAAGCGCAAAAATCCCACTAGTATTCTTTATTATCAGCGCATGGGTTACTTGCCAGAGGCACTATTAAATTATTTAGGTCGTATGGGCTGGTCTATGCCCGATGAGCGTGAAAAATTTACCCTTGCTGAAATGGATAAAGAGTTTGATATACAAAGAGTATCCCTTGGTGGTCCGGTATTTGATGTGGAAAAACTCAGCTGGTTGAATGGCCTATGGATTCGTGAAGAATTAACCGACGATCAGCTCGCTGATCGACTTCAGCAATGGGCGCTTAATCGCGATACATTAATGGCGTTCTTGCCGTTTGCTAAACAGCGTATGGAAACATTGTCTGATATTGCGCCCTTAGGCAGTTATCTAGTCTCTGGTATGTTGCCAATAACGCCAGAGGATTTGCAAAACAGCGGTTTTGAGCAGGATCAATTAATCGAAGTCTTGCAGTTCTCACTTTGGCGCTTAGAAGCTATACAGCAATGGCAGCGGGATAATATCTTCAATGCATTAAAGGCGGTTGCCGATGCTATGGAAATAAAAATGAAGCCCTTTTTAGCGCCCTTATTTATTGCTATCGCGGGCAGTAGTTCTTCTATTTCAGTGATGGATTCTATGGCGCTATTGGGGGCTGATATGTCTAGGGCAAGACTGCGTTATGCCATAGAGTTGCTGGGTGGTGTTGGCAAGAAGAAGCTTAAGAAAATGGAAAAAGCCTATCAGCAGCTAAACTAAACCCAGAGGTGGATCATCAGGCTTGACTTGCCGTCAGCTGATCCCTATCATGCGACCTCCAAATTTGGGGCTATAGCTCAGCTGGGAGAGCGCAACACTGGCAGTGTTGAGGTCAGCGGTTCGATCCCGCTTAGCTCCACCAATTTTTTATCCCCTGCACCCAGTGCGGGGGTTTTTGGTTAAGTATTCCACATATTTTAATCAGCAAAATAGAGAGTAGCAAAGGAGAACAGCATTGATTAAGCCTCATGGCTCAGAGAGTCTAGACCCACGTCTTGTAAGTGCAGATAGAGCACAGCAACTATTAGCAGAAGCAGAGTCTCTGCCCAGTTTACTACTTAATTCAGCAGCAGCAGCTAATGCGGTGATGTTAGGGGCAGGTTATTTCAATCCTTTAAAAGGCTATATGAACCTAGCCGATGCACTCAGTGTTTCAACCAATTTACACACTGAAGATGGTTTATTTTGGCCAGTACCAGTATTAAATATGGTAGAAGATGCCTCCTCAATTGAAGGCGCTAGCAGAATTGCCCTGCGTGACCCTAATACCGAGGGTAACCCCATTATGGCAGTGATGGATATTGCCTCTATCGAATCGGTATCTGATCAACAAGTCGTTACTATGGCAGAAGCCATTTTTGGCACAACAGACCCTGAGCATCCAGGTGTTGCGACCTTCACAAACTTAGGTCGTAATGTGGTCTCTGGTGATATTGAAGTGCTAAACCTAAGCTACTTCCAAGCAGATTTTCCTGACACCTTCCGCACAGCGGTAGAGATACGTGAAGAGATTGCCGAGCGTGGCTGGAATAAGGTTGTGGCATTTCAAACCCGCAACCCAATGCACCGAGCTCACGAAGAGCTATGCCGCATGGCCATGGAACGCTTGGATGCTGATGGTGTGGTGATTCATATGTTACTCGGCAAGCTTAAGCCCGGCGATATCCCAGCCTCAGTAAGAGATAATTGTATTCGCAAGATGGTTGATCTGTACTTCCCTGAGAACTCAGTGATGGTCACCGGCTATGGCTTTGATATGCTGTATGCGGGCCCAAGAGAAGCGGTATTACACGCCGTATTCCGCCAAAATATGGGCGCAACCCATCTAATTGTTGGCCGTGACCACGCCGGTGTAGGCGACTATTACGGTGCCTTTGATGCACAGACGATCTTTGATGACAAAGTGCCAGAAGGCGCCCTTGAAATTGAGATATTTAATGCTGATCACACCGCATTTTCAAAGAAACTTGAGCGAGTAGTGATGATGAATGAAGCGGAAGATCACAGCAAAGAGGATTTTATTTTGCTATCAGGCACCAAGGTTCGTCAGATGCTCGGTGAGGGTATTGCGCCACCACCTGAATTCTCACGACCAGAAGTGGCCCAGATTCTTATGGACTATTATCAAATCCAGAACGACTAACAGGTCGAATAATCATTAATACCTAGGCAGGCAGTTTTAGCGAACTACCTGCTTTTTTGTTTTTAAATGGTGTTTCTCGGGTTTTCTATGCAATTTAAAGCATTTTCGGGTAATTTTAGCTGACATACCCCTGTTTAAGAGTGCAATTTTACAGTGAAACCTGTAAGCTTCGCGCCCTGTGAAAGACCAACAAAACGCTATTCAACTTGCCAATACTGTCGAAGCTTGACGGTAACTCTAAAGTAACTAATTTATGACCTTTAAAGAACTGGGTTTATCGACTCCAATTTTAAAAGCTGTAACCGCCCAAGGTTATAGTGAACCATCGCCTATTCAAGCCAAAGCAATACCCGCCGTACTAGAGGGCCATGATCTTATGGCAGCTGCACAGACTGGCACTGGTAAAACAGCGGGCTTTACATTGCCTATTTTAGAGCGTTTAAGTGGTGGACGCCGAGCAGGAGCCAATCAAGCGCGGTGCTTAATACTGACACCAACGCGAGAATTAGCCGCTCAGGTCGGCGAAAGTGTAGCCACTTACTCCAAGCATCTTTCATTAACCTCAGCCGTGGTATTTGGTGGGGTTAAGATCAATCCGCAGATGATGAAGCTAAGAAAGGGTGTTGATATTCTAGTAGCAACGCCGGGTCGCCTAATGGATTTGCATAGTCAAAATGCAGTTAAGTTCGATCATTTGCAAGTATTAGTGCTAGATGAAGCAGACCGTATGCTGGATATGGGCTTTATTCGAGATATTAAACGTATTATTGATCTATTACCTCGACGCCGCCAGAATTTGCTATTTTCAGCGACTTTTTCTGATGATATTCGCAACCTAGCAAGAGGCCTATTGCGTAAACCTATAGAGATTTCCGTAAGCCCTCGCAATACCACAGCGACCTCAGTCACTCAGCATATCCATCCAGTGGATAAGAAAAAGAAAGCCCAGTTACTGACGCGCTTAATTCACGATGGCAAGTGGGATCAGGCTTTGGTTTTCACCAAAACCAAACATGGTGCCAACAAGCTGACCAAACATTTGGAATCTGAAGGCATTGTAGCGGCGGCTATTCATGGCAATAAAAGTCAGGGTGCACGAACCAAAGCATTGGCAGGTTTTAAAGCCGGTGAAATTCGAATTTTAGTAGCAACAGATATTGCTGCTCGCGGTCTTGATATTGAGCAACTGCCTCAGGTGGTCAATTTTGATTTACCCAATGTATCAGAAGACTATGTGCATCGTATTGGACGCACTGGTCGTGCTGGTCAAACGGGTAAAGCAATCTCTTTGGTTAGCGCCGATGAAGTTGATCTGCTTTCTGATATTGAACGTTTGATACAGCAGTTATTACCGCGAGAAGAAGTTGAAGGCTATGAGCCAAAGCATGCTCTTCCGGAGACAACCCTTAGAGCGCCGGTTAAGCCCAAAAAGCCTAGAAAAGCCCTTAATCGTGAAACCGGTGCAGGCAACAAAAGCAGGCACAGTAAAAAGTCGGGTGGTGATAATCGCTCAGGCTATGGTCAGGGTCCCAAGCCCGGCACCAAACGCAAAAGCGGCGGACGCAATCAGACCGCCAAAGCCAAAGATAGTGGCAGTAGCGACTCAGGTAAGCCATCACATTCGCAACGTAAATCCCCCGCCAAAGGCAAGCCAGCATCAGGGTCAGGTAAATCACCCTACGGTTCAGGTGGCGGTAAACGCAGTGGCGGTAATAGCTTTGGTGGCAATCGATCTGGGTCAGATAGACGCGGCAATCGATAATCACTTTAATTCTGCTCATCGCTTATGGGTGAGCTCTGTTCGAAACCCTAATTTAGAGAAAACAAATTAATGTTTGAATTTCAATTAAGCAAAGTAGCAACCTTTAAAAATGACCTGCTTTCAGGACTCACCGTTGCCCTAGCACTGGTTCCCGAAGCTGTGGCATTTGCCTTTGTAGCCGGCGTGGAGCCCTTGGTGGGTTTGTATGCCGCCTTTATGGTGGGTCTTATCACAGCAGTGATTGGCGGTCGCCCCGGTATGATTAGTGGTGCTACAGGAGCACTAGCGGTTGTTATGGTTTCTTTAGTTGCTCAGCATGGTGTTGAGTATCTGTTTATCACTGTTGTACTTATGGGTATCCTGCAAATTGCTGCAGGTATTTTCAAATTAGGTAAATTTATTCGCATGGTACCCCACCCAGTGATGCTGGGCTTTGTTAACGGATTAGCGATTGTTATTTTCCTCGCGCAACTGGGTCAGTTTGGCGAAGCCGGTCAACCGGGTTGGTTAGATGGCACCTTTATGCAGGGTACTATTGTCGATGTAGCCTGGTTGCAGGGCAGTGCCATGAGCATGCTACTAGGATTAGTCCTGTTAACTATGTTGATTATTTATTTCTTACCTAAAATCACTAGGGCTATTCCATCCTCACTGGCTGCCATTTTGGTGGTGACAGGCTTGGTGTTAGGTTTTGATTTAGATACTAAGGTCGTGGGTGATGTGGCTTCAATAAGCGGCGGGTTACCCTCTTTCCACATTCCGATGGTGCCATTTACCTTTGAAACCCTAATGATAATTTTGCCTTATGCGATTATTTTGGCCGCTATAGGATTGATTGAGTCATTGCTGACATTGCGCCTTATTGATGAAATTACTGAAACTCGAGGTCGTGGTAACAAAGAGTGTATCGGTCAGGGTGTGGCTAATACTGTAACCGGTTTCTTTGGCGGTATGGGTGGTTGTGCCATGATTGGTCAAAGTATGATTAATGTGAACTCTGGTGGTCGTGGACGCCTATCGGGCATCAGCGCAGCATTATTTTTATTACTCTTTATATTGGTTGCTTCACCATTAATTGAGCAAATTCCATTAGCGGCTCTTATTGGGGTTATGTTTATTGTGGTCATCGGTACCTTTGAGTGGTCAAGCTTCAGAATTATTGGCAAGGTGCCAAAAACTGATGCGCTAATTTTAGTCTTGGTTTCTGGTGTAACCGTTGCCACAGATTTGGCGGTAGCGGTGGTTGTAGGGGTGATTGTGTCGGCCCTAGTTTTTGCTTGGCAGCATGCCAAATATATTCGTATTGAAGCCAGAGAAGACCATAAAGGTTCAACGGTATATGCCGTAACTGGGCCACTGTTTTTCGGATCGGTCACCTCATTCCTAGAGCGCTTTGATCCGAAACAGGACAACGATGATGTAGTGATTGATTTTGCTCGCTCAAGAGTAGCAGATCACTCAGGTTTGGAAGCTATAGATACCTTGGCTGAGCGCTATGTAAAAGCGGGAAAAAACCTGCATTTGGTTCACCTGAGTGAAGAATGTCGCAGACTGCTAACCAAAGCCGGCAATCTGGTTGAAGTCAACGTGATCGAAGATCCTAAATACTTTGTGGCTGACGACAGCCTAGCGTAATTGTTTATAAAAAATCTGCCATTTCTGCACTAGTGGCTACTTGAAATTTGGTTTTTTGCCCTTACCTAGATAACAGAGGCAAATAAATTGCCAAAGATTAGGTTATAACTAGGAGAGATGGCAGAAATGACAACTAAGTCAAAAAGCAAATCAGAAACCATGGGATTCCAAACTGAAGCAAAGCAATTGCTTCAGTTGATGATTCATTCCCTATACTCAAATAAAGAAATTTTCTTACGTGAATTAATTTCTAATGCGTCCGATGCAACCGATAAGTTGCGTGTTGAAGCCTTAGAAAATAGCGCGCTATACGAAAGTGATGGTGATCTTAGAATTCGAATAGCGGTCAATGAAGAAGCTAAAACCATTGAGATTTCTGACAATGGTATCGGCATGTCCAAAGACGAAGTTATTGCTAACCTAGGTACCATTGCCAAATCGGGCACCTCTGAATTCCTTAAAAACCTAACTGGCGACCAAAAGAAAGATTCACAGCTAATTGGTCAGTTTGGTGTGGGTTTTTATTCTTCTTTCATTGTAGCCAAGCAGGTTGTCGTTGAAACTCGCCGTGCGGGCGCTGCAGCTAGCGAAGCCGTGCGCTGGACCTCTGAGGGTGAAGCTGATTTTCAGGTTGAGTTGATTGAAAAAGCGGATCGCGGAACCAGTATTACATTGATCCTAAAAGATGATGAGCAAGAGTTTGCCAATAACTGGCGTCTGCGCAGTATTATCAAAAAGTATTCAGACCATATTGCTATTCCAGTACAGATGGAAAAGATTCAGTCGCCCGCAGAAGAGGGTGAAGATGCCAAGACAGATCAGGCACCTGAGTGGGAAGCTATTAACGATGCAAAAGCGCTTTGGACAAAATCACGAAGCGAAGTCAGTGATGATGAATACAATGAGTTTTACCGCCATATATCTCACGATTTTGCCGAGCCATTAAGCTGGAGTCACAATCGCGTAGAGGGCAAGCACGAATACACCAGCTTGCTGTATATCCCGGGTATGGCGCCAATGGATCTCTATCAGCGTGAAGCAGCTCGCGGCCTAAAGCTGTATATCAAGCGCACCTTTATTATGGATGACGCCGAGCAGTTCTTACCTATGTACCTGCGCTTTGTGAAGGGCGTATTGGACAGTGCCGATCTGCCGCTGAATGTCTCTCGTGAAATATTGCAGAGCACACCGATGGTGGATAGCATTCGCTCAGCCTTAACCAAGCGTATCCTAGATATGCTCGCTAAAATGGCGAAAAGTGAGCCAGAAAAATATGCGACGTTCTGGAATCAGTTTGGTGCAGTTCTTAAAGAAGGCCCTAGTGAAGATAATGGCAACCGAGAAAAGATTGCCAAGTTATTCCGCTTTGCTAGCTCGACAAACGATAGCGCCGATCCATCAACGAGCTTGACCGACTATATCGAGCGCATGAAAGATGGCCAAGATAAAATCTACTATGTGACCGGTGACAGTCATTCTGTAGTGGCTAACAGCCCCTACTTAGAAGTATTCCGCAAGCATGGCATTGAAGTGCTATTGATGTCTGATCGCATCGATGAGTGGATGATGGGTTATCTATCAGAATTTGATGGTAAATCATTCCAAGATGTGGCTCGAGGCGACCTCGATCTAAGCGCTATTATTGGCGAAGATACCGATGCCGATAAAGACAGTAAATCCAAGGCCAAAAAGAAAGATCAAACCGCTGAAGATACATTGCTAGAACGTGTTAAAGGCCTATTGGAGGCCAAGGTAGAAGCCGTTAAAAGCACTAATCGGCTGACTACGTCACCGGCCTGTTTAGTGGTAGGTCAAGACGATATGGGCGAGCAGATGCGTAAGATTATGCAGGCGGCAGGTCAGGCAGTGCCAGAAACCAAGCCTATATTAGAGCTCAATATGGAACATCCCTTAGTGGCTAAACTAGCGGATGAAAAAGATGACGAAAATGCTGGGCGTTTAGCCTCAGTGTTATTTGATCAGGCCGCACTATCAGCTGGAAGGCAGCTTGAAAATCCTGCGCAGTTTGTTCAGGAACTTAACAAGTTAATGTTCCAGTAAAATGAGTGATCACGAAAAAAGCGCCCTAAGCAGGGCGCTTTTTTCGTTTAAGATGGCTGACATCAATGTCTTCAGTACCTATAATGCCAATGCATAAGCCAAGGATCTAGTTGGAGCAGTTACGTTTGGAAAATACTAATAAGCTTAAAATAGCGGTACTAGGTGGTGGTAGTTTTGGTACTGCGATCGCCAATATGGTGGCAGAGAATAACTACGCAGTGACCCTGTGGATGCGCAGTGAAACTGCTCGTCAGCATATTATAGACACTGGAGAAAATTCAAATTATCTCCCCGGTTATCAGCTCAACAAATCACTCAATCTGACCACTGATCTCAGTGAAGCCCTAGATCAGGTAGATGTGGTGTTTTTTGCTGTGCCCAGTAGTTCTTTCAGGCAGTTAGCGCGCAAAACAAAAGATCTTTTATCCCCAGATACTCTTCTAATAAGTACAGCCAAAGGCATCGAAGCTGAAAGCTTTATGTTGCCAAGTCAAATACTCGAGGAAGAAATTCCTCAGTGCGAAGTAGGGGTTATTAGCGGCCCTAATTTGGCCGCAGAAATTGCACAGTTTCAGATAACAGCGACAGTTATTGCCAGCGAATCCGACGCCCTTTGTGCCAGAGTCCAAGAATTATTAGCCTCAAGCTATTTTCGGGTCTATGCCAACCATGATCGCTACGGCGTAGAGTTGGCTGGTGCATTAAAAAATATTTATGCTATTGTGGCTGGTATTGCCGAATCCATGAATGCAGGGCAAAATACTAAAAGTGTGGTGCTTACAAGAAGTCTGGCTGAAATGAGTCGCTTCGCCGCTCAGTTAGGCGCTAACCCTCTAACCTTTTTAGGGCTTAGTGGTGTGGGTGATTTGTATGTGACCTGTACATCGCCCCTGAGTCGTAACTTTCGTATTGGCACCGCATTAGGTCGTGGCGAATCTCTTGAACAGGCTATAATAAGTGTGGGGCAGGTTGCCGAGGGTGTTAACACCACCAAATTGGTAAAACAAAAATCGGAAGAACTGGGTATTTATATGCCATTGGCTTCCAGTCTATACTCTACTATGTTCGAGGGTCTCTCGATCGTGGAATCATTAAAGGCCATGATGTTGGCTGAACAAAATACAGATGTTGAATTTACGGTGAAAGCAAATGACTAATGGAAACATGTCTCTAACAAATGTAAATACATGGATTAGACTCGCCTATATGGTGCTATTTGCACTGTTGGTTATGGCCGCTCGCTTATTGGTAAGTCTTGTGGTTATTGTCCAATTTGCTCTTGTTTTAATCTTTGGGAAAGATAACGAAAACCTCCGTAACCTTGGGCAGGGTCTAGGAAAGTGGGTCTACCAAGCTATTATGTTTCTAACCTTTAATAGCGACGATAAGCCATTTCCGTTTGATGAATGGCCAGCCTTAGATCCATCCGAAGGTTATTCAGTCTCTGCAACTGAAGAGGTTGAAGATATTGAATTTGTCGATGCCGAGACAGATATAGATGTTAGTGATGAAGATATCCCATCATTTACAGCGGGTGACCGACCCACTGATAAGGACGCCAGTTAATCGCAAGCATTAGGTCGGTTGGTCATGGAACTGATACTGCTACGTCATGGTGAGGCTGAGTTTGGCTTGCCCGATAATGCTAGGCGGCTGACTAGTGCCGGTCAAAAGCAAGTGATTAAAATGGCTAACAGCTATGGCCAAAATATGGTCGGTACTGAATTAGTCCTTACCAGTCCACTGCACAGAGCTTTGCAGACAACAGAGCTTTTTATGTCCAATACCGATCTGAACTGTAATCTTCAGATTGTTGATTTTCTTCTACCAGATTCAAGCGTTGAAGCCGTTGAGCGTCAACTTCAGGCCTTTGATGATAAAAAAATATTAATGGTGGGGCATCTGCCATTGTTAGATAATTGGATAGATTATTTAACCGGCGGCTACCGTGCAACAATGGCAACCGCCAGCTTAGCATCGTTAACCATGGATTATGCGTATAAAGGTTTAGCGCGTTTAAATTGGATACATCATGTCGATTGAGTTTATAAAAGAACGTTTCTTTGAATCTAGCGGCGTGCGATTGGTCGCTAAAGAGTGGGGCGACCCCTCAGGCGTGCCTGTTATTGCGCTTCATGGTTGGTTAGATAACGCCAATAGCTTCGACCAGATGTTACCTCACCTAAATGGTATGCATGTTATTGCTGTAGATATGGCAGGGCATAGTCAAAGTGGTGATCGTTCTAAAGACTCTGGTTATGATATCTGGCAGGATATTGCCGATGTTCTAGCCGTATCAGAGCAAATGGGCTGGGATCGTTTTGCCTTGTTAGGGCATTCACGCGGCGCCATTGTATCGGCATTGGTTGCCGGCACATTTCCAGAGATAGTCAGCCAATGTCTGCTTATTGATAGCTACTTTCCTATCCCAAACAAACCGGCCAATGCAGCCTCTCAGCTGGCTAAAGCAATTACAGACCGAAAGCGTTTCCAAACAATTAAACCCTCAGCTTTTAATTCATTTGATGACGCAGTAAAAGCCAGAGTCAACGGTTTTGTTCCTCTTCAAAAAGAAGCCGCAACTATTTTGGCCCAGCGCGGTGTTGTCGAAATAGATGGCAAGTTTTCTTGGCGCAATGACCAGCGTTTAAAAGCTACCTCGATGGTGACCTTTACCAAAGAGCAATGCGAAAGTTTCTTTACTTCAATCAAATGCCCAATTATGTTGATTCAAGCCCAAAGTGGCTTGTTACAAGGGCCAATTCAGCCGCAACTGAAGGAATGGGTGCCGCATATTGAGGTAGTCTCCATGGTCGGCTCTCATCACCTACACCTAGAAAATCAAGCGTTGCAGGTAGCGCAAAAGGCGCAACAATTTTTTCTGCTATAGTTAGTAGTGATTTAGGTCTATAAAAAAGGCGAAATTCTTATGAATTTATCTAATATAACTATGGCTGAAATAACGCATTTCTTGGGTTGGTGTACGCTAATTAATCTAGTGATTCTTGCTGTGACCACTGTGGCTATTGTGTGCTTTAAGTCAGCGATGAACAGCTTTTATTCTCGATTACTCAAGCTAGAAGCCAATCAAGTGAGCGACCTTTTTTTCCGGTTTTTAGTTCACTATGAGGTAGCCGTATTAGTACTTAATATTGTGCCCTATACGGCGTTGAAGATAATCAGCTAACTTTTTTGTTAGCTTATTGATCGCTGAGCAACGTTAAAAACTCAGTTCTAGTGGCTTGATCAGAGCGGAATGTACCCAGCATAGCCGATGTTTTCATTGAAGAGTTTTGCTTTTCAACGCCGCGCATCATCATGCACATATGCTTAGCTTCAACAATAACACCCACACCAAGCGCATTAGTGGCTTCCTGAATAGTCGAGGCAATTTGTTGAGCCAATGTCTCTTGGATTTGTAAGCGGCGAGCAAACATATCCACGATGCGTGCTATCTTAGATAAACCGATAACCTGTCCGCTGGGGATATAGGCCACATGACATTTACCAATAAAAGGTAAAAGGTGGTGTTCACACAGAGAAAAAAGCTCAATATCCTTAACAATCACCATTTCCTCAGAATCAGAAGGGAAGAGTGCATCATTAATCACTTCCTTAAGATCCATGTGGTAGCCGCTAGTGAGATACTCAAAGGCCTTGGCTGCGCGATTGGGCGTATCCAAAAGACCAGGACGTGAAACATCTTCGCCAGTGCTTTCAATGATTTTAAGATATTGTTTTTTCATTGTTTTACCTTATTTTATTGGGTATTGCAGCTACATTTTCCAATAAACTAAAGACCATTGCTAGTTTGGCGGGTAAAATACTCCAAATAATTTTAGAACAAGAGGAATAAACTTGTCAGCTAACACCGAAACTATTGGCGATATGCTTGAGTATGGGCAAAAGCAGTTTGAACAGAGCGACCTATATTTCGGTCATGGCACCGACAATGCATGGGATGAAGCAGTTTATTTGCTGTCTTCTGTATTGGATCTACCACCGAATGCCGATCGCTCACTGCTAGATAATTTAGTCTCAATAGACGATCAGAAAAAAATAAAAGCCCTCTATCAGCGACGTATTAATGAGCGTGTTCCTGCGCCCTATATTACCAAGAAGGCATGGTTTTGTTCCTTACCGTTTTATGTGGACGAAAGAGTCATTGTGCCTCGCTCACCGATTGCCGAGCTCATCTACAACCAATTTCAGCCCTGGTGCCCAGAGTCGCCCAATAAAATTCTTGATTTATGTACTGGAAGCGGCTGTATAGGCATTGCCTGCGCCTATGCCTTCGAAAAGGCACAGATTGTATTAAGTGATATATCTGCAGACGCCCTCGAAGTCACCGCAATCAATATAGTGACACACGATTTACATAGTCGTGTAACGGCTATTGAGTCTGACCTATTCTCTGCGTTTGACGGCAGTGATCACAATAGTTTTGACCTTATCGTAAGTAATCCTCCCTATGTTGATGCCGATGATTTGGCAAAAATGCCCGACGAATATGCCCATGAGCCCGACCTAGCATTAGCCTCTGGCGATGATGGCCTAGACTTTACTCGGCGGCTATTGCGCGAGGCAGCCAATTATCTAAGCGAACAGGGCCTGTTGATTGTTGAAGTAGGTAATTCCTCAGTAGCCCTTGAAAAAGCATTTCCACAGGTGCCCTTTACTTGGCTCGAATTTACCGAAGGAGATGGCGGTGTATTTGTCCTAACCCGTACACAATTACGTCAGTATGCCGAATGTTTCGGGCTATCTTCAGACGAATCATAGTCAGGCTATGCACAAGCGCGGCTAATTTGCGTATAATCTTCAAATTACTAAATTTAACATGCTGAGAATCTTATGGCAGGCAACACCATTGGAAAATTATTTACCGTCACTAGCTTTGGCGAAAGCCATGGGCCAGCGATTGGCTGTATTGTAGATGGCTGTCCTCCAGGGCTTGAAATTAGTCCTGCTGATCTTCAGCCAGATCTCGATCGTCGCAAACCCGGACAGTCAAGATACACCACCCAGCGCAAAGAGGATGATGAAGTTCAAATTCTCTCTGGTGTATTTGAAGGTAAAACAACCGGTACTGCCATTGGTATGATCATTAACAACAAAGATCAAAAATCCAAAGATTACGGCAATATAAAAGATCTATTTAGACCCTCCCACGCCGACTACACCTACCATCAAAAGTATGGTGAGCGCGATTATCGTGGCGGTGGTCGTAGCTCAGCCCGTGAAACCGCGATGCGTGTGGCCGCTGGTGGTATAGCTAAAAAATATCTCAGAGAAAAACTGGGGATCGATATATTCGGTTATGTCTCCCAATTGGGCCCAGTAGTGGTGGAAAACTTTGATCGCGACGTGATCGAAACCAACCCGTTTTTCTTCCCCGATGCCAGCAAGATTTCAGATCTAGAAACCTATATGCAGGCGCTGGGCAAAGAAGGAAATTCTGTGGGTGCCAAAGTGACTGTAGAAGCGCGCAATATGCCCGTAGGCCTAGGTGAACCAGTTTTTGATCGTCTTGATGCAGAGATTGCCCACGGACTAATGGGTATTAATGCAGTGAAAGGTGTAGAAATTGGCGCAGGCTTTGATGTGGTGGCGCAAAAAGGCACCGAGCACCGCGATGAAATATCACCCGAGGGCTTTCTCTCCAATAATTCAGGCGGTGTACTAGGCGGTATTTCCTCAGGTCAGGATATAGTCGCTCATCTGGCGTTAAAACCGACTTCTAGCCTGCGTATTCCAGGTAAATCAATCGATACCTCTGGTCAGTCAGCTGAAGTGGTCACTAAAGGCCGTCACGACCCCTGTGTCGGTATTAGAGCAGTGCCGATAGCCGAGGCAATGTTGGCCATTACACTAATGGATCATTACCTGCGTCATCGCGCGCAGAATATGGATGTGGATTCAGGTCTAGACCCAATCTAGGCCTGTTTGGCGCCTAACTTACAGCGAATATATTCGCTATGACGTATATGCAGTAGATCGGCTACACGACGAATAATATTCTCCTCGTGCTTATCCAACTCGCCATCAGCATAGGCAACCCGCCACATAGACGTTAGTAATTGAAGCTTGCCATCTACATCATAGTTATCGTTGATCTGCTTAGTAAACTGATAAAGCGAGGTCGCATCATCAACCTCCGCCTTAGATAGGCTGATCAGTTCATCGACCTGATCTTTAGAAAGCTCAAGAATAGAGCAAAGGGTAGCGCTAATAGATTGCAACTCTTGGTCATCCATATGACCATCAATCACCATCACCTCAATCAATAAGGCCGCCGTAGCCAAATGCTCCTCAGCGACCTTTTCTTGATCCGACTGTTGCTCTTTTTTAGCAAACAGCTGTTTGATCTTACTCAGCATTAAGCGATATCTCTAAGCCAAGTTTCCAATTTATTCTGATCGGCAACAAAGCCACGAATACCCTCAGCTAACTTTTCAGTCGCCATCGCATCTTCGTTCATTTCAAATCTAAACTTGCTTTCATTACCCTGAGTGTAACTAATGCGCTTGCCGGTGTTATTCGGATCCAGCTTGCGAGCTAGGGTGCCATAGTCTTCACCCAGCGCCGATAGTAACTGCGGGCTAATAGTTAGACGGTCACAGCCCGCCAACTCAGTGATTTCTTCAATATTTCTAAAGCTCGCGCCCATCACAATGGTTTTATAGCCGGCTTGCTTGTAGTAATTATAAATGCGAGTAACCGACTGAACACCAGGATCATCCACGGGCGCATAATCGCTAAGACCGGTATTGGCCTTGTACCAATCCAAAATACGACCCACAAAAGGCGAGATCAAAAAGGCACCCGCATCAGCCGCCGCGGCCGCCTGTGAAAAGCTAAACAACAGCGTAAGGTTACAATTAATACCTTCTTTTTCGAGCTGCTCAGCCGCACGAATACCTTCCCACGTCGACGCCATTTTGATCAGTACACGGCTCTTATCAATGCCCGCCTGTTCGTAGAGCGCAATTAAACGACGCGCCTTAGCAATCGATGCCTCAGTGTCATAAGACAAATGAGCATCCACCTCAGTGGAAACTCGACCCGGAATAGTCTCAAGAATTTTCTCACCAAAACCCACTGCTAATTTATCCATGCAATCATCAAGCTGATCTTTAGAAGACAACTTGCCAGTAGTCACTGATTTGATCACATCCTCAACTAGGCCACGGTAAGCCGGCATTTGCGCCGCCTTCAGCAAAAGAGAAGGGTTGGTGGTTGCATCTTCTGGTTCATACTGGGCAATCGCATCAAAGTCGCCCGTATCTGCAACCACAGTGGTTATTTCTTTTAGTTGGTCTAGTTTGCTTTTGTTAGTCATAAATCAGTCTGTCCTGTGGTTTTCGCTAAAGCATCAATTAATACATCAATCGTTGCATTAGGTTTATGGGCATTTTCGCTAATATGTCGCCTAAATTGTCGGGCGCCCGGCATACCATGAAAAAGCCCTAAAATATGTCGCGTCATAGATTGGAGTCTAATATCCTGAGAGAGTTCATTATCCACATATTGGATAAACTCTTCAGCAACTTTTTTACGACTTTGCATAGAATTTTTACTGCCGTAGATTTGCTGATCAACCTCGGCCAAAAGATAGGGGTTAGTATAAGCCTCTCGACCAATCATTACCCCATCAATCTGCGTCAAATGCTGTTTAGATTGCGCCAAATCAGTGATGCCACCATTAATAATAATCTCAAGTTCAGGAAAATCCTGCTTTAACTGATAAACAAGCTCATAGTTAAGCTCCGGAACCTCACGGTTTTGCTTCGGGCTTAAGCCCTTAAGCCACGCCTTGCGTGCATGCACAATAAAAGTATCACAGCCAGCATTAGCCACAGTGCCCACAAAGTCGCAAAGAAACTCATAAGAATCAAAATCATCCACCCCAATACGATGCTTAACCGTCACCGGCACATCCACCGCATCCACCATCGACTTTACACAGTCCGCCGTGGTCTGCGCATGCTTCATCATAATCGCGCCAAACATACCGTTCTGCACCCGATCACTGGGGCAACCGCAATTAAGGTTAATCTCGTTATAGTTATAGCCATCAGCGATTTTGCATGCCTTCGCCAGATCGGCAGGGTTACTGCCACCCAACTGCAACGCCACCGGTTGCTCTGCCTCATGCATTTGCAAATGACGATGGGCATCACCATAGATAATCGCACCCGTGGTCACCATCTCGGTATAAAGCACCGTGTGCTGACTGATAAGGCGCAAGAAATAGCGACAGTGGCGGTCAGTCCAGTCCATCATCGGGGCAACGCAGAATTTTCTGTTGATTGGCATTCTTTTTAAGACTGTTTGTAATTAGGTGGGTATTTTATATTAGTTTTGAGGGTTTGGTGATGTTAATTGATAGTCGAATTTCTTCAATTTAAAGCAATTTCTATGTCCAAACTGAATTTGGATGCTGTAATTCGTTAATTTCCATATCAAATTGCCCCACTTACTAACAAAATTTTGCCTACAGTATCAATGGAGCATGGATACTCCGGTTAGAAATGAGAGGATATTGAAGGTTTATATCGACGTAAAGTGTTAGAAATGAGAAAAAATGAGGTCAGAGTCGATTAATTGTTGGGTGCTCTGTGGCGTGTTAGTTAACTTTTCCATAGTTTGAGGAACTTAAATTTATATCGATACGCTTTAAGTTAATGATTTAATTCCCCACAGAGCCAAGGATATTAGAAAAATAGTTAGAATAATGTGATGCAGTTCACGGAATTAAATTTTTTATGCGTGAATTTTGGTCTAGATTTATAAGGATATGTTTTATTCCTAGTATTAGTCGGGCTGTTAGCCTTTTGTTCGTTTGCTTACTAGAGGTGTCAATTTCTAGTGGGGTTTATAGCTAAAAGTAGAGAGGAGTAGATAAATAAGGGTCTTTGTACAGGCTCATTGATGTTGATTTAACGCTAAAGGCGAATGAAAAACTCAACTTAGAGCGTTATGAGAATTCACAGTTGTAAATCCATGCAGGCCCTTTCAGAGGGCCTTTTTTTTTACGTTTTAGCTGCTTAATGGCTGAAAGCATCATGGGGTCAGAAGCATCATGGCGAAGCATCATGGGGTCAGAGTCATTTGATTATGGATGTGATCACTATGAAGGGGTATCTAGGGCTTGGCATAATTTGTTGGTGAGTCATCGGATACCATATATAAAACTATTGAAATGGAAGGCTAGCGGCACGACATTTTAAAAAAATAAAACAAAATAGACAAAAAACAAATACTTATGAGCTATATTTGATAGGTATTTATTAACTGGTGGTGCGTAATTTATTGTGAAAGCATGGATGCTGAAAAATATAAGTTCGACAAGGTATCAATTTGTAGCTTGGGTGGGAGTTATCGGTCATCCACTGTATTACTGGTATTGGAATTCTTTTTACCCAGAATATGAAGATAGTGCATTTTTGCGTTTTGGTACTGCAACTTTTTTCTTTGTGTTGCTTTTAAGCAATTATTGGCCTGATCGATTAAAGAAGTGTAAAAATTATTTATGGTATTTTTGCTTAATGCTAGCTTTACCATCGGTGTTTACTTACACATTGCTTGCAAACAACTACAGTAGCTTATGGTTGGCTACTCATGTTGGGATGCTCCTAATGTTGCTAGTAGCAGTCCGGTATGCTCGACCTTTTTATTTGCTTTTAGTGCCCGGAACTTTAATTGGAGTATTATGGTACAAAGTGACCATTGGCGGTGATGTCTTAGCGGATTTTCCAGTTGAATATATTCCACTGTTATTGTTTGTGAATTTTATCGGCTTATCTTTCTCTTATTTAAGTACACAAAATATTGTTCAAATAGAGAAAGGTGCACTAGTAGAATTAGAACAACAAAAAGCTATATATCTTAAATCTCTCGCTGGCAATATTGCCCATGAAATGCGTAATCCGCTCTCTCAAATAAATGGCACCTTACATTTGTTATGGGATAAAAAAGCCCCTAATAGTCCTGAATCTGATATGTATTTAAATGGTTTAAAACAGGTGATCAAAAGTAGTTTTCAATTAATTGATATCACTATGGATGCTATTAATGAAAAGCCAATTAAAAAGGATAATTTCCAATTTATTTCTTCTTTAGATATTTGTAATGAGGCAGTGTCAGATTATGCTTACAAAGATTTGGCGTATAGAAAAAAAGTATCTGTTACTGGAATAGATTTTCAAATATTAGCTGACCCTGTGTTGGTTAAATATATACTCTACAACCTGATCGGGAATGCGCTTTACTATGTGCAAAATATGCCCGGTGCAAGCATTGTTATTTCAATGCTACCTGCCACCAGACAAATTCAAGTGCGCGATACGGGGCCGGGCATTGCGCCTGAAAATATAACCAATATTTTCGATAGTTTCTTTACCTCGGGTAAGGAGAGCGGTACGGGCTTGGGATTGGCTTATTGCAAGCGCACTATGCTGGCTTTGGGTGGCGAAATTTATTGTGAATCTGAGTTTGGTGAATTTACTGCGTTTAGACTGTCATTCCCTGAGGTGGCGATGCAGAAGAGCGCGTGAATCACATGGATCAATGGGGTCGGTGGGAGATGGCTACCTGTTAATTATCGGCGCCATTTTTTCAATCAGGCTCGTCAGCTCAGGTTTGTGTTGGCGAATTTCTTCTGCACTTAATCCATGCAGTTCGTGGGGAAATACTAGCCATTCGTTAGTTTCATGGATGTAGTAATCAGGTGTTTTATTTGTTTTGTTGTTTTTGGGTTTGAAGTAGGGTGTGGCAACCCGAATTTGCGGGGTGTTTTTTTTTACAGGCTGAGGTTAAGTCTTTTATCGCTTGCTCAATGGATAGACCTGTGTCGTGAACGTCATCGACAATCAATAATGAGTCTTCGGATTCTAGTTGACGAATAATATAGCTGAGTCCATGTACTTTTACCTTTTTGCTGCGTTGACCAATGCCGGTGTAGGAGGAGGTTCGTATGGCGATATGGTCTGATTCTACGCCGAGTACGTCGAGAAATTCTTGTACGGCGATACCTATGGGTGCGCCGCCTCGCCATACGCCAACTATATAGTTAGGTCGATAGCCACTTTCATAAACTTGCCAAGCTAGGTGAAAGGAGTCTTCTAGAAGCTGTTGGGCTTTTATATAGTGCTTTTCCATTGCATGTTTATCCGATTCATTTCAGTTAGAGCTGGCTGATGGTAGCAGATTTGATCATTAGTGTTTGTATAACCTAATTACCTTTGATCCAATTAGTAGTAAAAACCGTTACAATCGGGTCATGAGCTTTGATTCCCAATCTTTCTTAAAATCCTTAACCCAGCGTCCTGGTATCTATCAGATGTTAGATGCTGAGGGGGCTGTGCTGTATGTGGGAAAAGCTAAAAAGCTTAAAAATCGTGTCAGTAGTTATTTTAGAAAGTCGGGCTTAAGTTTAAAGACTCAGGCACTGGTTAAGCGCATTGCCGATATTGAGGTAACGGTAACCGAAACCGAAATTGAGGCGTTGATTCTTGAGCATAATCTAATTAAGCAATATCGTCCGCCGTTTAATATTTTGATGCGCGATGATAAGAGTTACCCTTATATCTTTTTATCTGATCGTGACCAGTGGCCGAGATTGGCTTTTCATCGTGGACCGAAAAAAGTTAAAGGGACTTATTTTGGGCCTTTCCCGAGTGTGCAGGCGGTTCGGGATAGTATGGGGTTTTTGCAGAAGGTGTTTAAAGTGCGCCAGTGTGAGGATGTGTTTTTTAAAAACCGCTCACGACCCTGTTTGCAGTATCAGATTAAGCGTTGTACTGCGCCCTGTGTGGATTTGGTGAGTGAGGAAAATTACGCGGCGGATGTGGATAAGACGCGACTTTATTTGGAGGGTAAGGCGGATAAAATTTTAAAGCACCTTGAAGTTGATATGGAGAAGGCTTCGATCGAACTTGATTTTGAAAGGGCGGCTGAGCATCGTGATCAGATTTCTGCGCTGCGCCAGATTCAATCTGAACAGGTGATTGAGAAGGGCAGTGCTGTTATTGATGTGGTGGCTGCGGCGGTGATTGATGGCATGGTCTGTGTGCATATCCTCTATATCAGGCAGGGGCGTATTTTGGGTAGCCGCAGTTATTACCCTAAATCACGCTTGGTTAATAGCCCTGATGAGTTGCTGGGTAATTTTTTGCCGCTTTTGTATTTGGAGGGTGGCTCGCGCCCCGATTTGCCAAAAGAGATTGTGGTCAGTCATAAGGTGGCTGATGTTGATCTCATTGTCGATGCCATTAAACAGCAGGTGGGTCGCGCTATTGAGATTCGCCATGCGGTACGGGGGGTTCGTTCTAAGTGGCTGGAGTTGGCATTGCGCACAGCCGAGCAAAATCTATCGGCTAAATTAGCTTCAAAGAAAACTCAGGAGCAGCGTTTTGAGTCATTGCGCGAAACGCTTGAGTTGGATGAGATGCCTCAGCGTTTGGAGTGTTTTGATATTAGTCATAGTAGCGGTGAGGCAACGGTGGCTAGTTGTGTGGTGTTTGATAGCAATGGGCCGCTTAAAAGTGATTACCGAAAATTTAATATTGAGGGGATTACTCAGGGCGATGATTATGCGGCTATGGCTCAAGCGGTTCGCCGTCGTTTTACCCGTTTAATGAAAGGTGAGGCGAAACTGCCGGATATATTAGTGATTGATGGCGGTAAGGGTCAGTTGGGTATTGTTCAAGATATTCTCAGCGATTTGGGTGTAGTAGGGGTGTTATTATTGGGTATTGCTAAGGGCACAACTCGAAAGCCGGGGTTGGAGACGTTAATTTTAGCGGATCAAAATAATCGCGTGATTGCCAAGCCGCAAATTGCTGCCTTGCATTTGCTGCAACAAATTCGTGATGAGGCGCATAGGTTTGCTATTACAGGTCACAAGCAACGGCGGGATAAGAAGCGCCGCACGTCTCCGCTTGAGGGCATTTCTGGCGTGGGCCCTAAGCGTCGCAGAGACCTGTTAAAACACTTTGGTGGCATTGCTGAAGTTAAAAAAGCGAGTGTTGCAGATTTGGCAAAAGTGCCTAATATTAGTAAAAAGGTGGCTGAAGCTATTTACAGTGCGCTGTACAATGAGTAAGTTGTCCAGATAAATTTATTCAATTCAAAAATCGAGAGAAACTATCACCCATGTGGAATATCCCCAACCAGCTTACGCTTTTACGCATCGGCATGATCCCTGTGTTTGTCATCCTTCATTACTTGCCTTGGGGTTGGAGTCATTTTGCGTCTGCAGCTATATTTGGCTTGGCGGCGTTAACGGATTGGGTTGATGGTTACTTGGCAAGAAAGATGGGGTTGGAAACGCCTTTTGGTGCGTTTTTGGATCCAGTAGCCGATAAGCTAATCGTTGTTGTGGCCTTAATTATGTTGCTTGAGGTCCATTCAACGATTTGGTTTGCTTTGCCTACACTGGTCATTATTGGTCGTGAGATTGTGATTTCCGCATTGCGTGAATGGATGGCTGAAAGAGGCCTTCGCGAAGAGGTTGCGGTGTCTATGGTGGGTAAGGTAAAAACATGGGTGCAAATGGCAGCTATTGTATTCTTGCTTTTAGCGGGAAAAGATTCTGGTGGATTTGCGGTTATTGGTTATTTGGGACTCTATGCCTCTGCCAGTTTGGCGCTGTGGTCTATGTTTGTGTATCTTAAGCAGGCTTGGCCTGAGATGCGCGGCAGTCTAAATTCAGAATCTGACTAAGTTTTTACGCGCTTTTATCGTTGGTTTTCTGCATAAATCGAACTGAAGTCTGTGTTCTGTGTGAAAACTTGAGGAAAAGGACGTTTAAACAGTTGATTTATTGTTGTTATTCCCTAGAATAGCGCTCCTTGCTTTTGACTGCCTACCTGGTCGAAGCATGTTTCAAAAAGTCCACATTTTTGTGGCGCTGTAGCAAAGTGGTAATGCAGTGGACTGCAACTCCGCCATCGTCGGTTCGATTCCGACCAGCGCCTCCAATGCCCGGGTGGCGAAATTGGTAGACGCAAGGGACTTAAAATCCCTCGGTGGCAACACCGTGCCGGTTCAAGTCCGGCCCCGGGCACCATTTGAAATCAATTACTTAGCGTAACTCTACTGACTCCGGTTTTCGTTAGTCCGCTGTTTGGACTACCCATGGACTACCTGGAGTGCAGTATATGTATATTCAAGACAGCCAACTAAAGGGTCTGTATCAACGTGAGCGAACCACTGGCAACAAGTGGGTCGTCAAAGCAAAGCAACGTGGTATCAATAAGCCAGTCACTGTTACGTTGGGTCGAGTAGAGGTGATTCCTGTTAGAGACGCCCGAAGGCTCGCCAGAGAGAAGCTTGCGCTATTAGCTGAAGGCATTAACCCAAATACACAGGATAAACAAAGCCGAGCTATCAGCAGCCAACTATGTATTACTCTGCGTGAGGCATTAGAAGAATATCTGAGCCTGCGTAACCTCAAACCATCCACAGAGAAGTCATATCGTCAGGTGATTGCCAGAGCTTTCACATGCTGGCTAGATAAGCCCCTGAGGGATATCTCTCGTCGAAATATAGTCAAGCGTTATCAGGAGATTCAAGAGGGTATCGCTAAGCGAAAGAAGCAGCCAGAGAAGGCCAATCCTAGGGGTCTAGCGGAGGCTCAGAAGGCGATGCGATATCTCTCTGCAATCATGAACAGTTATGCTAAAGACACCTTAAAAGGGCAGCCTGTGCTCCCTGATGGCAATACAGTATTGGTTCTAAAGGACAAGCGAGCTAGGGTTAAGCTTAAACCTCGAAAACGCTTTCTAAACCCTAGTGAGCGGTCAGCAATCTTTGAAGTAATCCAATGCAGTAGAGAACCTAATAATCAGAGTTGCATCAGTCAGCAGCAGGGGGACTTTGTTCTTCTATTGCTTACTACAGGTATGCGGCTTGACGAGGCTAGGCTACTCAAATGGAAGAATATTACTGAAGACACCTACACCATTACAGATACCAAGAACGGAAGAGACCACACTCTTCCTATGACCTCATCTGTATCTGCTTTGTTTAAGCGTAATAGAGCAGACTCTAGATGGGTATTCCCTGGACGAGACGATGCCCCAGCATCTATGTCTTCGGCGATTAAGAATGTTGTTGTTGGGTCTGGTGTTTCCTTTACTGCCCATGACCTGCGTCGAACTGCGGCTACCGTTGCCGCTGAACATGGCTTTAGCAGAGACCAGATTGGAAGGCTTCTTAACCATTCGGTTAGCAATGTAACTGAAGCATATATTCAGAAGACAGCAGTAGCCTTGATGCCAATCCTGGAGGCTATAGAGCAGGATATCTTGGGTGCCTAACCCGAGCATTTATCTGACCTAGGTGGCAGAGTGATTTTTTTTGATGTAAGCCATTGA
>Ga0066379_10000012_pt1 | contig 52382 bp, 41 predicted proteins | sample Knorr_S23_td_250_FD_70951 | JGI IMG/M metagenome (GOLD analysis project Ga0066379, IMG submission 70951) | Marine microbial communities from Southern Atlantic Ocean transect - Knorr_S23_td_250_ad_251m_LV_A | ecosystem: Environmental > Aquatic > Marine > Oceanic | place: Southern Atlantic ocean...
CTACTAAGGTTTAGAGAATTTAATTGTACAGAGCCAGCCGCAGTATTATTGATAGCAATATTTAGATTATACATTCCGCCTATACCAAAATAATTCCGAAAATGGTCTGTTAGGTAAGGTATTCGTTTGTCGGAAAATTCTTTTATTTTATTAACCTCGTTTTCCCATTCGGAATAGGATGACAGCATGCCTTGCTGCCTCCAATAGTCCGATCGGTTATTCCAATTACTCCAGTGTTGGAAATGCTGGTTGATTTCTGGTGCAACAGTGTTTGCAATACTATCAATATGCTGGCTTACATTACTGGCTTCAAATCGTCCATTTAATTCATCTGCAAATTGATTAATAAATTGATTTTTGAATCCCGTGTTTTCCATCAGCTTCCGAACAAGAAGGGTAGACCAGGGCGGGTTGGGCCAGCCAGGGCCGCTATCATCTAGGGCAAAAGATAGAGTATCGTTAGCATAGGCAGGCTGATTTTCCCAAACTCGACCAAAGGCAAAATCAGTGTCATATAAAATCCACCGCCATTTGGTTTCTGGAGAATTCCAAAATTTAATATTATTGCCGGGCCAGTCTGTATTATCTAAATAAATTTGAGCCACTTGATAGGTGATTATATTATCGATATCAACTTGGCTGGCAACATAGGCATAGTTTGCCTGAACCGCTAAGTTATTATTTGATACATAACTAATTAGTTCGTTATATGACTCATTGCTTCCTTCTACAACCCCGCCATTAGCCGTGAGAATATTAATCTCACTTTTATCAACATTAATTTTATCGTCAAGAAAATGCTCATTTACTTTTTCGCGTATATTGTAAAATCCCCAGTAGTCGCCGTTTAGATAAACCACAGCTGAACGGTGGGCTTGATACTCAAGTCCACTACCAGCCATCAGGCTGGTTGCTACAACATCCTTTATATTGGTTCTCATCCAATCATTGCCCGAGCTGCGCAATACAATTGATTCAAATTTGTCGTAATCCAAAGAGGGAAATATTGGGTATTTTAATTTGCTGAAGCCGTAGCGGCCTCGAGCAAAAATAGAGAGTGAGCGCTGGTCATTGGCGCGACTCCAAGAACCAAATATTTTAACGCCTGCATCTAGAGCAACACCCAGTTCACCGGTAGGTTCATAAAAACTAAAGTGAATATCTCGCTCCCAATCCTGCCAAAAATTCGCACCGAAAAAGGGTAATTCATTGTCGTAGTTTTCTTCAGGGCCATACGCATAAATACCCTGCTGTTCATCGAACAAATTATCAGGCTCAGAAACCAGTGTAACTATAGGCAAGGAGTGCGTGTTAGATGTAATATAAGTGCGGCTATCGGTGCGCGATGGAATATGATTGTTTTTGAAAATCTTGGCACGAATCACGGTATTTTGGTCAATCATGATAGGTGAAGAATATACCGCCGATAGTAAATTGGGCACTGTTGCGTTAAGGGTATAGCGAATGTCTTCACCTTCGCTCGCGCCACTCAAACTAACACTTTGCCCATTAAACACACCGCCATCGTGAGAGAAAATAACTTCACTTTGTATTATACCGGTATAGCCTACATCAGGATTTTCAGTTCCGGGAGAAGGTGTTTCAAAAAATATAATGCTTCCATCTACAGGCGACCGCCCAATGCTATTGTCTGTTGAGAGACCTGTTACATCAAGGTAGTCAATCTGGTTGCCATCACTATCAAACAGGATAAGCTCATCGCCATTAGAGGAGAGTTTAAAGTTGGTGTGCAGACTGGGGTCTTCAAGTTCTAATAGACTGGGTGGTGCAATACCATCTTCTGTAGCGCCGAGGTAAAACGCCGACAAAAAGGGAATTAAACTAAGATCCGATGAGTTTGTATTATGATTGTGGACTTGAATGCTCAGTACATTTGCGCCGTTGTTTAGTAATGTTTGGAAATTATTTATTGGGAACCGAACAGGGCTGCCGCTTTGGTAGATTCTAGCTTCACGGTCGGTTATGGTACCCGCATTGAAGTTGGGTCTTTCCCCCAGTATATTGGAGCGGGCAATTTCAACCCCATTTATGTAAGCAACAAAACCGTCATCAAAATCTATATCCAGCCAAAGCTTATCCATAAAGGCCAAATCATTAACAGTAAAAACTTTTCTTACATACACTGAAGTTGAGCCCGCTGGAATAAAAGTGGCATCATCGCCATCAGAGTAGCCAAATCCGCTGACACCCTGTTGCCAGTTACTGTCATTAAAAGTCAGATTAATCCATGAACTACTGGGGTTTGAGGTTGGCACGATATAACGGAAGTTATCGCCCTGATTGACTAAGGTTCTATATGTCCCACCGGCTGATCTGTCCTTGTCAGATGCCCAAATATGCAGATAGGCGCCTGGCGCCAGAACTGTTTCTGGAAAAACCCATTTTGCCGGTTCTAAACTATCATCTGTTATGCTCCAGCCGGTTAAATCGATGGCTGTTTCTCGGTTGTTATATAGCTCGAACCAATCAGGACTATCATTATCTTCATCTTCAAAAGTGGAATTAGACGAAGATGCTTCGTTAATAATCACTGTATCCGGCAATCCGCCGCTATTAACGCCTGGCATATTGTTGGCTAAATACTGAGTTATGGCGGCAATAGTCGATCGGCCAGCGCCAGTTCCAACAGCCCCATCGGTAAGAGATTCATCAGTTAATCCAAATAAGTAACGCAAAAGGAGTAAACCATCGGTTAGCGCATCTACTTCACCGTTGTTATCAATATCAGCAATGGCAAGAGCCGCTTCTAGCTCGTCTTCAATTTCAGAGGAAGAAAGGGCTGAGCCTGTTGATACAGCACCAGATGTAAGGGTTTCATCTCTTAAACCAAAACTATATCTGAGCATTAATAGGCCATCAGTTAACGCATCGGCATTTCCGCTCTGGTCAAAATCCCAGTTAACAATGTCGCCCGATGGACCTGTGGTAGATTCTGAAGCCAAAGTTTTCGTAGCTTCGTATGATTCTGCACGCGCTGCTACTTGAATTTCAGGATTAATTGGTGGCGTTTCAGTGGTGGTTTCAGCACCTGAACCACAGCCGCTCAAGCAGAAAATCCAAAGCGGGATAAGCAAAAAAACATTACGGCGAGTCATGCTAATTACCTTTGTTGTTATATTTTTATTAATTTTTATTAGCTGATAATACACCTATTATGATGATTTGTGGCTGTTTGGTGGTACCTTTATTTATCTAATTATAGAGTTAATACGAAGATATTTCCTTTTCCCAGTATAAAAAATAACTACGGAGCCATCTATCAGTTCGGTTAAAGGGTCAATTTACAGGGCAAGCGATCTCTCGAATTGTCGAGATGACAGCAGTTTCAAGCTATTGAGTTTGGGGCCGTGTATTGGTGAGATCATAGCGGCAATGTTTAGGTTGGCGAAGTGAAGTAGGTTTATATTAAGGTTCTTGATACAGATAAAAATACATGGCTAATATAACAATTTATCTCATGACGCTTGGGTCATAAATATAGTTTGCATCCACAGTTGATTATTAGCTTTATAGCCAGAAAAGAATATACTCTGTAACAATAATGTATATTACAGCAGTTAGTTCTGTGAAATAGTTAGCAGGTTATGAATTCAGGATGCCGCGACTGAAGCCACCCGCAGAGCATAAAAATAATTAATAGGTAGGGGTGCCATTAATGCTACATTCCATTTCAATCATTAAATATCGATTTTTGGGTATTATTGTTTTTTTTGTAATATCAGCACTTAGTTTGCCCGCATTATCAGAAGATTCCACCTACTATGTACGTCTAAACTCTGATCCGTTTGCATCACCATTTTATATTTTTTCAAATGAACCTAATGGTGAATCAATTACGGTTAGCCTTGAAAAAGGTTTATCCCATACCTTTATCCGTACAGATGAAGGCCATCCGTTTAATATTGGCGATGATTGGAAGGTGGCGAACCCAGAACTAGAAATATCCAGCAATGGGACCGGTGGTGAGGTTGGAGCTGTAGCTTCTATTTCCGGTAGTGAGCAATTAACGTTCTCAATCCCGCTGGATTTTAGTGGCCATTCTTTATCTTATTATTGTTACACCCACTCTGGAATGATTTCCACATGGCAGGTCAGTGAAAATACCAATGCAGAATTCAATTGGGATTTTGATGGTAATGGTAAAACGGATGCCCTTACCGATGGATTATTACTACTCAGGTATTCATTCGGTCTTCGTGACAATACGCTAACTGATGGAGCCATAGCCACGGACGCCACAAAATCGGCTGCAGAGGTTGAAAGTGGGATGAGCGCCGTGTCATCTATTGCAGATATTGATGGCAATGGAGAAATGGATGCGCTAACCGATGGTTTATTATTACTGCGCTATCTTTTCGATATTACGGGTGATTCACTCATTAACGGAGCCGTTGCCCTAGATGCCACTAGAACCACTGCAGAGCAAATTGAGCAATATATCGTATCTTATATGCCGAGTCAGTTATTAGGTCAAGCACTGGGGCTATTGATGCCAATGACAAATAGTCAGGAGTTTTCATCTAAGCTCACCGAGAGTTACAGCAGGATGTTTGGTCAGGTAGTGACAGTATCTGATATTGCGGTGGAAGCAATGCCAGAGATGGCTATGGATGCCGCAACTGATGGTGGATCTGGAGAATCCTTCACCACCACCTATACGCTTGAGGCGAGTATTGACGAGCATGATTTTGTTAAATATGACGGCCAACACCTATTTATAGCGCCCAGCTACAGTCTGTATGACGACTGTTGCTTCGTTTTTAATGAGCCAATAGCATGGGTTGATGATGCTATAGAAGTTGGCGAAGAACCTGCGGTAGCTGATGAGCCCTTATATCCCATTATTCCAGAACAGCGCTTGATTAAAATAATGGCAACTAACTCTGAGCAAGCAACAGTTGCTGAGGCTGGCCATATTGTTATTGATGATAATCGCACAATAGAAGGCCTTTATACCAATGATACTCAGCTGGCGGCAATCAACAGCTCTGGATGGTGGGGACTGTATGGCGATGTGTTTATGGATGCTGCAATTTGGCGCGGTCAAACAACCGGTCTTTCAGTTTATGATGTCTCAGACGTTGCCAATCCTGAATTAGACTGGAAACTCGAACTTGAAGGTGGCTTTGTAACCAGTCGCAAAAAAGGTGATATTGTCTATCTGGTTGCCCGTCATACCCCCGTTATTGATGACTTTATTGATTATCCGAGCCTTGAGCAAGAATCCGACAATCAAGCTACTTTAGATAATATAACCTCATCTGATTTGCTACCAAAAGCGTTTATAAATGATGTTGAAACAGATCTCCTGTCAGCCACTAACTGTCTGATGATAAATGCTGAGCACGATTTGGCACCAGATCACTACGGTTACCCAACGATGACCCTGTTATTTGCGGTTGATGTGGCAGAAAAAACCGTGGTAAATACGGCCTGCTACCTAGAATCTACATCGGGTATTTATGTGAGTCAAAATGCCATCTACTTTATTCAATCGGATAATTGGGGTAGTGACTCACGCTCCCTAATTCATAGATTTAATCTCTCTTCTGATCTTGCTTATACCGGATCTGGCGAGGTTCAGGGGCATCTATTTGGTTCAGGTGAGATTGATTTTCGCATAAATGAGCATGATGGCTATCTGAGAGTGGTCAGCAGTCAATGGACAGGTGACTCTGAGGATACGCGGGACCACCGGCTTACAGTACTCAAACAGTCACCCTCACAGCTCAGTCTAGATCAGGTCGCTGTATTGCCTAATGACCAGCACCCCAATGAAATCGGCAAGCCTAATGAAGATCTTTATGGCGTGAGATTCTTTGGCGATACGCTTTATTTAGTCACTTTTGAGCGCACTGATCCTCTCTATGTGCTTGATCTTTCCGATCAAAACAATCCACTGATTGCCGGTGAACTTGAAGTTACAGGCTTTTCTGATTTCCTGCATCCAGTTAACGATGAACTACTACTTGGTTTAGGGCAAGATGAAGATGGGTTAATTAAGCTAGAGCTGTTTAATGTAGCCTCACTGGAAAATCCAATTTCCTTAACAACCGCTAGTATTGGCGGTGGTTCCAGCTGGAGCTATTCACCCGCAAGATACAATAGACATGCCTTTACCTACCAACAAATCAGTGAAAGCACCGATCGATTCTCAATACCCGTAACCCTTTCATACTCTTCGCCTGATTTGGGCTACGTTCAAGAAAATCGTCTCTATTTATATAACCTAAATAACAAGAATCAATCCGATATGGCCGGGTTTACCGAGTCCGGATTTATATCAGGTGGCTATAACAACTGGTGGAATAGTGACCGACAACGTGCATTCTTCCATGGAGACTCTGTATTCTATGTCAATGGTGACAATGTACTTACATCCTACTGGACTTATCCCGAAGATTAGTTAGACAACTAGCATTTAAAAAAGCACCCGAAAGGGTGTTTTTTTTGCCTGCTTATAATTGCTTATAGGTAAATTATAACATCGCGGTTCTAATTAATTAGTTATATGGTTGCGATACTGATAAATTTGGTCTAATTTTAATATGATGGTTTTAATTATCTAGCAACTGTTTAATTTACAAATTAACTCAATTCTAATTTACAAATTAACGCCAAGTCACACAAAAAGGAATTTAGCAACAATGAGCGGAGTCTCAGTATTTAAATCATTCAGGTCATTGGCAATAGCCTGTCAAACCTTTAAGCCAAGCGCTGTTCTCGCTGGGATCACTAAGCATTTTTCTTGCCCTGAGTCTGCAGAGTCTGTTATTGCTATGTGTCATTGTAGGCAGTCATGGCCGCTCTAGATTCCAATCGACGAAAAACTGATATAAAAACTGTTCTCAGCGACGAGCAGAACGGCTTTTATAAATCGATTGGTGAGGTCTTATCGAATCACTGGGATCCATTGGGGGCAACTAATTCCGAATGGTCTAATAATCACTATGAAATCTTTGTACCCATGGTCTACAAATGGGCTATAGAGTCTAATAAAAAAGAAGATTTAATTGAACGTCTAGACCATCTAGCGTGCAACGAATTGGGCGTAGAAACAAATTTTCACAATGATAGAAGAGTAGCTGAACTGATTTTAGCTGTTAGAGATTTTCACTTTAATAATTCATTATGATCGAAGGAGTTTTGAACGATGAGACAGATTAGCCATATAAATAGCCGGGGAGAGGCTAATATGGTGGATATTTCCCACAAAGTAAATAGCGAGCGATCGGCAATAGCCCGCGCCTATATTGGGTTAACTTCAACCATAGTTAGATCTATTGTTAATGATAATTTTATCAAGGGCGATCTATATGCAACGGCACGTATTGCAGGCATTCAGGCGGCTAAGAAATGCTCTGAACTTATTCCCCTATGTCATCCGCTCCCTGTATCCAAAGTTTCTGTAGAGGTCAAACTTGAAGCCGATTCTTTGATTGTCACCGCTGAGTGTAAAACCATGACTAACACAGGGGTTGAAATGGAGGCCTTGACGGCAGCATCCGTGGCATCGCTCACCTTATATGATATGTGCAAAGGGATTGATAAAGGCATTGTTATAAGAGATATCAGCTTGCTTGAAAAGCGAGGCGGTAAATCGGGTGATTGGATATCGGAGTTATATCAGGATGATTAAATTACTATTTTTTGGCCGGCTATCTGATTTTGCTGAGGATGTCCCGAAGCAGATTGAAGCAATCAATATTTCCGAAATAATCGAAAAACTTGAATCCAGCCACCCTATATTGGTTCAAGAATTGGGTTCCCCGCAGGTGTTTGTTGCAGTTAATAAAAGGCGTTCTGATTGGCAGGCCATTTTACAGTCTGGCGATGAGGTTGCCTTTTTGCCTCCGGTTACAGGAGGTTAGACTATAATATGAAGATAAGATCGCTCATTCAATATGATGATTTTGATATTACCGAACAGTATGAACACTTGGCTACCTTCTGCAAATACACTGGATCGGTGGTTACTTTTAGCGGATTAGTCAGGGAGTTAGATAAAAGTTGTGAATCATCGACAATCGATTATATGTACCTCGAGCATTATCCACAGATGACAGAAATGCTGTTGAAAAAAATTATTGATAGAGCGATGCTTCGGTTTAATCTTTTAGCGGTAACCGTTATTCATCGAATTGGAAAGCTTAAACCCAATGATCATATAGTTTTTGTAGGTGTTGCCTCTGAACATAGGAGCGATGGATTTCAATCTATTCAGTTCATTATGGACTACCTAAAAACTCAGGCCACAATATGGAAAAAGATTAGCTACAATGGGGATTGTTATTGGGTTGATTCAAAGAAAGCAGATCTACGTGCTGCGAAATGTTGGCGAGAAGTCTTATAAGCCTCGATTATGTCGTTATCAAATGAACAATTTCTTCGATTCAGTCGTCACCTTCTTTTAGATAATGTAGGGATAAAAGGCCAACAGCGATTTATTAACGTCCATGTATTTATCGCTGGGCTCGGAGGGCTTGGAAGCCCGGTGGCATTGTATTTGGCAGCAGCAGGTGTTGGTAAGTTGTCTATATGTGATCATGATAAGGTCGAAATAACCAATCTACAACGCCAGATTTTGTATAGAACCAGCATTTTAGTTCTCGAGTTACTTTTGGAGCGCTTTAAAAGGCATGGAGAGATTCAGCGCTATGATGGACTCAAAAATCGCTGGCTAAATCTTGCAGTGGACGCAAAATTAGACTGTGTCGTATGTGGCACATTACAGACAAAGGACAGGGAATGTGTCTAACACAAAGCAGTGTTTAAATATCGCAATCCTAACCATTTCAGATACACGTCTTCTTGAAACCGATAAATCGGGAACGTATTTAGAGCAGTCGATTGTGGATGCGCATCATCGACTGGCTGATCGTCGCTGGGTCAAAGATGATATTTTTCAAATGCGTTATGTTGTCTCCAGATGGATTGCCGATAAAAATATTAATGCCATTATTACTACAGGTGGAACAGGTTTTTCTGATCGCGATATAACACCAGAGGCATTAGGTCCGTTATTTGATAAAATAATTGAAGGATTTGGCGCGTTATTTCGTCAAATATCCTATCAACATATTGGAGCCTCAACAGTGCAGTCCCGTTGTATCGGTGGCGTAGCAAATAGCACCCTTATATTTTGTCTACCAGGCTCGACGAATGCCTGTAAAGCCGCATGGGAGGAAATACTGGCCTGTCAGCTTGATAGCACCCATTCTCCCTGTAATTTTGTCAAACATACGGCAAAAGTTAAAAATGATTAATGTTGCAGATGCTATACAGTGCATGATCGATAGTGCCTCTCGATTGGCTGATATTGAAACAATGCCTATTTCAGAATGTTTGGGTCGTGTTTTGGCTGAGGATATTATCGCTCCCTTGGATGTTCCGCCGGCTGATAATAGTGCGATGGATGGCTATGCATTTTGCTATCAGGATGCTGTAAACAACAAATTTACCTTACCATTAAGCCAGTGTGTCGCTACAGGCCAGACACCAAACCCATTAGCTGAATCAACCGCAGTGCGTATTTTTACTGGAGGTGAATTACCATCTGGCGCAGATACGGTTGCTATCCAAGAACATTGTTGTGAGCAGAGCGGTCTTGCGGCATTGGATAGTCAAGTCACCAAGGGTGAAAACGTACGCCTTAAGGGTCAAGATATTTGCCGTGGAGACAATATTTTATCATCGGGTAGGGTATTAAGGGCTCAGGAATTAGGCTTGATAGCTTCCCTAGGTATATCGAAGATCAAGCTTTTTAAACCACTCAAGATCGGTTTTTTTACGACTGGCAACGAGTTGATACAGCTCGGAGATAGGCCCCAAACAGGCAAAATATATGATTCAAATAAGCTGCTTATTAGCAGTCTTATCAAGACAATGGGTATGATTCCTGTTGACCTAGGCAGTGCTCCAGATAAATTAAATGCCACCGTAGAGCTGTTAAAAAAAGCCTCAGACAAAGCAGATATTATTATGACGTCAGGTGGTGTTTCAGTAGGGGAGGCAGATTATGTAAAGTCTGCGGTTGAGGTATTGGGGAAAATCTTATTTTGGAAAGTTGCCATAAAACCTGGAAAACCCATATTATTTGCAAGTATTAAGGACAGGCCATTTATTGGACTTCCTGGGAATCCAGCCTCTGTTTTTGTCGCATTTCATATTCTTTTAGCGCCTTTTTTATTAAAGTCACAAGGCTGTAGTCAGATTTTTCCTTATATATATAAAGCCCCAGCGCTATTTTTACGCCGTGCAGAGAACAGGCAGGTTTATCTTCGAGCTCGGTTATTAGGCACCGGTGTTCAATTGTCAGAAAATCAAAGTAGTGCTGTGTTGTCACCGGCTTGTTGGGGCGATGCTTTTGTTGTGCAGAGACCTAATATTACGATTAATTCTGGTGATATGGTCGATGTTATTAGTTTTAGCAGTTTTGGATTAAGGCTAACTTAGAGTATAAATTTTGAGTATGAATGCACCCAAACAACAATTTTTACAAGATCCTTTTGGACGAAAAATTGATTACCTGCGCTTATCGGTAACAGATCGCTGTAATCTCCGTTGTACCTATTGTATGCCAGAGAAAATGAAGTTTTCCCCACGGCAACAGGTTTTAACCCTTGAAGAAATGTATTTGATTGCTTCGGTTTTTGTTGATTTAGGGATTCGTTCGATACGGCTAACGGGTGGAGAGCCCCTGATCAGGCGAAATATTATTTGGTTGGTGAGTGCTTTGGCCGAATTAGATAATTTGTCAGATATTTCAATTACCACTAATGGTGTAAAACTGCCTTTTTTTGCAGACAAACTAAAGGCGGCAGGCCTGTCGAGAATTAATATAAGTCTTGATAGTTTAAGGTCTCAGCGATTTAGGAAAATCACTAGACTAGGTGATCTGAATCAGGTATTAAATGGTCTAGAGGCAGCCATTCATGCTGGCTTCAAAAAAATCAGGCTTAATTCAGTGATTCTCAAAGGTTTTAATGATGATGAAGTGGTCGATCTAGTAAAATTTTCTATCAACAAAGGTATTGATATAGCATTTATTGAAGAAATGCCCCTAGGGGAGGTTGTATCCCATCAACGAATAAATACCCAGCAATCAAGCCGTAATATCAAGGAGAAACTAAGCCAGAAATTTGATTTAAGAGCCTGTGATTACAGTACAGCAGGGCCTTCTGAGTATTTTTCTGTAGCCAATAGTTCAACTAAAGTTGGCTTTATATCACCCATGTCAGATAACTTTTGTTCAACCTGTAATCGAATTAGGCTGACAGCTGAGGGTCGTCTTCTTCTCTGTTTAGGTAACGAACATAGTGTTGATCTGCGGGCCATAATTCGGGAAAACCCGCAGGATAATAAGGGGCTAAAGCAAGCAATTATAGCGGCTTTAAAGAAAAAGCCAGAGCGACATTATTTTGATCCCAATAAGACAGATATAGTACGTTTTATGAATATGACGGGCGGCTGAATAAAACGAGCCCTGAGGCCTAAAGCCCCAAGGCATAAGATTTATAACATGTAAATAACGCTTATCAGACCAACTGTAGTCAGAACAATAGTATAGGGCAATGCCATTACTACCATGCGCATATAGGACAATCGTATAAGCGGAGCCAAGGCTGAGGTTAGTAAGAATAAGAATGCAGCTTGTCCATTAGGGGTGGCGACACTGGGTAGGTTAGTCCCCGTGTTAATAGCAATAACCAGTTTGTCGAAATGGTCGCGATCAATAAGCCCTGAGTCAAGTGCAGCTTTTACCTCATTAATATAAACAGTAGCTACAAAAACATTATCGCTAATAGCTGATAATAATCCGTTGGCTAAAAAGAACACGGCAGGTTGTGAAGTAGGATCCATCGCGAGAACCCAGGTGATTACCGGTGAAAACAGATGCTGTTCATGAATCACCGCTACCACGGCAAAGAACACAACTAAAAGTGCGGTGAACGGTAGTGCTTCTTCAAACGCCTTGCCAATTTGATGTTCTTCAATGACCCCATTGAAGGAAGTCAGAAGCACAATAACCATTAGGCCTATAAGCCCAACAGGTGCCCAGTGAAAGGCTAGGCCGAGTGCTAAAATTAAGGCCACAATAGCTTGAGTAATTAAGATGGCAACCTGTTGTGGTGTTCGATTTTGCGCATCTTGGCTGCTCGACTCAATTAAAACCTCGCGGACTGCTTCAGGAAGCTGCGCTCCGTAACCCAATACTTTGGTTTTTTCCAAGACAATACAGCAGAATAACCCACAAACAAAAACAGGTAGCGTGACAGGCGCCATACGCATAAAGAACTCAATAAACTGCCAGCCAGCTTTTTCGGCAATCAAAAGATTTTGTGGTTCACCCACCAGGGTGGTAACGCCACCCAGTGCCGTCCCAACAGCACCATGCATGATTAAACTGCGCAAAAAAGATCGAAACTGCTCAAGGTTTGCACTATTTGATTCAGCAACATCGCTATTATCAAGGTGGTTGTGATTTTCATCATTAAAAGCTTTTCCTGATGCTACTCTGTGATATACAGAGTAGAAACCAACTGCCACTGTGATAAGGACGGCGGTCACCGTGAGTGCGTCTAGGAAGGCAGATAATACAGCGCCAGAGAAGCAGAAAAGAAAGGACAGCATTGTTTTTGAACGCACATTTAAAAGAATTTTAGTGAAGCTAAAGAGCAACATATCGCGCATAAAATAAATGCCTGCGACCATAAACATAAGTAACAGGATGACTTGAAAATTTGCTACTGCCTCATGATAAACATTTTCTGGACTGGCTAGCCCAAGCAATATTGCTTCAATTGCTAGCAAGCCTCCGGGTTGAAGAGGGTAGCACTTCAGCGCCATTGCAAGAGTGAAGATAAATTGAGCGATAAGAATCCATCCCATGATAAATGGGGTTGTAGCCATAAGTAAAATGGGGTTGACAACCAGAAAAGCAATAATCAGTTTTTGATACCAATCTGGCGAGTTGCCCAAAAAGTTCTTTTGGAATGCTTTTGCTAATGTTAGCGTCATATAATTATCCTTTACGCGATGACTGTATTGGCCAAATGGAGGCATGTTTGATTAATAAAAGCCACCTTTTTGTTGTAACTCAGGTTACTGTTATCATAGAGCGCAAACCTTAGCTTTACAGGCTCTTTTTTGCAACCAAAAGGCCCGATCATATGGATATATTTGCGCCAGTCTTAAAAAGTACAGTCTTTATTGATCAACATTGTTCAATTATTTATTTGGTCTATAATCCCTATCATTATTATTGACCGTTGGTGAGGAAAACTATTCATCATCATTCCCTCTTTGTAAAACGAAAAATATGGAGATTAGTTTGGAATTTTTTGCAGATTATGGTTTGTTTCTTGCCAAGACAGTAACGGCGATTATTGCCATTGGCGTTTTATTATCTATTATTACTAATGCTAGCCAGAAAAACCGACAGGGTGGTGACAAAGGTCATTTAGAGATCAACCCACTCAATAAGCAATATGAAGAAATCAGTAACAGCATGTCAATGGCTATGCTGGATCAATCGACACAAAAAGCTGAAGCTAAAAAACTTCGCAAGGAACAAAAGAAACGAGCTAAATCAATAAGTAAAGATACTCAATCGGATGATCAGTCCAGTGACTCGTCATACAAGCGGGTATTTGTGGTTAAGTTCAATGGCAATATCAGTGCTTCAGCGGTAACCAACCTGCGAGAAGAAGTGACTGCCATTCTTACTCAGGCTAAGCCAAACGATGAAGTGGTGGTTAAACTCGAAAGTTCTGGGGGTATGGTGCATAGCTACGGTTTAGCAAGTAGTCAGCTCGACAGGCTTCGCAAGAAGGAAATCCCGATCACTATTTGTGTTGATAAAGTAGCGGCAAGTGGTGGCTATATGATGGCCTGTGTTGGCGATAAGATTCTTGCCGCGCCTTTTGCCATTATTGGATCTATTGGCGTTGTGGCCCAGTTACCTAATTTTCATCGATTGCTGAAAAAACATGATGTTGATTTTGAGCTACTAACGGCGGGTGAGTACAAAAGAACCCTCACTATGTTTGGTGAAAATACCGAGCAGGGGCGCGAAAAATTTATTGAGGATCTACAGGATACACACCAATTATTTAAATCCTATATTACCGAACGACGTCCTAAGATTGATATAGATAAGGTTGCAACCGGTGAAGTATGGTTTGGTTCTCGAGCCATGGAATTGTCATTGGTTGATGAGTTAATGACCAGTGATGAATACCTTACTCAGCAAGCGCAACAATCAAAGGTATATGAAATCAGCTACATACAGAAAAAGAAGTTACCCCAGCGATTGGGAATTGCAGCTGAGGAAAGTGCAGATCGGTTACTAGTCAAATGGTGGAATCGACTGACGGATAACTCTTATAACTATAAGTAGTGAGGGTTTAATCCCGTCGTAAGCGCTCACTGACCGCAATGGGATTTGGAAAATTAAACACGACAATATAGCTCGAAATTAAAAAGGTAATGATGGCGGTTGCTTGAATTAAATGGGACGCATCATTACCGATTAGCTGCGTGCTAAATGCCATATAGGCAATTAATAGAGAAAATTCACTATTTTGACCCAATCTAAAGCCTAGATCCCATGATAGGCTATTATTTTCACTATGAGAGCGCAGTAGGTAGCGATAGACAGTTGGCTTTAATGCGAGCATAGCGCCGGCTAAAAGAACTGCTGGGACCGCTATGGTGGCCAAAAGTGACAAATCAAAGCCACCGCCAAGTGAGAAGAAAAATAGAATTAAAAAGAAGTCACGCAATGGTTTTAAATTAAGTGCTATATATTGTGCGATAGGGCTGGTAGCCAATGAAATTCCTGCAATAAAAGCACCTATTTCCTTAGAAAGACCAATCACCTCGGCTAGCTCAGCAATACCTAGGCACCAGCCGATAGTTAGTAAGAATATATATTCCCCAATCCGATCAAAGCGATTGAAAAGGGGATGCAAAAGATAGCGCACCAAAAACATTGAGCAGGCCGCTAGGGCGGGGAGTGCAACGACACTCGTCGCTAGGCTAGTAATACTGCTTTCACTAGAGCTTGTTGATATCAAAATGAGGAGTACGAAAATAGCCAGAAAATCCTGCATCAATAGCATGCCGACCATCAGCTCACCGGAGTGTTTGTGATGAAGAGCGGTTGTTGGTAATAATTTAATACCAATAATGGTGCTAGAAAACATCATCGATGCACCGATAATCGCGCATTCAATCAATGTAAAGTTAAAGGCATAGGCTATAGCAAAACCAAATACCCCAAATAGCAGCGAGCTAATCAAAGTAATATGAGCCACCTGTTTCAAAACCTTAAGTAACGACTGCGGTTGCATATCTAAGCCGAGTAGAAACAGCAAAAATACAATACCTATTGATGAAATCTGCGCAATAAATTGCAAATCAGTTACCCAGCTAAGGCCATAGGGGCCTAGCAGAGCGCCAAGGGCAATATAGGCAACTAAAAGAGGTTGGCGTCCAAAGAGGGCGAGCGAGGCCAACAGGGCGCCGCCTGTGAAGATAAGAAAAAAGATAAAAACAACGTGCTGATCCATGTAAAAAAACCTGCTTGCTGAGTGGCCCTAAAAGCTTATTTAACGTCTTCTAAAAAGAGGGTTTTCTTCATCTGCACTGACCTGATAGGTTTCAGAGAAATCCTTTAAGGATTTAGCTGCTTCCGATAATTCAGTGTTATCTATAAATTTAAATGCATCAAAACCACAGCGTTTTAGTAAATATAACTGATCGCGAATAAAACCACCAATTGCTCGTAGCTCGCCTTGATATTTATAGCGTCCACGAAGTAATCTAGCGATTGAAAAACCGCGACCATCGGCAAATTTTGGAAAATTAATTGCGATTAATGGCAATTCTAGTAACGGTTCGACAATCGCCTCGATGTCAGTATTGCCTTCAATCCAAACGCCTATTTGACCATCGTGATCTGCAAGCTGATCGCTAAACTGTTGCCATTGATCGTAAGATAACAGTATATCGCCAGATGGAAGATTGGTTAGGGATTCATCCACAGCAATCCAGTTATCCTGGATTACTTGATTGTCTCTAAGAACTTGTGGCATAAACTCTTTCCTTAAATTTTTCAATGCCAATACGCTGATAGGTACTTAGAAAACTCTCGTCGGCAATTCTATTTTCAACATACACATCCAGTAGTTTTTCAATGCCATCAGTAATTTCTTCACGGCACAGAGAAGGGCCCAGTACCTTGCCGAGAGCGGCGTTTTTATTTGCATTGCCTCCCAGCTGAATTTGATACCACTCTTTACCTTTCTTATCGACCCCAAGGATACCAATATGACCAATATGATGATGCCCACAGGCATTCATGCATCCAGAAATATTGAGTTCCAGATCACCAAGATCATAAACATAGTCCAGATCTGAAAATTTTCGCTGAATAGCCTCAGCCACGGGTATCGATTTGGCATTGGCTAAGGAGCAGTAATCACCGCCGGGGCAGCAGATCATATCGTTAATCGTGCCGATAGTAGCTGTTGCCAATCCAGATTGTTTAGCCTGTTGCCAGAGCTCAAAAAGATTAGACTCAACAACATCTGTAAGTACTATATTCTGATTGTGAGTGGCGCGTAGCTCACCAAATGAATAGTGGTCAGCGAGGTCGGCAATGGTTTCAAGTTGTTGATCGGTAACATCACCAGGGGCAACGCCAGCAGGCTTTAGGGACAGTGTAACTGAGCGATAGCCCGATTGTTTTTGTAACTGTGTATTTCGCTCTAACCAACGGCTAAAGCCAAGATTTTCATCGGCGAGTGCAGCCAGTTGATTAGCTGATTCAAGGGGGTTAATTTCAAGGTAATCAGGGGCTGTGAAAAAACTTTTTACACGTAATATTTCATTATCAGTAAGGGTCGATGGACCCTCTTTTAGATGCTCCCATTCTGCCTCAACGCGCTCAGCGAAAACCGCTGGTGTCCAAGCTTTCACAAGTATCTTGATGCGCGCCTTATATTTGTTATCTCGATTGCCATAGCGGTTGTAGACGCGAACGATGGCATCCAGATAGGATAATAGGTGCTGCTTGGGTAAAAATTTTCTGATTGAGGAACCAATAACAGGTGTTCTGCCTAAGCCTCCACCGACAAACACTTCAAATCCCAATTCCCCGGCATCGTTTTTGACTAGCTGTAATCCAATATCATGCAGTAAAAATGCCGCACGATCCTCTTCTGAGCCACACACTGCGATTTTAAATTTACGAGGTAAAAAGGCGAATTCAGGATGGATAGTGGACCATTGGCGAATAAGTTCACACCAAGGGCGAGGGTCTTCAATTTCATCGACTGCCACACCAGCAAATTGATCTGTGGTGGTGTTTCGAATGCAATTTCCACTGGTTTGGATAGCATGCATTTCAACGCTGGCAAGCTCCGCCAATATATCTGGCACCTCTTCAAGTGCAGGCCAGTTTAACTGGATATTCTGTCGCGTGGTAAAATGCACATAGCCTTTATCGTAGACGCGAGATATGTGAGCTAGCTTTCGTACCTGATGGCTAGAGAGCATGCCATAGGGTACAGCTATTCTGAGCATTGGCGCTAGTCGTTGAACGTAGAGTCCATTCTGTAGGCGAAGGGGAAGAAATGCTTCCTCTGCAATATCCCCTGCCAAGAAGCGTTGAGTTTGATCTCTAAATTGCTCAACTCGCTCATCTACAATTTTCTGGTCGTAAGTATCGTATTTATACATCTATTAACTATTGCAAATTCTTTATTAGTGGAAGAATACTTATGATACAGATTGGCGCAGTGCTTTTAAATTAATATTTCCCTCTATGCTTCAAATTAAAAGGAATAAAGCCAATTTATTGAATAGAGGTGTGTTTTGGCGAGACAGCTTAAGAAATGCTTGTTAAAATAGGCGAAATTAAATTTGCTCATTAATAAGCGAGCAAACAACCTTGCAGAGTAACTTAAATGACTGAAGCAAATAATCAAAACAACGGTGATGCAAAAGCTGATGCTCTTGCTGCTGTCGCCGTTGTTCTTATTGTAGTAACCGGTGTTATTTACTGGTTATCAACCCTATAAGTGCATAGCCCATGCGTCAAGATTCCAATTTTATGTCTGCTGATGATTCTAGCGCCATTGTGCAGGAATATCTTAATAAAGTTTCTCTTGATCAGCCGTTGCCGGCTGAACAGCAGGCCATCATTGGTCAGCAGATTAAGCAGCTATTAATTGAAAAAAATGCGGTTATTGTAGCCCATTACTATACCGATCCACTGATTCAAGCATTGGCTGAAGAAACAGGTGGCCTAGTGGCTGACTCTTTGGAGATGGCGCGTTTTGGCAGCAATCATACGGCTGATACGCTGATTGTTGTAGGTGTTAAGTTTATGGGTGAAACGGCAAAGATCCTCACCCCAAATAAGACCGTGTTAATGCCTACACTGGAAGCCACCTGCTCATTGGATGTAGGCTGTCCAGCGGACGCGTTTACCGAGTTTTGTGACCAGCATCCAGATAGAACTGTGGTGGTATATGCCAACACTTCGGCCCAAGTAAAAGCCCGTGCTGACTGGGTTGTAACCTCAAGTATTGCCGTTGATGTGGTCGATCATTTGGATGCGCTTGGCGAGAAAATTATCTGGGCACCTGATAAATATTTAGGCGCTTATGTTGAACAGCAAACTGGCGCTGATATGCTGATGTGGGATGGCAGCTGTATAGTTCATGAGGAATTTAAAGCTAAGGGGATTAACGAGCTAAAGCAGATTCACGCTGATTCCGCAGTATTGGTACATCCAGAATCACCTCAGGCGGTGGTTGAAATAGCGGATGTTGTCGGCTCTACATCACAGTTGATTGCAGCGGCAAAAAATTTACCTCAGCAGCGTTTAATTGTCGCAACTGATCAGGGTATTTTTTATAAGATGCAGCAAGCTGTTCCAGAAAAGCAATTAATAATAGCGCCAACAGGTGGCAGTGGTGCCACTTGCCGAAGCTGTGCTAATTGCCCTTGGATGGGAATGAATAGCCTGCAGAATTTATTAGCCTGCTTGCAGCAGAGTAGTGGGGAAATTATAGTTGATGGAGAGATTGCAACTCGTGCATCAACAGCCTTAGAGCGAATGATGGCATTTAAGCTTAACAGCTAAAGCCTTCTTAAATTTTTCTCCATCTTATCTATTTCAGCTAATCGCTGCCTGACCACAGACAGCCTCTTGAAATCAGCTGCCAATAATTTTGTAGCAAAGCCCAGCTGACGTTTTGCATTATCTAAAGCGCCAACTAAGATAAAATATTCTGCTCTTGCTGTATGTACGCCTGAAATATTGCCAGCCAGACCTCTGACCTCAGCTAGTTGATACCATATCATCGGGTCTTCAGGTCGCTGCCTGCTCAGTTTGGTCAAAATATTTGCCGCTGCATCATATTGATGAGTTTTCCATAGCGCATCTGCCTGAAGTATTTTTAAAGGATAGTTATTTTGATTAAGTGTTAGTTGATCATTTAGTTTTTTTAGTGCGCTTTTGTAGTGTTGTGCCGCTATCTCAATTTCAATGTCTGTGTAAATGTAAGGCCCATAGAAAGGTTTGTTTTCTAATAGCTCTCCTAGAATATTCTTTGCTTGAATAAAATTGCCCAGTTTTGACTGCGCGATGGCTAATCCATAGCGAGAAGCATCATTATTAAGTGTATTTGAAGCCAATTTTTGGCGAAAATATTTCACAGAATAATCAGGATTATCCTGAAGTAAGATCAGGGTTCTGGCTTGCATGATGTAGAAATCATAGCTATTGGGGAAATGCCGCGGTTGCTGGTTATAGGTGCGTAATTTTGTATCCGCTACCCGACGCTCTGTTATTGGATGAGTCAGTAAGAATTCTGGCACTCGACTTCCTTTGTAGCGAGTTAAAGCCATCATTTTTTCTAGTATATCCGTCGCTGCTCTAGGATTGCGACCCGCTCTTTCCATGATTTTTATACCCAGCCTATCGGCTTCTTGCTCATTGAGGCGACTGTAGCGAAGTTGTTGATCTACAGAGAGCGCCTGAGTAGCTGAAAGAGCCGCTAATCCTGCATCTGCTCCAGCTTTGGAGCTAACAACAATAGTTGCCAGTAGGCCGGCTAAATTTATTGCAGATGTGCTGCGCTGTGCTTCTATTCCTCGGGCAAAATGGCGTTGGCTTAAATGAGCTAGCTCATGGCTAATAATTGCGGCTAGTTGATCCTCGTTGTCTGCATAAGAAAATATGCCAGTGTGGATGCCAATAATTCCACCGGGTACGGCAAACGCATTAATATTGGGGTTGTTGATTAAAACCAAGGTAAGTCGCGGGTCATCTAAGTCGCTATGGGCTACCAAATCGAAACTCAATTGTTCCAGATAAGCCTGTAGCAATGGATCATCATATTGCTTAACCTGCCGTCTAAAGGCCTGAAGCCATGATTTTCCGAGTTTATATTCCTGATTTTTTGATACGATTCCAGAACTACTATCGCCCAGTAATGGCAACTTTATATCAGCTGTTGAGGCTGTATTGCTCAGTAGACTAAGAATGATTGCGGCCAGTGTTGACCGCAGGATGGTTGCGTAATTAAATAGAAGGGTCCCTTGATTTAACATGCTGTCTCTTTTAATAATAAAGCCGCTTCATTAGGCATATATCCGTCTGTAGAACCGAATTTGACAGTTGAAAAACAGATTGGTTTCATCTTGGATACCTGTATGATCTGCTTATAATATGACATATTTAAATTATATACTGATATTTTAATTGCGGGGTTGTTATGAAGAAGGTTATACAAAGGTGGTTGGCACAATATTTCAGCACCGAAGAGGCAGTTCTTCTCTGCATTTTTCTTGTAGCCTCGGTTATTGTTCTCGCCACCTTAGGTGATGTGTTAGGTCCAGTCATAGCGTCATTGATCTTTGCCTTTTTATTACAGGGCGTTGTTAACAGTCTGCAAAAGCTCGGCATAACCAGGATTGCCGCGGTTCTATCCGCCTATATATTATTTTTGGTCACCTTTATCACGGTGTTGATTGTGTTGGTGCCCATAGTGGGTCGTCAAACATCGCTATTGTTAAAAGAACTCCCCAATATGGTAACGCAGTTAAAGCAATTACTGAGTTCATTGCCAGAAAAGGCTGCTGAATATATAGGTCCAGAACAGATTCAGCTGGTGGTTGCGAGAGTATCCGAAGAGGCAGCCAATCTAGCCGAGCAAATTCTTAGCCTATCTATTAGTAGTTTTCCCAGCTTACTAGCGATTATGATCTATCTTTTTCTGGTGCCCTTATTGGTGTTCTTTATGCTTAAGGATAAAGATATTTTGTTAAATTTTATATCCAATATGCTGCCAAAAGAGCGGCGCGTAATGACGACTATTTGGGAGGAGATGGATATTCAGTTTGCCAACTATATTCGCGGCAAAGCCATTGAGATATCAATAGTGGGTTCAGTTTCATTTATTGCCTTTTTGTCTATTGATCTTAAATATGCCGCGCTTTTAGCATCCCTTGTGGGGCTTTCTGTTCTAATCCCCTATATTGGAGCCACTTTGGTCACCATTCCGGTATTGCTAGTAGGTTATCTACAATGGGGGCTGACAAATGAGTTTGCCTGGCTGGTCGGCCTCTATGCAGTGATTCAAATTATTGACGGCAATGTTTTAGTGCCATTGTTGTTTTCTGAGGTAGTCAATCTTCATCCTGTTGCTATTGTTATTGCGGTGCTTATATTTGGAGGTATATGGGGTTTTTGGGGTTTGTTCTTTGCGATTCCATTGGCTACGCTGGTTAAAGCAATTTATAACGCATGGCCAAGATCTTCGATTCAGCCAGAGTAAGCTCTCCGCATTATTTTGTATATTAATACCACTACTAGGATGGTTATGGATAATCAGATAACGGCAGGTTTTTTTAAAAATAATTACTATAGTGCTATTGTAATATTTATTGTTTTTTCCCTTGCATCCTGTAGTTATAACCCCTCTAAATCTTTAGCCAAAAATGCACTCAATTCAATGGTTAAAAGTGAAAATGACAGGCGTCAATATCAGCGACTTCGTTTAGAAAACAGCCTTGATATATTGCTAATTTCAGATCCAGAAACTGATAAGGCAGCAGTTGCAATGGATCTTTATATGGGCAGTTATCAAAACCCCTCCCATAGAGAAGGGCTTGCTCATTTTCTCGAGCATATGCTGTTTTTGGGTACCAAGCAATATCCAGCTGCCGACGAATATCAAACCTTTATTAGCGAGCATGGCGGCAGTCATAATGCCAGCACTGGGCTCGAGCATACCAATTATTTTTTTGATGTAGATGCTGACTATCTAGATGATGCCCTAGATAGATTCGCCCCTTTTTTTACCGACCCTCTATTTGATGCCAGTTATGTTGATAGAGAGCGCAACGCAGTTGAGTCCGAGTATAGATTAAAATACAAAAATGATAGTCGCAGACAGTGGGACGTTATAAGAGAAATAATCAATTCAAAGCATCCGCTATCGAAGTTCACAGTAGGTAATCTTCAAACCCTCGCTGATAATCAACAGTCCGATATCCGCAAAGAACTAATAAATTTGTATGACAAGTACTACTCGGCCAACTTAATGAAGTTAGTGGTATTGGGTAAGCAGCCTATTGAGCAGTTGCAATCAATGGTCAGCCAAAGATTTTCTTCAATCGAAAACAAGCAGGTGCAGATTAGCCCTTATCGGGCGCCCTTTATAGAGCCATCAAGATTGCCGATGCAAGTCAATTTTAGGCCGTTAAAAGATAGTAGAGAGCTTAGCCTGCTATTTGAGTTACCTAAGTTAGAGGCCTATTGGCAAATTAAGCCCGGTCAGTATCTGGCATCAATGATTGGTTACGAAGGGCAGGGCAGTTTATTACAGGCTTTAAAGGACAAGGGTTGGGCAGACAGTTTATCTGCAGGTGTGATTTTAGAGGATCGTGGTGCCGGACTGTTTTCAATTGATATAGGCTTGACTCCTCAGGGATACGAGGCACGTGAGCAAATACTTATCGAGCTTTTTGCATGGCTTAAATTAATACGTGAAAAAGGTATACAGGGTTGGCGGCAGCTTGAGTATGCTGCGATTGGCGATATGCAATTTAGATTTGCAGAGAAACAAGATCCTGCCGCGTATGCCACTTATTTGGCAGCAAAAATGCACAGATACTCAGGCAGTGAGTTATTGCGTGCGCCCTACGTTAGCAATGTCTTTGATCGCTCCGTTATTGAGGCTATTGCCGCACAGCTTACCCCTAGTAAAATGCTGCTTTTCGTAGCTGCGCCAGATATTGATGTAAAAGCTAAGTCTAAATATTACCAAACAGACTATTGGTCAAAATCGCTTGATAGTAAATTTATTAACCGCTTAGAGGCGGCCATACCCACTCTTCAGCTTAGCTTGGCAGGAAAGAATCCCTATATACCAGAGGATTTAGATTTAATTGACTCTAAATCTGGCAGGATTCCTAAGTTGATACAGAAAAAACCAGGGCTTAGGGTTTGGTATCATCAAAATGCACAATTTGGCGTACCCAAAGCGCAAATTATTATTTCTTTAGGTAGTGATTTAACGGCTAGCTTAAATGGTTTATCAGCTGCCGAGCTGTATGTCACCTATCTGCGGGATCAGCTTAATGATCGTCTGTATCCCGCGCTTACGGCAGGTCTTACCTATAGCATTGGTGCCACTGAGCAAGGTATCACTATTAATATAGGGGGTTACTCTGATAATCAGGCGTTACTTTTACAGGAAATCTTAACCGAGCTTGCCGATCCGGTATGGGATCGCCAGCGATTTGAGTTGATTAAGCAGCAACTAGTGCGTGAAAAGAATAATTCAAAACGCGATTATCCTTTTCGGCAGGTTATTTCGTCACTGTATTCGGCTATTGAGGGGAGATGGTCGCCTATTGAGCAGGCATCGTCGATACAGTCTATAGGCATGGCGCAGTTACAAGTATTTGTATCTCAATTGCTGTCAGGCTTTGATGGCAAAGTTTTGATTAATGGTAATCACGGGAAAAATACTGCCAATGCTATTATCAAGCAGCTGGATAGTATGGTATTTGAGCCCAGAAATATTGTCACTGATGTAGCGAAGCTTCCACAGAAAGATAGCAATAGCTATCTAAAGGTTGATCATCAGGACTCGGTGCTGATTCAATATATGCAGGGTGATGAAGCCAGTCTAGGAGAAAGGGCAAGAATGAGCTTGATATCCCATATGATATCAGCGCCTTTTTATAATCAACTGCGCACAGAAAGACAGTTAGGTTATGTGGTATCTGCTTTCCCCTTTCATTCAAACCGAGTGCCAGGTATCTGTACCCTAGTGCAGTCTCCTGTTGCTTCAGAGCAAGCTTTGCAGGAAGAATTCAAGGCGTTTAATCAGCGCTTTTCAGTTTATTTAGAGCAGCTTGATCGGCAAGAGCTCGAACGGCATAAGACGGCATTATTGGTCAATCTTGAAGAAAAGCCAGAGAATTTAACAGAAATGACTGCACGGCTCAGTCAAACACTGAGTCTAGGCTATGAAAATTTTGATTTTCGCTCACAATTAGCCGTGCAAATTCGCGCACTAACAGTAGATGATATTCAACAGGCTTATGATCGATTGATAATAAAAAACCCACGTCGTCTTTGGCTGCAAACCCTAGATAAAGACGGCTCCAGTGAAGGGGCAAATACTGATCGATCGATTGATCAGAGATACAGGTTTCCATATTGATGGTAGAAAAAGCATTTATGTAGTTAAACTAACTTAAAAATAAATTTTAAAAACAATAATAAAAACAAATAGATATATTTAATTATTTAAGTAATTAATAGTTATAAATTACAGGTCTAAACTATTCAATTTCATTGATTTTGTAACCTCACTACATTATTATATGCGCCTTCATTAGGGGGTCAAAGTGTCTCTATTAAGAGGCCGTAAGCCTTATCGAGAGCAACCCCTTTAAATATTGAATCAATTACAATGATCGGTGCCGCATGTCTCAGGATTTAGATCCAATAGAAACCCAAGAATGGTTAGAAGCGTTTGACTCAATTTGTCGCGCTCAAGGTAGCGATAGAGCTTCCTATATTTTAAGTCAATTGCAAGCCCGCGCCACCAATACTGGTGTAGGATTGCCACAGTCCATTACCACACCCTATTGCAACACAATTCCTGTGAACAAAGAAAAAGTAATGCCTGGCGATCTCTTTATGGAGCGCCGTGTAAGATCGCTGATTCGCTGGAACGCACTTGCTATGGTAATGCGTGCAAACAAGCAGAGTGATGGTATTGGTGGCCATATCGCCAGCTTCTCATCTGCCGCAACCCTTTATGATATTGGCTTTAACTACTTCTTTAGAGGCTCTGAGGGCGAAAATCTTGGTGATCTAGTGTTCTTCCAAGGGCACAGTGCTCCAGGTATGTACGCTAGGTCCTTCCTAGAAGGCAGGCTTTCAGAAGATCAGCTAGATAGCTTCCGTCGTGAAGTTGACGGCAAAGGGCTTTCGTCATACCCGCACCCATGGTTGATGCCAGATTATTGGCAGTTCCCAACAGTTTCTATGGGTCTTGGCCCTATTCAAGCAATTTATCAAGCGCATGTTATGCGTTACCTATCCGCTAGAGGCCTTGTGGCTCGTGGTGATCGTAAGGTATGGGCGTTCCTTGGTGACGGTGAATGTGATGAGCCAGAAAGTTTAGGTGCTATCTCTTTAGCGGGTCGAGAAGAGCTTGAAAATCTTGTTTTCGTTATTAACTGTAACCTACAGCGTCTTGATGGCCCTGTTCGTGGTAACGGCAAAATAATGCAAGAGCTAGAAGGGGTTTTCCGCGGAGCTGGCTGGAATGTTATTAAAGTAGTTTGGGGTCGTCACTGGGATCAGCTACTAGAAAAAGATAAATCTGGTTTGCTTATCAAGCGTATGAATGAAGTATGCGACGGCGAACTTCAGAACTATAAATACAATGGTGGTGCCTACACTCGTGAGCATTTCTTTGGTAAATACCCAGAGTTACTAGAGCTGGTCAAAGATATGACCGACGACCAAATTATGGCGCTTAACCGCGGTGGTCACGATCCCTACAAGGTTTATGCAGCCTATGCAGAGGCCTCGGAAAGCAAAGGCAAGCCAACCGTAATCCTTGCTCAAACCGTCAAAGGTTATGGTTTAGGTGATGCCGGCGAAGCGGCCAATGATACCCATTCTGTTAAAAAGTTAGATATGGATAGTCTGAGGAAATTCCGCGATCGTTTCGGTATTCCAATTCCCGATGACCAGTTAGAAACCGTGCCTTATTACAAGCCGGCAGAAGATAGCCCTGAATTGGCTTATATGAAGAGTCGTCGCGAGTCGTTAGGTGGGCCGTTGCCTGCCCGCAAGGCCGACTTTGAAGCAATGGCTACGCCGCCATTGAGTGCATTCAGCAAACAGCTTGAAAGCTCAGGTGAACGTGAAATTTCAACTACCATGGCCTTCGTCAGAGTTCTATCTTCATTAGTGAAGGATAAGAATATTGGTAGCCGTGTGGTGCCCATTGTTCCTGATGAAGCCCGTACCTTTGGTATGGAGGGTATGTTCCGCCAGTTGGGTATCTATACATCCGCTGGACAAAAATATGTACCCCATGATCATCAGCAGATTATGTATTACAAAGAAGATAAGAAGGGCGTGATCCTAGAAGAAGGGATCAATGAAGCCGGCGCCATGTCTGCTTGGTTAGCCCTTGCTACTTCTTACAGCACCAACTCATGCCCAATGATCCCATTCTATATCTTCTATTCAATGTTTGGTTTCCAGCGAATTGGTGACCTTGCTTGGGCATCGGGCGATAGTCAGGCACGAGGCTTCCTAATTGGTGCAACCGCTGGTCGTACCACCCTTAATGGTGAAGGGCTTCAGCATCAGGACGGACACAGCCTTATTTTGGCCAATACCATCCCTAACTGTAAGAGTTACGATGCAACCTTTAGTTATGAAGTAGCAGTAATAGTTCAGGATGGTGTTAAGCGCATGTTTGAAGCGCAAGAAAACTGCTTCTACTACCTTACTACTATGAATGAGAATTATACCCAACCTGCGATGCCTGAGGGCGCAGAAGAGGGCATAGTTAAGGGTATGTATAAGTTTGCAGAAGCCGATAAAGGCGATAAGAAAGTTACCCTAATGGGTGCTGGCACCATCTTAAATGAAGTTATTGCCGCTGCAGAAATTCTTAAAGATCAGTTTGATGTTGAATCTGATATTTGGAGCTTAACCAGTATTAATGAGTTGGTTCGTGAAGGTCAGGCGGTTGATCGCTGGAATCTTCTACATCCAACTAAGAAAGCTAAAACAGCCTATATCACTGAGCAGTTAGGTGACTGTAAAGCGCCGGTGATTGCTTCGACAGACTATATGAAAGCCTACTCGGAGCAGATGCGTGCCTATATTGAGCAACCATTCTATGTTCTGGGTACCGATGGCTTTGGTCGCAGTGATAGCCGAGCGGCATTGCGTCACTTCTTTGAAGTTGATCGTAACTTTGTGGTAATTTCCGCATTAAAAGCTCTGGCAGATCAGGGTACAATTAAGGCAGCTGTTGTAGAAAAAGCAATTAAAACATTGGGTATAGATCCAGAAAAACCCAATCCATTGTATTTGTAATAGTTGAACCTGTATTTAACGAATAGAAAGACTATTTATAAAGGGCGATTTAAGTGGCAATAGAAATTGTAACAATACCTGATTTGGGCGGCGCAGAGTCGGTAGAAGTCATTGAGCTATGTGCAGCGGTTGGCGATGCTGTTGATCAAGAAGAATCTCTGGTTGTTTTAGAGTCTGACAAAGCGTCAATGGATGTTCCTAGTCCTGTTCAGGGCTCGGTGGTTAAATACTTGGTCGCAGAGGGTGATACGGTCAAAGTGGGTGATGCAATTGTGGAAGTTGAAACCGCTGATGCTCAAGTGCCTGCTGCCGAGTCCGTTGCACAAAAGCCTGAGCCAGTTGTTACTGAAGCACCAGTAGAAGCGCCTGCTGTTGAAGCCCCTAAGGCCCCTCAAGAAACTACTACATCTGAACAAATTGCCCTAGTTCCGGATATTGGTAGCGACGATAAGGTTGAGTTAATTGAGATATCTGTTGCTGTTGGTGATCAGGTAGAAGAGGGTGATACCCTTGTGGTACTTGAGTCTGATAAGGCTACCATGGATGTTCCTTCGACACTATCAGGTACAGTTCTTAGTATCATTGCCAAAGAAGGCGACAAGTTAGGTACTGGAGATCAGGTAGCAGTTATTGAGGTTGCTAGCAGTGGTGCCGTAGTAGTTGAGCCAGAAATTCAAGCTGAACCACAGCCAGTTGCTGCCCCAGTGTCGGCAGACAAGCCTGTCGCTGCTCCTGCTGCAAGCCCAATCGCCAATGACTCTGCAGAAATTTATGCAGGGCCAGCGGTTCGTTTGCTTTCAAGAGAGCTTGGTGTTGATTTAACTCAGGTCGCTGGTTCAGGTCCTCGGGGACGTATACAAAAAGATGACGTCAACGACTTTGTTAAGTCTGCATTGCAGTCAGGCTCTAAAGCGACTGGCGGAGCAGGTATTCCAGAAGTTCCCGCTATCGATTTCAGTCAATTTGGTACAGTAGATACAGTTAAGCTGAGTAAAATTCAGAAAGTAACAGCGGACAATATGCAGCGTAACTGGTTAAATGTTCCTCATGTTACGCAATTTGATGATGCAGATATCACCGATTTAGAAACTTTCCGTAAATCCCTTAAAGCGGAAGGTGAAAAGCGTGGCATTAAGGTTACTCCGGTTGCCTTTTTGATCAAAGCTGTAGCAGCAGCATTGGCAGCTAATCCAGAATTTAACCGTTCACTTGCTGGTGATGGTGAAAATTATATTCAAAAACACTATATCAATGTTGGTATGGCAGTAGATACGCCTCGTGGTCTTGTTGTTCCAGTGATCAAAGCGGCTGACAAGAAGGGCATCTGGGACATATCTTCTGATGTTATTACCATGGCTACTCTTGCTCGCGAAGGCAAACTAAAGCCCAATGATATGCAAGGTGGTTGTTTTACAATCTCAAGCTTAGGCGCAATAGGTGGCAATGGCTTTACCCCCATTGTTAATAGCCCTGAAGTGGGTATTTTAGGCGTATCAAAATCTCAGATGAAGCCTATTTGGGATGGTTCTGATTTCCAGCCAAGGTTAATGTTACCGTTGGCACTTTCCTATGATCACAGAGTGATTAATGGCGGAGATGCTGGGCGTTTTATGACCTATTTAGTTAAGATACTAAGCGATATTCGCCATATGACGCTGTAGCCTATTAACAGGCTATTAACTTAAAATTTCTTAAAAAAAACACACCACGTCAGTGGTTGTTTCCCTGTGCTTGTACTAAACTTATTTATAAGAGACCTATGGATGGATTATCTTATGAATGGACTTATTTTGCGGTTATCCCCACTTTTTTTCGCGCTGTTTCTGTTAAGTTCATGTGATGGTTATAGCTTAAAATCACCAGATAAAAATGAAGACCAAAAAGCGGAGCGAGCTGAGCAAAAGTACAATCAGCCCTCTAAGCAGAAAAATAAACATTCAAACAACAATCCAAGCAAAAAAACCAACAAAAACCAACCGAAAAATAGCGACCGAAAACAGACTGCAACCCTTTTAGATAGGGGCCTGTGGCGAATAGCTGACCCGCTAGCTGTCGGCCTGGATCCAGAGCGACTCGATGATGCATTCGATTATGCTGTTAAAGATGGTTTTTATACTCAGGCAGTTGTGATAATTAAAGATGGCAAGTTGGTTAAAGAGCGATATAGAGGCATTTCATCCTGGGAGACAAAGAGACTATCGGGCTTTGTTAATTCGGGTTTGCTCAGATCGTTATTTAAACGCCTATACGCTAACCGCAACCAATACAGCCATGCGACATCTTGGTCTGTGGCTAAATCATTTACAGGGGCATTAATTGCAATTGCAATTGAGCAGGAACATATAGGTTCATTTGATGATCCAGTATCCAACTATATAGAAGAGTGGAATAATGTGAATGATACTCGATCGCATATTACCATTCGCGACCTTCTAGATATGCGATCTGGATTAGCGCATTTTTGCTCAGATGAAAATTGTCAAAACGATAATACCATTGCATTAGCTGCCAATCAGGTAAGTGCCTGTGTCGATCGTCAGCTAGAGATTAAGTTCCTAAGTAAAACTCAGGCCCATTACTATTATTTAAAAGGAATTAAGCCATGGGTTTATTCCAATTGCGATACCATGATTTTAGGAGAAATAATACATAGGGCCACAGGAAGAGACCTCAAGGACTATGCCGATAGAAATCTTTTTTCAAAAATTGGTATGAAGGCTGAGTGGTGGCGAGATAAAAGTGACAACAGAGCCAATTATTTGGCCTATTGTTGCTTGGATGCAACGCCGCGCGATTTTGCAAAATTTGGCCAATTAATATTGAATAATGGTCGCTGGGATAGTCAGCAAATAATTCCTGAAAGTTATATTAAAGAAATTAAAAGGATCAGCTCTAAATCTGAAGTTAAAGCGGGAGGTTATTATGGTATGCAATTCTGGGCATTTGCGCCCAAAAATGATTTAAACACCACTGTCTATTATGCTCATGGTTATGATGGTCAAAATATTATGATAGATTTTGACAACAAACTAGTTGTAGTTCGCAATAGTCTCTATGGTCGCCTGACAGACGGTAAAGATGACAGGGTCATGAGCATGACTGGATTAAACCTCGATTCTGTTAATTTAGACACTTTAAATGCGCCGCTTACCCTACCCATGAGTTTTTTACAAAAGACTAAGACAGGGGTAGGTGTAAAGTCAGGACGGTTTGACGAAAGGTTATTTTTTGAGAAAGTCATTGAATCACTTAAATAAAATTTACTATCCAAACAAAACAAATAGAAAGCCTTAATAATAGAGGCTTACCGCCTATTATTGCCCACTATCTACCGACGGAAAATATTTATCAGAATTAAGAGATTTGGTAAATTTTAAGGTATGATACAGGCCTAAGAACTAGACTGAATTATCTTATCAAATCTATTTACTATTTGGAGAGTAATTGATGATTATCAAACCACGTGTTCGCGGCTTTATGTGTATTACCACTCATCCGGTTGGCTGTGAAGCTAATGTGGTTAATCAGATAAACTTCGTAAAGTCTAAAGCGGCGATTGAGATGCCCAAACGAGTATTGGTAATTGGTTCATCCACCGGCTATGGTTTGGCGGCAAGAATTTCAGCTGCTTTTGGTGGTGGCGCCTCAACACTGGGTATATTTTTTGAAAAGCAGGGCACTGACCGCAAGCCTGGCACTGCGGGTTGGTATAACAGTGCAGCTTTTCACAAAATGGCCGAGCAAGAGGGCCTGTACGCTAAAAGTATTAATGGCGACGCTTTTTCCAATGAAATCAAGCAAAAAACTATTGAAACAATTAAGCAAGATTTGGGACAGGTTGATCTTGTTATCTACAGCTTAGCGGCTCCGCGCAGGCAGCACCCTAATACCGGTGAAGTATTTAACTCTACTCTGAAGCCAGTGGGTAAAGACGTCACTATGTTGGGTGTGAATACAGACAAAGAAGAAGTGCAAGAATTTAGTCTCGAAGCAGCTAATCAGAAGGAGATTGATGATACGGTTGCTGTTATGGGTGGTGAAGACTGGCAGATGTGGACAGACGCCTTGCAAGAGGCTGGAGTGCTCGCTGAGGGTGCTAAAACCACAGCCTTTACCTATATTGGTGAGAAGATAACCTGGGATCTGTACTGGGATGGCACCATTGGTCAGGCCAAGAAAGATCTGGATAAAAAAGTATTGACCATTCGAGATCAGTTGCAATCCACTGGTGGAGACGCCCGTGTTTCAGTGTTAAAAGCGGTTGTAACTCAAGCTAGCTCAGCCATACCTATTATGCCACTCTACTTGGCGATGCTCTTTAAAGAGATGAAGAAAAATGCCACCCATGAGGGCTGTATTGAGCAATTGTATCGACTGTTTACTGAATGCTTGTACTCCGATTCACCTCGATTGGATGAAGAAGGTCGCTTGCGTGTTGATGAGTTAGAATTGGATCCAGCAATTCAGGATAAAGTGACTCAGAGTTGGGCTGCAATAAGTAACCATACATTGGCTGATTTAACTGATCTCGATGGCTACAAAACGGAGTTTCTCAATCTATTTGGCTTTGAGATTGAGGGTGTTGATTACGATGCCGATGTCAATCCAGATATTCCTATCCCTCAGATGGTTTGATGAGCTAATTTAGAGCAGTTTCCCATGACACCACAGAATGCCAAGTTAAAAGCGGAATTTTTTTATCCGCGCTATTGGAAAACTTGGTTTTGGCTCGGTGTTTGGCGGTTGGTAACAATCCTTCCTTACCCCGTTCTTCTTGTGCTGGGCAAGTTGATTGGGTTACTGCTTTTTCGATTGCCAACTCGTCGCAAACATATAGCCCTTAAAAATATTCAATTATGTTTTCCCGAACTTAATTCAAAAGCAAAGCGGGCTTTGCTTAAGGCTAATTTTGTCAGTATGGGGATAGCCCTAATGGAAGTGGGCATGGCCTGGTGGTGGTCGAAGCAAAGACTAGAGTCATTGGTGACAATTGAAGGCTTACAGAATTTAGAGAGGGTAGCAGATCAAGGCGTTATTCTCTTGGGTATGCATTTTACAACATTGGAAATTGGGGCAGCTGCGCTAACCGGCGCCATGGAAATCGATGGCATGTACAAGGCTCATACAAACCCGGTGTATGATTTTATTCAGCTAAAAGGCCGCTTAAGTCACAATGCCGATGGATGTAACCTGTTTGCCAGCAATGATATGCGTGGCACTATAAAATGCCTAAAAGCTGGCCGTGTACTCTGGTATCTACCCGATCAGGATTATGGGTTGCGTCAGGGTGTATTTGCCCCTTTTTTCGGAATACAGGCAGCTACCGTATATGCCACCGCACGTTTGGCTCATAAAACCGATGCATCGGTGATACCTGTTTCTTTTACCCGATTACCAAAGGCTAAAGGCTATAAAATTACCATTGAGTCTGCGCTAGAGAATTTTCCAACAGGTGATGACTTAATCGACGCAACCCGTATCAACCAGATAATTGAGGGGCAAGTTCGTTTGCAACCCGATCAATATCTTTGGGTACATCGTCGATTTAAAAGTCGTCCTAATAGCGAACAAGATTTTTATAAATTTTCGGCAGATAAAGAATAGTAAATGCATAAAATGCTATGATTGGTTTGTACTGATTTAAATTAAACAGACAGTGGATTTAGGTATTTTGAACAGGCATAAACACCTCAAGGAGCAAAGATGATTACTGGAAGTATTGTCGCCCTAGTGACCCCCATGGTCCCGGACAGCTTAGATGTTGACTGGGATGCTTTAAAGCGTCTTGTAGAATGGCATATAGCTCAGGGAACCCATGCAGTGGTAGCGGTTGGGACAACGGGAGAATCGGCAACCCTTAACGTTGAAGAGCATAGTCGTGTGATTAAGGCGACTGTGGAGGCCTCTAAGGGACGAATTCCGGTAATTGCTGGGACAGGAGCCAATTGTACTCGTGAAGCTATAGCGCTAACAGAGGCCGCTAAACAGGCAGGTGCTGATGCTTGCTTACTAGTTACCCCTTATTACAATAAACCAACCCAAGAAGGTTTATATCAGCATTACAAAGCAATTGCTGAAGCTGTTGAGATAGATCAGATTTTATACAATGTGCCAGGGCGCACTGCCTGTGATATGTTGCCTGAAACTGTGCTTCAACTCAGTGCTATTGCAAATATTGTGGGTGTCAAAGAAGCAACGGGTGATCTCGAGCGGGCTGCAAAGCTGATCAATGAATCGCCGAGTGATTTTGCGATCTATTCAGGTGATGATCACAGTGCTCGAGAATTAATGTTATTGGGCGGCCATGGCGATATTTCGGTGACAGCCAATGTGGCGCCAAAAATAATGTCAGAAATGTGTGTTGCGGCCTTAAATGGCGATGCTAAATTAGCTGTTGCGCTGGATCGGCAACTATTGGCAGTTCATGATGCAATGTTTGTGGAATCCAACCCGATACCTGTTAAATGGGCCGTGAGTCAGTTGGGTTTGATCAACGATTCAATTAGGCTACCATTAACGCAACTATCTGCGACTAATCAGGTCAAAGTATTACAGGCATTAAAAGATGCCGTGCTCGCCTAGATAGGTGAGTTAATAATTAATTACAAATAGGGCAGTAGGATTGATCAGTATGAATAAAATTACCCAACTCACCGTGGTTTGTTTAATCGTCAGTAATTGTAGTTGGCTGGGTATTAGAGATCGTAGTGATGATTACCTAATGTCTCAAGAAACTCAGGTCATTGTATTGCCTGAAAAAATGAATGCCTCAAGGTTAGGCCAGCTCTACCCCATACCGCAAATAGCCTCTACGGCGTCTCTTCAGGTTTTGCCTGAGGTACCGAGGCCGCAGCCTATTTCAGCTAATGCCTTTGAGCAGCTAGTTAAAATTCAACGAATTGATGAAAAGCGTTGGATATTAATAAATAATTCTCCCAGTGAACTGTGGCCAAGAGTGCGTAATATTCTAAATAGAAATGGTTTGCCATCAGCTAGCGCCGATGGGTCTGCAGGTATTATTGAGACGACTTGGCTCAGTTATAATTCCGATTTAGAAAATGAACACAGATTTCGTTTCTCCATAGCCCCTGGGGTGCAGCTAAATAGTACTGAAATTACTGTTCTTCACCAATTGAGACCTAGAAATGGCGAGGCGGATCCCCATTGGCCTCAACTATCCGACAAGGATATTAAGGAAAAGGATATGGTTTCTTTTCTCGCCAATGAATTAGTTGCTCAATCTGATTACGCAACGGTTTCATTGTTGGCACAGGCGATTGGTGGCGAGTCAAAAGTTGAGATGGTTAATCCCGATATTGCCGATCCATTTATCTTAGTTAGACTCTCCTATGATCGCTCATGGGCCTCTATTAATTACTCAGCTTCTCGCGGCGGGTTCAGCTTAATCGATAAGGATCGCAGTCAAGGGTTACTCCTAGTCAATTATACGGATGATTTACTAGAAGAAAACTCAAGTGGCTTTGCTGGTTGGTTTGGTATCGGATCTCAAGAGGCTATTTTACAAGCTAACTATCGCATCTTGGTGCAGCAAGTAGAGGCTAATGTGGAGGTGCGAGTTGTCAGCCTCAATGGCGATAGCCTAGATAAAGAGCAAGCCTTAAAACTGCTGAATATCGTTAGAAGCAATATGTCCTAAAGAGGTAGTCTGGTGCGGTTTGCTTCCTTGGGTAGTGGTAGTAAGGGTAATGCGACTCTAATTGAATTTAATAATACCTGTCTAATGGTGGACTGTGGGTTTTCGATTAAAGAGACCGCTCGTCGACTTCTGCGCCTAGATAAAACCCCCGAGGACCTCAGTGGTATTTTAGTAACCCATGAGCACAGTGATCACTGGAAGGGCGTTTTACCCTTAGCTAGCCGTTATTCAATTGATGTCTATGTGACGGCAGGCTGTCTTCGTGCAACCGGTGTCTGCTTAGATGACTATTCTGGTTTAAAGCTTATCGATAGCCACAGTTACTTTCAGGTAGGGGATCTAAGGGTTGAGCCTATACCCGTTCCTCATGACGCAAAAGAGCCTGTACAGTTTATCTTATCTAATACAACCCATCGCCTAGGTATCCTAACCGATGTTGGCTGTATTACACCTTATATCGAACAGCAATACACTGGCTGCGATGGATTATTTATTGAAGCCAATCATGATCTTCAGTTATTAGAAGCTGGACGTTATCCTAGGTTTTTAAAAGATCGTGTCGGCAGTCAGTGGGGGCATCTTAATAATACGCAAACAGCCAGCTTGATCAGTGTTATTGATCACGGTGGTATTCAGCAACTGGTGATTGGCCATATCAGCCAAAGTAATAACAATATAGATCGGGTTAAACAGGCTATTGAAAATGTTTACCATGGATCTGCAGAGGTTATTTATGCCGATCAAGATGAAGGGTTTGACTGGTTGTATTTGAGTAAGTTATAGTCTGCGTTGTTTAAAATTAGTGCTTGATTTTGCCAATCTTAGGCAAAAGCATTACTACTTAATTTCTAAATCTATTGTCGCTTTTCCACAGATAGCCTGATATTTTAAATTATCAGATTAGGTATCAGCCGTAACTTATTGATTTTTGACCGAAATAATTATAACTCATTGATATATATAGTATTTTTTACCTGTACAAAAAATAACCAATCTGTACAAATCCTATGGTTTTTCTGGTCTAAATACAGTTGCTCAGTTAGTATTCCACAAAGTTATCCACAGCTTATGTGGACAAAAATTGCCGCAATTTTGAATTTTCCAAGCGTAATAAGTAATTGACCCTGCCTATTTACACTATTATTTAACATGCAATTACTAATAAGGATATTTAGCTGGTCTTATATTTGGTGGTTTGATTTAAAAAAATGATATTTTTTATTGTCTTTATTCATAGCCTATTGGCATCTATGTTTAAATAAGCATATGCCAAATATTACTATTTCCTATGCAGATGCAAGCTTTAAACAGCTGGCAGAGATTGCCTCCACGCAACTTGGGTTGCCGCTGTGCAAATTTCAGGCTCAAGCTGATAACAGCCAGTTAGATGCAGAGTATTCTGTGCATTTTTCAGGGGATGGCTTGAGCTTTATTTCCAATACTAAACATCATGGGGCTATTCGTTGTGATTTTGTCACAGGTAGCCAACGCCATCGAAGAAATTATGGTGGTGGGAATGGTCAAATGATTGCCAAGGCTGTGGGTGTTTCGGGTAAATTTACACCGTCTGTGCTCGATTTAACGGCGGGGTTAGGGGGAGATGGTTTTGTATTGGCAAGTTTAGGTTGCCAGCTTCAATTGTTAGAGCGCAACCCAATCGTTTATTTATTACTTAAAGATGGTTTAGCACGGGCGAGGAATGCAGGGTTTGAAGATTCTGAGCTTGCTGCCATTGTCCAGAGAATAACGCTTTTACAAATAGATAGTTCAAACTACTTAGATTCCTTAGGAGAAGCTAATTATTCAGATATTATCTACATGGATCCTATGTTTCCACCTAGAAAGAAATCGGCTCAAGTAAAGAAGGAGATGCAGGCTTTACACCAAATAGTGGGTGGCGACGATGACGCGGCTGCTATTTTAGAAAAAGCCCTGAGTAAAGCAAGGTATAGAGTAGTGGTGAAAAGGCCGGCCCATTCAGACTTTTTAGCTGGGCTTAAGCCCAACTATTCCCTTGAAGGAAAATCAACCCGCTATGATATTTTTGCCCTGCAAAAGATACCTAAATAGTTGAGCTAAACTACTTTAATTAAACAGTTGTTGTAGTACGGCTTGGTATATTGTCGTTAGCTTATTTAGATCATCAACGGATACGCATTCATTGACCTGATGAATAGTGGCATTAACAGGCCCCAGCTCAACAACCTGAGTACCCATGGGGGCTATAAAGCGTCCATCAGAGGTGCCGCCAGCAGTAGAAAGCTCGGTCTGTAGGCCGGTAACCTGTTTTACTGCTTTTACGGCGGCTTCAACTAATTCACCTTCGGCAGTCAGGAAAGGCTGGCCACTTAGATGCCAGTTTATTTCATAGCTGAGTTGATGCTTATCGAGTATTTTAGTCGTTCGATCTCGCAACTGTTGATCTGTAACCTCGGTTGAAAAGCGAAAGTTAAAGACCACTTCAAGTTCACCGGGGATAACATTGGTAACGCCAGTTCCTGCATTGATATTGGAAATTTGAAAGCTGGTGGCGGGGAAAAAATCGTTTCCTGTATCCCATGTCTCGCTGGCCAATTCTGCCAGTGCAGGGGCGGTACTATGAATAGGGTTATTGGCTAGATGGGGGTAGGCTACATGACCCTGCTGTCCAATAATGCGCAGGGTGCAGCCAAGTGATCCGCGACGACCATTTTTTATAGTATCACCGCATTGGGTACTACTAGAAGGTTCTCCCACCAGACAGTAATCAGGTATCAGGTTTTGCTGATTTAACCATTCAACTACTTTAACGGTACCGTTTTCGGCAATGCCTTCTTCATCGCTGGTAATTAAGAAAGCGATACGACCTGAATGGTTTGGGTTTTCCATCACAAATTGCTCCACAGCAACCACCATAGACGCAAGTGAACCTTTCATATCGGCAGCGCCGCGGCCATAGAGTTGACCCTTTACAAGGGTCGGTTCAAACGGGGGGGTTTGCCAACTGCTCTCTGGTCCAGAAGGCACCACATCGGTATGTCCGGCAAAACAGAGGATGGGGCCTGATTCACCGCGTATTGCCCAAAAGTTATCGACATCTTGATAGCGCAGCTGTTCTATTTTAAAGCCGATTTTAGCTAGACGCGCAATCATAAGTTGCTGGCAGCCTGCGTCCTCTGGGGTAACAGATTGACGGGAAATAAGCTGCTTGGTTAAAGCAATTGTAGCGCTGTCATTGGACATAATAGAAACCTTTGAATACTAATAGCTCATTGTAGAGTTGATTTAGCTTACAGGCTAGATAGTTTTTAATTTAGAGTTACTTTATAAGCTGATCTTTAGCCGCATTGATCTTTGCCGCTAGATAGTCACTGCCGCCGCGATCTGGATGAAGCCGTTGCATCAGTCTTTTATGGGCCTTTACAACCTCTTCTTTTGAGGCTGTAGAAGGAAGCCCTAGTATGTCATAAGCCTCATCGATTGACAGATCGTTGTAGTTGCTAGGCTTAAATTGGTCAGATTCACTTTCGCCACCAGAGCCGCTTCGAATCAGATAGGCTTGAAGTAGAACGTAGGATTCTTTATCAGATTCTTTAAATTGCTTAGAGAGTTTATCCAGTTGTTCTGCACTGAGTTCAGTTAACTGTTTTCCGGTTAACTCACCGGAGATAACCTCGCCATTAACTTGACCGCTGGCAAAATTGATCGTTACCACAAGGGATTGGCTACGAAATTGAGAGGGCGTTGATTTGAATCGTCTCAGCAGACGCAGAAGAGGAGCTGCTCTCGCCCCCCATACCAGCGCCGCTCGAAAAACAGGCACTAGAGCGGCAATACCCGCACCTAACCAGTGCATTCGACCGGTGACTACCATATAGATGGCCAGAGCTAATATAAGCCAAAAGCCACTTTTCCACAAAAAGGGGCGACGTTTATCTTCGGCTAAATGTCGTTGATAAATCCACCAATACCAGAGGCCGGCGACGATGGCCAACAAAAGAATAAGTTTTGGCATAGGGTTATCTCGATCCTTTTATCGGCTTTTGAGAACCTCACTAAGTTTATCTGCCATCTCAATCAGTGATTTCTCAGTGGTTTGCCAATCTATACAGGAATCGGTAACAGAGACGCCGTAGGCCATATCCTCTGGATTGGAGGAGAGTTTTTGGTTGCCGCCATTGATATGACTTTCCAGCATGACTCCAATAATAGACTGATTGCCTTCTAATATTTGGTTTGTCACATTATCCAAAACCAACGGTTGTAGATTGTGGTCCTTATTGGAATTGGCATGACTGCAGTCAATCATAATATTGGGCTTGATATTAGCTGAGGCTAACTCCTGCTCACAGATAGATACGCTGACTGAATCATAGTTGGGCTTGCCATTACCACCTCTTAATACCACATGGGCATTGGGGTTACCTTTAGTGGTCACTATAGAGACCTTACCATCAGAATTAATCCCTAAAAAACGATGGGGATTTGCAACTGATTGTAATGCATTGATGGCAACGGTTAGACCGCCATCTGTTCCATTTTTAAATCCAATGGATGACGACAGTCCAGAGGCCATTTCGCGATGTGTTTGCGACTCTGTGGTTCGCGCTCCAATAGCAGACCAGGCGATAAGGTCTTGCATGTACTGTGGCGAGATAGGGTCCAGCGCTTCGGTAGCTGTAGGAAGTCCAATCTCTAGTATATCGCGCAGCAGTTTACGACCAATATGCAGACCATCAGTAATTTTAAATGAGTCGTTCATATAGGGATCATTAATTAAGCCTTTCCAGCCGACAGTGGTTCGAGGCTTTTCAAAATAGACACGCATAACGATAAACAGACTATCACTGACTTTGTCAGCTAATTTCTTTAGCCGCAATGCGTACTCGTGGGCTGCGTCTAAGTCATGAATTGAGCAGGGCCCAACCACAACTAATACGCGATGATCTCTACCTGCAAGAATATTTTCAATGACCTGACGCCCATCAGTAACGGTTTGTCGCGCCTTGTCCGTTAGAGGTATATCACGTTTTAATTCCGCTGGTGTGATAAGAATCTCTGGCGCTTCGATATTAATATTCTCAACTGCTTGAGTGTCCATTTTTATTTCCTAATTATTTATTTGTTGCCCCAATATTTATATTGTACTTGAAATTCTTCACAGGGAAAGTTTAATTACCTGTCACTTCAATGAATACGGCTGTTTGAGGATAATAGAGCGCACAACGAAGCTTTTTTGACTCAAGCTTTTGATAAAGTAGCGCATAATGATTTAGTTGAGATCTATAGGTTTCAATTTGCCGTTGAGAAAAATTTTGTTCAGATTCATTTTCCATTGGCGCGGTATATTTATAATCAATAATCCAGCGAGTATCATTATCAATAAAGGTTCTATCGATCACTGAGGTTTTGATTGATTGGCTAACAGGATCAAAATAAGACAGTTCTTGCTCACAGTAGCTTTCCTGGTGGCGATCAAGTATCCACTGACCTTTATCATCCTTTAGCATGGTTTCTATTGAGTTTCTTAACGCGGTAAGCTCTTTATTGGTTGCCAATATACCTAGCTGTTTTAGCGTTGAAATCCAGCTTTGGTCTAGTGTATTTCTTCTTTCCATAGGCCAAAGTTCAATGCCATCAGAAGCAATTTGCTTCAGTGTTCTATGCAGTGCGGTACCCAGATGACGTGCTCTATAATTCAGAGAGTCATTTTTAACTGCACTTGCATATTGACTGTTAACACCTGTGGTCATCATATTAGCGGGCATTGTTTTGGCATTAAACGCGGCGGGTAAACGGCGGTAATAATTTACACTGGATTGATTTTTTATTGAGTCTTCGAATGTGCTAGGTGCGGATTCATCTATTTTGGTCAGCTGATACCCCGGTTGATCAATTTGATCCTTTAAACAGGGCCAGATACTGGCTAGAAGGCATGTTTTAGATGGTTTTTGCCAACTGTTTTTTGTTTCTTTTAGTCGTCCGAATAGATGTAATTGGCGTATTGCTCTGGTTGCTGCTACATAGAGGACTCGGGTGTTTTCTAGAATTGTTCTAGAAGACTGTTCATGTTTTAAGAAGGCGTAGATTGGATCATTATCCTCGTCATGTGGGCCCAGTGCAGCCAATAGTAAGGATGAATGATTCTGTTCATCCACCTGTTCTTGCCAGCGCAGTAGGGGATTATCAGTGGATTTTGGGCTTTTAGTTAATCCGGGCAATATAACATGGTCAAATTCTAATCCCTTGGCCTTGTGAATGGTCATTATTTGGATTGGATTAGACTGCTGGTCGCCAGTATTTATTATTGGTTGGGCATAGAGGTTGTCTACGGCATGACTAAACTGATTCCAATCTTTAAGGGATCCTGCCTCTTGCCAAGATTCAAGTAAATCCAAGTAGCCTCGAACATCATATAGATCACGCTGATTGATTAATGTAGCTGACCCGCCCAGTTGAACCCATAGCTGCTCAACTAGATTACGTAAATTATCTGTATTGCGGTTTTCCCATGTCTGGATGAGTATCGGCGCTACTCGATTAAGGGCTTTGCTAGCATAATCGGTCAACTGATCAAATTTATTAGGCTTCTGCTGCCATTCGTAAAGTCTTTCTAAAATGCATTTGGGTTGTTTGCCTGCGTTTTCTTGCCCATTGGTCAATAGCACTAAGTCTTTGAGACTTAGCCCGCAAAAGGGTGCTCTTAGTAGTGCCAGCCAAGCTATTCTGTCAGCTGCTGATAACAAGGCTCGCGTAATAGACATTAAATCAACCACTGGCATTCGGTTTGCCAAAGGGTCTATATCTATGGCTTCCCAGTTTAGTTTTGCCTCTATAAGCGCAGGTACAATTTCTTTTAGATGCCCACGATTGCGCACTAGAATAGCCGTTGATTCCTGTGGATTTTGTTGGTTTATTTTTTTGCAAAGCTCAGCAATATGACTGGCTTCAGCAGAATTATAGTCCTTTGATTCTTTACAGTTATAGCCGTGAAAATAAACTGCCTGGGAGTCTTCAGCCGATTTTACTGAGGCGGATTTATTGTAGGGTACTGCACCGCGATTAATATTAGCTGTAGTAGGAAACGCCTCTAGAAAATTTTTATTAACCCAATCGACAATACCTTTTTTTGAGCGAAAATTACTACTCAACGACAGGGATCTACAATGTACGGGACCAATAGGGTAACGCTGAGCATTAATAAATAACCCTACACGCGCGTCGCGAAAACTGTAAAGAGACTGCATTGCATCGCCTACTAGGAATAAGGTTCTGCCATCATCCGCTTCCCAGCCGGCGATTAAATACTCAAGCAGTCTCATTTGTGAGCCAGATGTATCTTGGAATTCATCGACCAGTATGTGCTTTAGCTGATAATCTAATTTCAAAGTGATATCTGAGATTACATCATTATGCAGATCGGGTTCTAGGGCATCTAGAGCGGTCATAGTTATCTCAGAATAATCAGATTGTCCCTGTTGCTGAAATAGGGTTTTTAATAGGGCGGCCAACTGGGGCAGTAACAAACCGAGGGCATTTAACATCGGCTGCTGATGTTGACTAATTTTTGATTCGGGAAGGTGCATAACATCCAATACAAGAGATTGAAGTAGACTATCTTCGCGGTAATCAGCTAGCAGGGCGAGCATACGTTCTTTTTTATCTTTGTGATCTTTTTCTTCTTTAGGGAAGCCCTCGCGAACGGTCACTGTTTTGCGTGGTGAAAAATCTTTATCCTTTTTCACCAACATACGCAGAATATTTTTCCACTGTTTTAGCCCCTTTTGGTTCAGAGGAGGAAATTCAGTTATTCCTTTTAAGCGTTGTAAATCACGGTTGTCTTTGGGCCCATGGTTTCCGGCAAAGTCAGCTAGCTCTATTAAGTCGGCAGCTAAAGGGAAGATTTGCAGCTCAAGTCGCTCAAGGGTATCAATAATTAATTGCTCAATAACAAGCTGAAAATAGTCACTATTATTTGCCGCTGTAAAAATATGCGGTAACCATTGGTCTCGTTTACCAAGCATATCGGCAAATAGCTTTTCGCAGCGAGCTAAATCGTTGCCCATATGGGTTACAACAGTGGCTAATGCTTCGCTGGTTGGGTTGTTTTTTTCTAGTTGTTTAAGCAGTTCGCGAGATGCTGCTTGATAAAGGGCCTGAGGGTACTCAGATTGTTCCGGTAAGCTGCCATTGCTATTATCAAACATAAATTGCTTGGCAATATAGTGGCAAAAACTATCAATTGTTTTTATCCGCAATCGATAAGGTATTTCTAAAAGATTCCACTCAAGCTGAGTATTTTTGGATAGAGCCTGTGTGGCAAGATCCCATGTTTGTGCTTCAAAACTATCTTCAGGCCTTGGCTTTTCACTGGCAAATAGTAAAGCACTATGTATGCGATGGCGCATTTCTGCAGCAGCTTTACGAGTAAATGTAATACATAGAATTTCCTCAGGGTTTTCAACTGTACTCAAAAGTCTTAGCAGTCGCTGAGTGATTAAACCTGTTTTTCCTGAGCCGGCGGGTGCGGACACAATATAACTACAATTTGGGTCTAATGCCTGCTGACGTGCCTTAGCATCGCTTAACTCGATTTTTTTGGCTTGGCTTTGATTCATTGTTCTGTCTCTGTAGCCTTAATGAGTCGCTTTATATCTTGCTGTTCATGCCATCGATTAAAAGGTAAAAGATCCGTTTGATAGTTAAATTCCGCTGGATTAAAGTTCTCTAAAATAGCTTTTCCATCAATAAACTCTTGGGCAAGGTTGTTGATAGCCAATTGCCATTGTTGTAACTGTAACTGCCAGTCATTTGATGGTTTTATGCCATTGATTATCGGGTCTTCGGAAATGCCAGAAAATTTCTGCTCATTACCTTTTAATGATGCGAATGCACAGCCGGCAGGATGGGGGTCAGTAGCCAGAATATACAGTGGTAGCTGAGGGTCTTTAGGGCGATCACCCAGCCATGCGTTGGCCTTAACTGTCCCCGTTTTATAGTCAATTACCAGTGTTTGGCCATTTACTGAATCTAAGCGATCCATTATCAATGAGATATTCAGCTCGCCAAATGATATCGACTTCTTTTGCTCAGTTGCTATAACGTCAAAGGCTTGTCGTTGTTTTTCAATCGCTAACCACTGTTTTAAATTTTTAGTCAGACGCTGTTTTTCCAACTGTCTAAAATTATCACCTAAAAGAATAGGCTTTTTGGTTGCATACACAGTTAAAACGTCATCAATGGTTATCGACAATTGTTGACCGAGCTGATCTTCAGATAACTCGCAGAATACCTTTGAAGTTTTCCAATTATTCCAAAGCCTATAGAGAATCTCATGCACAATACTCCCTCTGTCTATAGCCTCAAGACCTAGTGATGGCTGCTCGAATTCGTTAGCCCATAATCTATGTTTAGCGAAGGCATTAAAAGGGCAGGTAGATTGATTTTTTAATAGAGATGTCCCGCCTCGGATAGGTTCTAAGCTGGCATTAAACGGATATCCAGGGTCAGCGACTAAATCACATTGATAAGGCTGATTAAGCCAGCTGGGTAAGCTTAAATTGCCAACTTTGGTATATAAATCTTGTTGATTGTAATCTTTGATTAGAGGGCTCTGTTCTAGGGGTGTTTTACCATCGGTTATTGGATAACTCAAAAAAAGTTGCTGACTGTTTGTCGCAAACCCTGACAAAAGATTTTTCGCTATATTTAATTCTTTTTCTGGAACACTAAACGGCATTTTATGTTTGCGTTGAAACATAGCGGACAACACTGGGTCCATAGTGCCAGATGAGGGGAAATTTCCATCGTGCATACCCGTTATCCAAAGTTGGTCAAACTGTAAACCAACCGCTTCTAAAAGTCCTAAAACCTGTAGTGGTACATCACCAGTCTGAGGGTGAAATAGATGCTCGCTGGCTAGTTTTTGCAAATAGCTAAATGCTTTAGAGCGGCTTATCTCAATGCCTAAATTATCTAATTCGGTGAAATATCCCAATAATTTTTCCCAATACTGTATCTGCTGATATTGCAGACTGTTGGGTTGTTTATTGCCGGGCCAGCCAAGTTGCTTGATAAATTGATTATAGAAATCAGCCCATTGGGAAAATGTCTTTTTGTGCGAAGTCGTTTGGCCAATAACTTGCTGAATATCATAGAGGGGTTGCAGTTGCGGTTGAATATTATCTGGATTATCCAGTCTTGCCTGTTGCCCTCTGATAATTTGGATAAATTTATCCAGCCCTAACTCATGCTTTTTTGTATCGCGTATTTCCAGTTCGCAATCAACCCGAAATTGAATAGGTAGTTTGTCAAAATGAGAATAGGGGGCGTTTAAAATGGCGATTAAATCTACCAGTGGTAATTGATAGTCCATTAACTGCAATAGAGCGAGCGCAGATTGAAGCAGTGGCGTCTCGGATAGTCTTATGCCCGCTGTGATATTGACTGCTGTAGAGCATTTATACGTTGCTAGGGCCTCGTTGATAATCCGCGCAGTCTGCAAGACTCTATTATTAAGATCTGGGACAACCACACCAATACGCTGCTTAGGGTTTCTTAAAAGCTCCGTTGCAGCCCAATTAGCAGCCGCTTCGAGTTCAGTGGTTGGTTCTGGGCTTTGAAATTTAGTTATTGTGGCGGATATGCCCTCAGTTTCAATCGTTTTAATTGATTGGCTAGCCGCGTCAAGCACCCACTGCTGAAGTGGAGGAATAGATTGAAAACCATAGAGATAGATGTGGTTTTCAGTTGTTAATGCCTGCTGTTTAAATCCATCGCCAACCAGTCGCCATGTTGACGCTGTGGTGAGTAGTTTATTTTTATCTAATAGTGTTTGATAGGTCGTTGCCCAGCGTTTAAATTTAAAAATTGCTGTGCTTTGCTCATCAACCTGTTCAATGTCTAAATTCCAGCGTTGCAGTAATTCAAAGCAGTCATTAGCCATGGTGGCAAAACTTTGATCTAGCGAATCATCCTGTTTGGCAATGGCTTGTTCCCAGTAAAAAAGGTTTTGCAGGCGACCAATTTGGGCATAGCCATTGACTAGGCTGTGAGTTTGATCTTGAAGTTCATTCCAGCAAAAGTTAAGCCAGTGCTCCAGTGACATAACTCTAGGAGCCTTCCACACCTGAGTTTTGTGATTAATAGACTTACCCCAAGCCTGCTGTATCTGGGCAGCAAGACGCTGATTAGCCGTTAAAATCAGCTGATTTTTTTCAATCGCAGCGCGAAATGGGGCGATATTAATGAATGGAGGTAACATCTGCTTAATATTAGACTTATTTAAATTGAGTTTTAAACGCTATAATCTCAGAACCGCAAAGTAAATAACAGCGAACGGGTAGAAATAACTAATGGAATCGAATTTTTTTTCAAGCACAGGATTTTTAATCCCGGCCATAGCCTTTATTGGGTTAGCCATAGGCCTTATGATTGGTCGTTCTATCAGTCGAACTAAGCTTTCAGATTTGCAATCATCCAAGCTTGTACTTGAAGAAAAGCTCTCCAGTCAGCAATCGCATTTTGAAGACCAGCTTAAGCTGGTTCAGGATGCAAAATTAAGTCTTAGCCAAGAATTTGAAAATTTAGCCAATCGTATCTTTGATGATAAACAGACCAAGTTCTCTGAGCAGAGTAAACAGGCTCTTGAAACCTCTCTAAGTCCTCTAAGACGAGATTTGGGGGATTTCCGCAAACAGGTTTCTTCTGCTTATGACAAAGAGAATGCTGATCGTAATCAATTGGCGGGGCAGATTGGCGAACTGCAAAAGCAAACCATGAAAATATCATCGGAAGCCGCGAGTCTCGCCAATGCGCTTAAAGGGGATAATAAACAGCAGGGAAATTGGGGCGAATTTGTTCTAGAAAAGCTATTAGAAGATTCTGGCTTATCCAAAGGGCGTGAATATGAAACTCAGGTGGCCCTAAAAGATGAGGAGGGCAAGCGTCGCAATCCGGATGTGATTATTCGCCTGCCAGAAGGTAAAGATATTATTATTGACGCCAAAACTAGCCTACTCAATTACCAGCGTTATTTTCATGCGGAAGATGATCAAGAAAGGCAAGAATTTCTGAAGCATCACCTCAATTCCTTGCGCGCACATATCAAGGGGTTGGATATCAAAAACTACGAAAAGCTGGAAACTGTTAATAGCCTAGACTTTGTTTTGATTTTTATTCCGGTGGAGTCTGCCTTTATGCTTGCTCTAGATAATGACCCAGATATTATGCGTGAGGCCTATGATAGGGGCATTATTCTGGTTAGCCCAAGTACCTTAATGGTGACCTTAAGAACCATAAAAAATCTATGGCGCTATGCCGATCAAAATATCAATGCTCAGCAGATAGCTGAAAAAGCCGGTGCACTGTATGATCTGTTTGTTCTCCATGTGGAAGCATTAGAGGATATAGGTAAGCACCTAGATAAGAGCAAAGACGCCTATGAAACCGCCCTTAAGCGGCTTTCAACAGGGCGAGGTAATCTAGTTAAACGCAGTGAAGAGCTTAAAACATTGGGTGCTAAAACCAAGAAAGCCTTAGCAGATAAACTATTACCTTCCAGTGACCTGTAATAAAACCATTCAATTCCAAGGGGCTACTGTGTCTACTTTACAATTACTATTTTTGACTGGCGGTATTATTACCACGGTGTTAACCATCTATGCCTGCCTGCTTGCTTTTAAGCTAAAAAACACAGCAAAGCGTAGGTCGCAGCCATTGGAAAACCAAACAAAGTCTCAGTCTCAATTAGATGTACAGCAGTCGATTAGAGTCATAGCTCAAGCACTATTGCAGAATGATCTAACAGCAACAGAGGCAGCCATGCGTATCGGCTTTTTAGCCCAACAATTTAGCCCCTCAGAGCAACAGGCTAAATCATTACAGGCTTTTCAATCTCTGGCTATGGAAACATCCCATTTGCCGATTTTAGATGCTTGGAAGGCACTCTCCTCAGCAGACAAAAATCGTTTAGAAAAAGAGCGTTTATCCATAGAGAAGAAGCATTCTGAGACTATATATCTAGCCGCCCGCAAACTGGCTAAAAGCAGTTAAATTCTTTCTAGGTAAACCCCGGATTCAATATGATGAGTCCATGGAAATTGATCGAATAGTGCGGCTTTTACCACTTTATGGGTCTTGGTGATTTGCTTTAAGTTTTCCGCTAAGGTTTGAGGGTTGCAGGAAATATAAAGAATATGATCCATTTCAGTTACTAATTTTTCAGTGCCAGAATCCAAGCCCGCTCGTGGGGGGTCGACAAATATAGTAGAAAAATTGAAGCTATCTAAGTTTACATCGGCAAGTCGTCTAAAGGCTCTTTGTCTATTTAATGCCTGAGTAAATTCCTCGCTTGAAAGTCGCGCAATGGTGACATTATCAATTTTATTAGCCGCAAAATTTGCCGTAGCAGAATTAACCGAAACCTTTGAAATCTCAGTGGCTAGAACCTGATCAAAATGCTGCGCTAAAACAGCGGTAAAATTGCCATTACCGCAGTAGAGTTCTAGCAAATCACCGGAGCTATCAGAGAGACAATCGCTAGCCCATGTCAGCATTTTTTGATTAACCTGAGCATTGGGTTGGGTAAAGCTAGCTTCAACCTGTTGATAGCTATATGACTTGCCGTTAACGACAAGGGTTTCAGTGACAAAATCATCGCTTAAAAGCACTTTTTGTTTACGGCTTCTACCAATCACTTTGATAGTAAATTCTGTTTGTAACTGCTCGGCAGCCAGCTGCCACTGCTCATCTAAGGGGCGATGATAAATAAGCGTAATCAGTGCTTGGTTAGTGGTTGTGGTTAAATACTCCATACTAAACAGTTTTCGGCTCAGGTTAGGATTGGCATTAACCACCGCCATTATTTTTGGCATTAATTGATTGATTAGAGTCGAGCCAATAGGGAAGTCCTGAATAATATAGGGGCGCTTTTCACCGGGTTTATTCATTGCATAATGGGCTTTACCGCCTTCGTGCCAGACGCGAAATTCAGCGCGCATTCGGAAGCCAAAGGGTTCAGAGTGATAAATCTCTAATTCTGGTATTTGTATGCCAGCCTCAGCCATTAGGTTTTTATATTGATTAACCTTTTCACTGAGCTGTTGTTGGTAATTTGCTGAGTCTTGCGGTAGATTTTGATTCATTGTGCACTATAAATTTGTTGGGTTTTAGCGGCCATAATAAAGTCATTGATATGCAGTCCCTTAAGGTTATGAGACCACCAATACACAGAGACTTTACCCCATTCAATCAATAGCGCAGGGTGATGGTCGGCTTGCTCAGCTAGGTCTGAAATTGCTTCGACAAATCTTATCGCCGAAACAAAATCATCGCATTTATAAACACAAAAAAGCTGGTCTACATTATCCTTTTGGATAATTTGCCAGTTAGGTATTTGCTCAAGAAGAATATGCTGACGATCAACCTCAACTAAGGTTTTATGGGTAGGTAAATTATCTAAGCTATAATCACACAGATTCATTAGATACAGTTCTTTGGTTTTGGGAGTCCTGCCAATTTAGCAACCAGCTTAGCTGGGCTTCCAGGAAAAAGCTTATTTAGATAGAGGCTGCGACCTTTTTCAACACCTAAATTATGGGTTACCACTTTGCATAATGGTCGCATCGAAGGTGAAAAACCATAGGTAGAAAAAAAGTTACGCGCAGTGAGCAATATCTCAATATGTGCCCTGTCTAGATTTAAGCCTTCCTTCAGGCCAAGTTCAAGCGCCTGATCCTTGGACCAGGGAGGTAAACCGCTGAGATAGTTGCTGTCTTCTGTCATAAGCTATTTGTTGTAGACTGCTTTACAACTAAAAAGCCCTACACAGGGCAGGGCTTTGTGCTGCAATCTATAAAACAATCAATTAATCGTCATTCATAACACCAAAAATATGCAGCAAGCTAAGAAACAAATTGTAGATCATCACAAATAGCGTCACCGTGGCGGAAATATAATTGCGCTCGCCACCGTGAATAATTGCACTGGTTTGCCACATAATGATGCCGGCCGACAAAAAGGCAAAGACAGCACTAACGGTAATCGCTAGTGCGGGTATTTGAAGGAAGACATTAGCAATTCCTGCGACAAAGGCAACCAGTATGCCTGTCATTAGAAAACCAGTCATAAAATTAAGGTTTTTCTTGGTGGTCAATACGTAGGCAGAAGCGGCAAAAAATACTAATGCAGTTGAACCCAGTGCCATCATAATCGGCCCTGAGCCGGTGACCGCCAAATACATAGTTAGAATGGGCCCCGTGGTAAAGCCAAGCCAACCGGTTAACGCAAAAACCCAAGCAATACCAGAGGCATTGTTTTTATTTTTTTCCACCATCCATAAACAGATAAAATAGGGCAGCAAAGTCCAGAGCCCAAAGAATGGGGCATTAATTGCCATGGATAAGCCCGCCATCATGGCGCTAAACGCCAATGTAATACCAAGTAGCGTATAAGTACTTCTAAGAACCTTGGCAACCGCTGGATCAAGGCCGTCAGTTGCAATGCTTGCAGTAGCCGTTGTAGAGCTATATTTATCTGGATTTGTGTTCATGGTTAATACCCTGATTAATTAAGTTAAATATATAGGTTAATAATACTCCATAGGGGATAGTTTTCCAGTCTTTTAGAGACTATTCTAATCTTTGAAGGTATTAAAATTATAAGGATATAGTGGAATAAAAAAATTGCATCTCGCACTAGCGGTCAATTGTCTTGAGGTATCAGTGGCTGAATACAGCATACTATTGGGTAGTCAGCCGATAGCAATAGCCAAAAATCGCTATGCCCTATGGCGCACTAATGAAGTCAATCTGTCCATTACTGAACAGCCAGATAAGGCGGGAACTGTGCGTCATTTGGGTTTTGAAGATTCTGAAGCCTCTCAAATAGCTTCACAATACGATAGCAACGGTTTTGAGTGGGAGCATTTTACTGCCAAGCGATACTGCAATATTATCCAGATGCAGACTACCCAGAGAGCAAACTGTAACCCTTAGTCAATGGCACATTTACAGAATTATAGTGAAAGATTCTCGATTTTGTTTAATTAGAAAAATAGCAAAATGCTGAAAACCTGCTACGTTTAAGATCATACAGTGTAGTCGGCAATTGGTTTAGGAATTAAAGTGCCGTGCCGGCACGCGGTTAATTATTATGATGCCGTTAGGCGTCATAAACGTACTGTTAGGCCTACGAACATTGGAATTTAGCGTACACAATAATGCAGTGTGGTGAAGTATCAAAAAAGCCTAACAAATCAATGTAGCCGGCTGATTTAAGTGTTATACCCTTCGCGGTTTTTTTTACACACTTACAGAGTAAAATTTGATTAAAGAATGCAAAGGAATTGGTAAATGATTGATAAGGAAAAAATTCGCCCACTCTTATTTTCAAACCTAATACGTGTCGGAAATCGATTTGATGGTGGTTATGTGGTACCAGAGGAGGCACTTAACAGCTGCAAGTTTTTACTCTCGTTGGGTATTAACGACGATATTTCATTTGACCTACAATTTAGCCAAACCAACAAAGATATGTGTTGTATAGGCGTTGATTACACAGTAACGCCTGTTTTTTTACGAAAAAGAAGAGTTCAGGCGGTTGTAAAATCTGTTATTAATGCTCTTTTGGATAAGAAGAAGCATCAAATTTATACAGCTAAAGCAGAGAACATCAAAAAGTTTAGAGAATTTTTTAGTGGTAATAATAGGTTTCTTCCGCTTGAAGTATCTGATAATTCTTCAAGTGGAAAAGTTACTATCTCGGAGCTTGTAAACAAATGTAATAGTGATTCATCTCTTGATATTTTTCTGAAGATGGATATTGAAGGTGCTGAATATAAAGTAACAGAAGACATTATTAATAACGTTGAGCGTATAGGCTACATTGCCTGTGAATATCACCATATTGCAGAAAATCCAGAACGGTTTAATAAGACGATTAATAAACTGAGTGAACATTTCTACTTGGCACATATACACGGAAACAATCATGGTGCCTATTCAACAGAGCTTGATTTTCCTGACACGGTTGAACTTACCTGGGTGAACAAGA
>Ga0066379_10000015_pt1 | contig 47691 bp, 41 predicted proteins | sample Knorr_S23_td_250_FD_70951 | JGI IMG/M metagenome (GOLD analysis project Ga0066379, IMG submission 70951) | Marine microbial communities from Southern Atlantic Ocean transect - Knorr_S23_td_250_ad_251m_LV_A | ecosystem: Environmental > Aquatic > Marine > Oceanic | place: Southern Atlantic ocean...
CCAAATGGCGTCCCGTAGGGGGTTCGAACCCCTGTTACCGCCGTGAAAGGGCGGTGTCCTAGGCCTCTAGACGAACGGGACGTGTTTGGCTAAGAGGCGGGCATTCTAAGTAGCCGCACCCATACTGTCAAGAGCTTATATGCCCTATTCCAATATTTTTCTTTATGCTTTACCTTTGATTGCAAATTAGTCACAGCGAATGGGTCTTAAGGAATTGATTATTGTTTTTTTAAGCTGAATTTTATTATTTCCATTTTTATGCCTATTTTTTGCTAGAATGCAGGTATTACCTGTTTATGGACATCAATACCCAATGACTAAGTTTGTAAAATCTGACAAATTAGATGGCGTTTGCTACGACATTCGCGGCCCCGTTCTAGATCATGCTAACTGGCTTGAAGAACAGGGTCAGAGCATTATTAAGCTCAATATAGGCAACCCCGGTGCCTTTGGCTTTGACGCGCCCGATGAAATCATGCAAGACGTGGTACAAAATTTGCGACAGGCTCAGGGCTATTGTCACAGTAAAGGCCTATTCCCTGCCCGCAAGGCAGTGATGCAACGCTATCAAGCTCAGGGTATTGAGGGTATTACTGTCGATGACATCATTATGGGTAATGGGGTTAGCGAACTGATTGTTATGGCAATGCAAGCATTGCTTAATACCGATGATGAAATTCTGATCCCTGCCCCTGATTATCCGATATGGACCGCCGCCGTTTCTATTTCTGGTGGGTCACCTGTGCACTATCGGTGTAATGAAGATGACGATTGGCAGCCAGATTTAAAGGATATTGAGTCTAAGATTAACGCCAAAACCAAGGGTATTGTGATTATTAATCCCAATAACCCGACGGGTGCTGTGTATTCAGAACAAACCCTTAAAGCTTTAGTTGCTCTGGCTGAAAAACATAATCTTGTGGTATTTGCCGACGAAATTTATGACCGTATTATCTATGATGATGCGGTTCATATTCCCCTTGCTAGCCTAGTGGAAAACACGCTATGTCTAACCTTTAATGGTTTATCTAAAACCTACCGCTTAGCAGGTTTTCGATCAGGCTGGATGATGATGACAGGCACCAAACATCAGGCGCAAAGCTATTGTGAAGGTTTGGAGATGCTGGCCTCGATGCGACTCTGTGCCAATGCCCCTGCTATGTTGGCGGTACAGACTGCGCTGGGTGGCCGACAGAGTATTGAAGACTTAATTCTTCCGGGTGGACGGCTTTTAGAACAGCGTGATTTGGCCTTCGATATGCTTACCAGTATCCCTGGAGTCAGCTGTGTTAAACCAAAATCGGCGATGTACCTTTTCCCTAAACTGGATCCAGATATGTATCCAATCGAAGATGACCAGCAACTTGTTTTGGATTTTCTTAAGCAGCAACGGGTTCTTTTGGTTCAGGGTTCGGCTTTTAACTTGGACGACACTCAACATTTGCGTATTGTGTTTTTGCCAGACAAGGCTCAGTTAGTCGAATCTTTAACGCGATTAGCTGAGTTTTTAGAAACAATTAGGCGATAACTGCCTCTAGCCGATTGAATAACCCAGTACCTTTAACTCTTTGCTCATTGATGCTGCAGTAGAAACCCTGTATTGGCTGTATTCCCTTCGCTGTGGGTAGGTTTTTCGTAAACGATCAAAAGCTTGCCCAATATCGCCCTGCTTTAACGTCTTACGCATTCGTTGGTCGTCTACATCAATCATATAGCATTCTAGCAATAGCTGATTAAGGTCTTTTCCCTGAGTATCCAAAGATACTTTTTTATCAATTATTAAATCACTAGGCTGTTGTTGAGATTCACCTGTTAAATATGTCTGATAAAGAGCCTCATAAAGCATACTAGTCCCCCGTATTTTCCCCTCGGTGCTATAACCGGCAATATGCGGTGTAGCAATGGATACTAAATCAAGTAATTCAGCATTGATCTCAGGCTCTGACTCCCAGACATCGAGGGCTACCTGAAGACCATCTGACTGTTTTAATCGGTTAATAAGCGCTTTGTTATTAACAACAGCTCCCCTGCCCGCATTGATAAGCAAGGAATTGGGCTTAAGCTGCGCGAGCACTTGCTGATTGAACATATGATGGGTTGGGAATTGACCCTCAGTGGTCAGTGGCGTATGCAATGTAATAATGTCGCAATCGAGTATCTGGTCAAATGAGACTAAATCAGGAATTTGGCTCTGGTTTAAAAATGGGTCATAGACTTGGCAATCCACACCTAATGCAACCAATTTTTGGTATAGCCTGCCCCCCACCTGTCCACAGCCTACAATACCTACCCGACTCTGTTGCCATGTAGGTTTTAAACAGCTAAAAACAGAGAGCACATATTGCACCACGGCCTCGGCATTACAACCGGGGGCATAGGCAAATTGAATATCATTTTTTTCTAAGTAGTCATGATCTATATGATCGGTACCGGCGGTGGCTGAGCCGACAAAGCGTACCGAGCTTCCCTCTAGCAAGCTTTGATTGACCTGCGTCACCGATCGCACGAGTAGGATCTCCGCACCCTCAATGCTGTGACGATCAATATCTCGCCCAGCCATAAGCTCTACTTCACCCAGATGGCCAAAGTGCGCCTCTACAAGGGGCATATTCTGATCGGCAATAATACGCGGTCTATTCATTGTAACCTTTATTAGTGTCTATTTAGCTTCCTAATACGCCTTGAAACTGTCTTTGTCTCAATTGGGCAGAGCGGCTGTTAAATACGTCAGAAAAACCCATTTCATCGGCAAATAAGGCAAATGCATCCTGATAGATACCCTGCCACTGTATTTTATCGCAGCTCGGTATATCGTCTATCTCAGTTACTATGGTAGCCAGCTTACGGGATAATAATAGCTGCTCTTGATTATCCATTATCTTATCACTTAGCTTGGCCGCACCGCGAATCGGTAAATCACCTAGCTGATCGCTATTTTCAACAATATGTTCTACTGATGGCATCCACGACAGCAACTCACGAGCAGTTTTAGGCCCCACACCCGGAACGCCGGCAATACTATCGCTAGAATCACCCACAAGTGCCAAATAATCGGCCATTTGATGACAGCCCACCCCAAGGTCTTGCTCTAATTGTTTGTGATCTTTGGGTTGTGACTTGCCAATATCCCAATATAAATCGCCCTCTTGAATAATCTGCGTTAGATCTTTGTCACGACTAATAATTACTGGCTGTATACCTGCCTTTCTAACCTCTGTTGCCATTGCACCCAAAAGGTCATCGGCCTCGTACTGGTTTGATGCCATTTCTGTAATACCCAAAACCCGACACAGCTGTCGACAGGCATTAAGCTGAAACGCTAAGGCCTCGTCTGGCAGTTCTCGATTGATTTTATAGTTGGGACACAGCTGATGACGAAACCCTGTTTTTAGGCTTTCATCAAAGGCGCAGAATATATAACTGGGTTGCTGTTTTTTGAGTAACTCCAGCAGAAAGTTGGTAAAACCATAGACTGCCTGTGTAGGGTGTTGGCTGTCTTCGGCATGCCACTTTTCTGGCAGGGTAAAGTAACTTTTAAATATATATATAGATGAGTCTATTAATAATGCTTGCATAACGGATGTCTTAAACTAAGTAACTGAGTTGATAATAGGCTAGATTATAGGGATCTGTAGTATCAAATTCTTTAGTTAATGCTTCAATAAAAATTTTCGCTCTTGGCGGTAACTGCTGAGATTTACACCAGTCTCGCGCCTGTTGAACCAATGCTTGCTTAAAGGCAGTATCATCCGCTATATGATCATCAGAGGCATTAAGATTATCGGCACTTGGGGTAAATTTTTGACCACAGGCATTGGAGAAAATCCATTCTAAGGCTTGAGGCTTTACTTCCATAGATTCAAACTTAGCTTGTTCATCAACCGTGCGGCCATCAGGCTGATACCAGTAACCAAAGTCTTGTTGTAACCGCCGCTGTTTACCGGCAATACACCAATGGGCTATTTAATGTAAGGCACTTGAAAGAAAGTTTTCTCTAAAGATTAATTGATGAGGCTTTTTAGCGATTGATGAGGGGGTATATAAAGGCTCAGCTGCACCGCCAAGTATTTGGGTATTCTCAGCTCGCAAAAATAAGCTATCAAATAATTTAATAATTAAATCTAAGCTCTTCTTTTCAGACAGGTTCGATTTAATTAATGATTGAATTGACCGTTTTAGCAAAATAACACCCCTTTAATTTGCTTTTATTTTAACCTAAAACCATCAATTGTTATAAAAATTACAATATAAATATATTTTATAAAGCACAAACTATTGTGCTTTATTCAATTCTGGAGTACCTTATATAGTGTTAGCTGTTTCGACCATCGACTACCAGAAGGAGATGTATCCATGCCTAACCACGCCATTGATCACCCCGTGGACAATGTAATAGATATCTTCACTCGCAAGCCAATTTCTGAACTTTCTGACAATAAAATAATTCGTATCGCGCCGGAACTTGACGGCTTAGAAATCCTCTATAGCAACACTCAAAACTCCGATAAGCTTTTTTCGGTAAGAGTTTTAGCTTGGGGGCTTAGAACCAATGGCGAAGTTATCGGCCTAGTGCCTTGGCTAGATGATCTTGTCGCCTGTGATGAAATAAATGATCCGCTGAATGGCCAGTGGCAAGGCTATTTCGATCAGGGTGTGGATGAGCTATTTTTTACCGCTCCCTTGCATAAGGTGGTCGAACTTGAAACGGCCGCTGATTATTATGATTATCAATGTGATTCTGAGCAGGATGTCATTCAAGAGGTACCAGATACTATTGGTACCCATGCAGTTTTATCGGACGATGGATTTTCTAGTATTACATTAAAAGAAGTGGTGAGTTGGCGGCTATTAAATAATGGCACTATTGAAGCCATGATTGCCAATGAAGCTGAAATGGTCAACACGCCGGTGCTACCCGGTGACGAATGTCTGTATGCGGCGGATAAGAATAAAGACTTCCATTATTTCTTTCAGCACCATATCGCCAACAAGCTTAAGTCAAAGGACCCAGAGGCATTGGCGGCGATATCGTTGTTAAAAGATGGTTAGCTAGTTTAAGCCTAGTTACCGTAGGACATTAATCGCTGGTAACGCTGCTCTAGCAACTGGTCTACTGGGATATTTTGTAATGTTTCGAGCTGGCCCGTTAGATGCTGCTTGATATTTTCACTCATGGTATCTATATCACGATGGGCACCACCTAGAGGCTCTGGAATAGTCTCATCAACAATACCTAATTGCTCAAGATTATCTGAGGTTACACCCATGGCTTCTGCCGCCTGCGGGGCTTTCTCACTGGTTTTCCAGATAATATTGGCACAGCCCTCTGGGGAGATCACAAAATAGGTGCTGTACTGCAACATATTCAATCTATCGCCGACACCAATCGCCAGTGCACCACCAGAACTACCCTCACCGATAACGGTGCAGATAATCGGGGTTTTTAGACGCGACATAACCGCGAGATTTTGCGCAATTGATTCTGAGATATTGCGCTCTTCGGAATCAATACCCGGATAGGCTCCTGGGGTATCAATAAGCGTAATGACGGGAAGATTAAAACGCTCTGCTAATTCCATTAAACGCAGCGCTTTACGGTAGCCCTCCGCCTTGGGCATACCAAAGTTACGCATCACTTTTTCATTAACACCACGACCTTTTTCTTCGCCAATAACCATCACTGGCTTACCATTTAGACGTGCGACACCACCAACAATAGCGTTGTCATCACCAAAGTGGCGATCGCCATGCATTTCTTCCCAGTCGGTAAAGATACGCTGAATATAATCTAGGGCATAGGGTCTTTGTGGGTGTCGTGCTACCTGCACCACATCCCAAGGGGTAAGCTTTGAGTAGATACTTTCGGTTAACTTGCGCGACTTTTCACGTAATTTAGCTATTTCTTCAGCTATATTGATATCGCTATCGTTGCCAACCAACTGTAGTTCTTCAATTTTTCCTTCTAAGTCAGCAATCGGCTGTTCAAAAGATAAATAATTTAAATTCATGCTGTTCTCTGTCTCTGTTGGCCTAGGGCAGTTATTTTGCAATGCGCTATTTTAAACTTCTACTGCGATTATCGCTAGCCCAGTTTTATATATTTACCCATAGTTAATGATTCAATAGGTAAAAAATACTGTTAACCGTAGTCTAAATTGACATTAGCATTACCAAATTGATCTTTTAATCGGGTAATTAGTTCGTCTTTGGGCTGGACTAGCCATTGCTTGCCAAGGGTAAACTGCCCTACCGCTGTTGGATGAGAGTAATCTAACACCACTGGGCATGAGCCATCTTTGTAGTCATTGAGCGAATTGTGAAAATCAGCCACCCAACCATTGCCTATATCTGCTTTAGCTACGGATATTCTTAGTTTTTCTAGTTTACTACAGCGAGCTTCGTAGATTGACTGAATTGATTCGGCTACCATTTTTAGCCCGCCCGTATAGCTATCCTCGGACACAGCCCCTTTAACCACAAGCAAGGCGTCTTTATTGAGGATATTTCGATAAATATCGAACTGCTCAGCCCATACAGATAATTCTAAACGACCACTTTTATCGTCTAGAGTAATAAAGGCAAAACTATCACCACGCTTATTTTTTAGCACCCGCATACCAACCACCATGCCGTAAACAATGGATTTTTCTTTATCTGAACGAAGATCAACAATACGCTGAGGTAGCATATGTTTTAATTCATCTTCATACTCATCAATCGGGTGTCCAGTAAGATAGAGACCTAGGGTATCTTTTTCACCACCCAAGCGCTCTCGAACGGTGAAAGGTTTGATAGATTGGAAGCTTTCATAGGGATTTTGTTGCTTGCTTTCAACCATGGCACCACCAAATAAATCCGTCATACCACTGCTGACATCGCGCGCCTGTTGCTCGGCCATTTTAAGCGCCTGATCCATAGCGGCAAGCATAACCGCTCGGCGATAACCTATTTCACCCTCAGGGCCAATTTCATCCAGCGCACCACTTCGTATCAAAGCTTCAATCGCCCTTTTATTGACTTTTCTTCCATCGACTCTGGCACAAAAATCAAATAGATCGGTAAAGGCTCCGCCCTGCTCTCTTGATTGAATAATATTTTCAATAGGGCCTTCGCCAAGCCCTTTAATTGCGCCCAGACCATAGATTACCTGACCCTCATCGCCCACACTAAATTGGTATCTACCTCGATTGACGTCTGGCGGCAACAGATCTAATTCCATCGATCGACATTCATCAATAAAGGTCACTACCTTATCGGTCTTATCCATATCCGACGACATAGTAGCGGCCATAAATTCAGCCGGATAATGGGTTTTTAACCAGCCCGTTTGATAGGCCACTAGGGCATAGGCGGCTGAGTGCGATTTGTTAAAGCCATACCCGGCAAATTTTTCCATCAAATCAAAGATATTAGATGCCAATGCCTCACTGTGACCTTTTTCAATAGCACCGGTAACAAATAATTCCCTTTGCTTAGCCATCTCATCGGCATTCTTTTTACCCATCGCACGACGCAATAAATCTGCACCGCCCAACGTGTAACCACCCATTTCCTGAGCGATTTGCATCACCTGCTCTTGGTACAGAATAATGCCGTAAGTTGGCTCTAGTGCCGGCTTAAGACATTCATGCTGATATTGTGAGTGGGGATAGCTAACCTCGGCTCGGCCTTTTTTTCGATTGATAAAATCATCGACCATGCCCGACTGCAAAGGTCCTGGTCTAAATAGAGCCACCAGTGCCACAATATCTTCAAAGCGGTCAGGCCCAAGCTTTTTAATTAGCTCTTTCATGCCCCGTGACTCCAACTGGAATACTGCGGTTGTCTCGGCTCGCTGCATTAATTGGAAGGTTTTTTCATCGTCTAAGGGAATATGTTCTATATTGAGTAAATCTTCGCTATTGGCGGCACGATCCTTGTTGATCATCTGCACCGCCCAATCAATAATGGTCAATGTTCGCAGACCGAGGAAATCGAACTTAATCAGTCCCGCTTCTTCGACATCATTTTTATCAAATTGGGTTACCACACCCGAACCCGTATCATCGCAATAGATCGGGGAAAAATCGGTAATTTCGGTGGGGGCAATAACCACGCCACCGGCATGCTTGCCGCAGTTTCTTGAAATACCCTCTAACTGCAAAGCCATAGACCAAATTTCAGAAGCCTCATCATCTTGCTTAAGAAATTCTTTAAGGGATTCCTCTTCTTCTACCGCCTTTTCAAGGGTCATGCCTACTTCAAAAGGAATCAACTTAGATAGCTTGTCCGCCAAACCATAGGATTTACCCTGCACTCTCGCCACATCACGCACCACCGCCTTGGCGGCCATGGTTCCGAATGTGACGATTTGGGATACCGCATTACGCCCGTAACGCTCGGCTACATAGGCAATCACTCGATCACGGCCTTCCATACAGAAATCAATATCGAAATCAGGCATGGATACTCGCTCTGGATTAAGGAATCGCTCAAATAGCAAGTCGTATTCTATAGGGTCCAAATCGGTAATTTTTAATGCGTAGGCCACCAATGAACCGGCACCCGAACCCCGACCCGGACCTACCGGAATTTTGTTATCTTTAGACCAGCGAATAAAGTCCATGACGATCAGAAAATAACCGGGAAAGCCCATTTGAATAATAATATCTAACTCAAACTTAAGCCGTTGATAATAGCTTTCGCGCTTAGCTGGGTAGTCCTCGGCATTAGTATCAAATAAGCTAGCCAAGCGTTGCTCAAGCCCTTCTTCGGATACCTGAACCAGAAATTCATCAATGGTCATCCCCTCAGGAATGGGATAATCCGGTAAGAAGTATTCACCAAAGGTAAGATCGACATTACAGCGCTTGGCAATTTCTACAGTGTTTTCTAGGGCCTCTGGGATATCACTAAACAGCTCTGCCATTTCCTCAGGACTTTTTAAATACTGGGTCTCCGAATAACGTCGTTCACGACGAGGATCATCCAGCGCTCGACCCTCATAAATACAAACTCTCGCCTCATGAGCTTCATATTCACTGGACTCAATAAAACGCACATCATTAGTGGCCACTACAGGACAGTCACATTGTTGGGCCAAACTCACTGCAGAATGAATATAATCTTCTTCACCGGGACGATTGGTGCGCTGTAACTCCAGATAAAAACGATTGGGGAATAAACCCATCATTTCACGCAGAGCGCCTTCTGCTTCGGCAAACCGCCCTGAAACCAGTGCTACACCAACCTCGCCTTGGCGACCTCCAGAAAGTGCGATTAAGCCCTCGCTATGCGAAGAGAGCCATGACTTATCGATGATAGGTATTGCCTGACGCTGACCTTCGAGATAGGCGCGAGAAATAAGCTGAGTGAGATTTCTATAACCGGTTAAATCAGCGGCTAATAGTACCAACTGCGACACTGCCCCTTCGTCTTGGTCTGACAGTAAAACATCAGCACCCAGAATAGGCTTAACGCCACTACCCTGCACCGCTTTATAAAATTTAATAAGGCCAAAGAAGTTATTAAAATCTGTCAGCGCAACAGCCGGCATGCCCATTTCGGCCACTTTCTTAGCCAAGGGTTTTATACGCACAAGCCCATCAACCAATGAGTACTCGGAATGCAGGCGAAGATGGACAAACTTTGAGCTCATAATGTTTTACTTGCAGTAGCATTTAAATCAAAAGTGATCATAGATTTTAATGTATAGCTTCAACAAAATTAACTCAAGTCAAAGCGTTATAAAATAATATTTTTATAATAAATTTTGTTGTTCTGGTAGCAAGTTTTCACTCACGGGTGCAAATGATCGTCGATGAATTGGCGTTGCACCCAGTCGTTTTAATGCCTCCAAATGCTGAGCCGTGCCATAACCCTTATTTTTGGCAAAGCCATAGCCTGGGTATTTAGCCTCGAACGCTACCATTTCTCTATCGCGAACCACTTTGGCAATAATTGATGCCGCACTGATAACTTCAACGCGCCCATCACCTTTAACCACTGCCTCTCCAGCATATTCCCACTGAGGAAGCCGATTGCCATCAACGGCGACATAATCTGGCTTTGTTTCTAAACCTAAGACTGCTCGGCGCATTGCCATCATGGTCGATTGCAATATATTGTACTGATCTATTTCTGCCACTGAGGCTCTTGCTACACTGTAACAAATAGCTTGCTCTACGATCTCTTTGTACAGGGATTCTCGTTGATGGGCTGTCAGCGCCTTGGAGTCTGCTAACCCTTGAATACTATGGTTGGCTGGTAAAATCACCGCAGCTGTCACCACATCGCCTGCAAGCGGCCCTCTGCCTACCTCATCAACACCGGCAAGATATTTAATATTTTTAGGGGCATGCCATTTTTCCATGCGCCCTATTTACCCGCTATCAGCTGTGAAATGGCTGTGGTTGCTAAAGCCGCAGAATCTAAGGATAACTGTTGGTGTAATTCGTCGAACTGCTCGACCAACTCAGCGCTATCAACTTTGAAAAGATTAACCACCTCTGCAGACAGTGTTTCAATGGTCGCTTTATCTTGAATTAACTCAGGAACCAAAGCTTGATTAGCTAATAAGTTAGGCAATGATACAAAAGGCGTTTTAATCAGCGGATAAAGTATCCTGAAAGAAACTGCACTCATACGATAGCCAACCACCATGGGCTTTTTAAGTAACATGGCCTCAAGCGCAGTGGTTCCAGACGTAAGTAATACTACATCTGCTGCTTCCATTGCTTGATGAGACTGCTGTTTAAGCAGTATTACCCTGTCTGATCTGGTATCTAAAATCTTTTTTAACTGGTCATATCTAGACTGGTTGGCCGCCGGCATTACTAACTGTAATTCTACCCCTAAATCTTTGGATGCTTTAGCCGCTGAATCCAATAGCAGCTCCGCCATCAATTCCACTTCGGCACTGCGACTGCCGGGCATAATGCAGAGTGTTGCTTGATTGGGCTCTAGACCCAATGCTTGCCTTGCTTGCGACGTATTAGGCTGTTTAGGGAACTGCTTTGCCAATGGGTGTCCCACATAGCAAACTGGCACCTGATGCTGATGATAAAACTCAGCTTCAAAAGGTAAAAGGGTTAGCATTAAATCCACTGAGCGTTTAATATTTTTGATACGACCCTGACGCCATGCCCATACTGATGGGCTGACATAGTGCACGGTTTTAACACCCACATCATGCAGTTTTTGCTCAATTTTGGCGTTAAAATCTGGTGAATCTATACCGATAAATACCACAGGTTTTTGAGACGTATAACGTTTGATAATTGAGCGACGAATAGACAGTAATTCAGGTAGTCGTTTTAGCGGCTCCCAAAGACCCATCACTGATAGCCTTTCCATATCAAACAGAGAGTTAAACCCTTCTGCTTGCATTTTCGGCCCACCAATACCCTCAAATATTGCATGAGGATACTGCTTTTTAAGCCCCTGAATTAGGTCTGCACCCAATAAATCACCGGATGTTTCACCTGCGACTATGGCAAATACAGGAGCTTGAGTCATAACTTAACGAATAATACCGCGAGTAGAAGCTTTCAAGGAATTCAGTAGGACTGTAATTACAGTGTCATCACCCAGCTCAGCAATTGCCTCTATAGCTTCATCTAAGGACAGACCGCGCCGATAGAGTAACTTGTAGGCCTTATTAGCTAAGGAAATTTGATCTGTGCTAAAACCGCGACGCTTTAGCCCCTCTTTATTAATAGTTCTGGGTTCTGCTGGGCTACCAAAGGCTGTTACAAAAGCTGGAACATCATGGTAACTAAAGGCAGCGGGACCTACAAAGCTATGAGCACCCACCGAAACATATTGATGAATTAATGCATAACCCGAGAGAATGGCCCAGTCGCCAACATTAACATGACCGGCTAGACTGGAATTATTGACCATAATCACATGATCGCCTATGACTGAATCATGTCCCACATGAGCATAGGCCATTAGTAAATTGCTATTACCAATGACTGTTTCACCTCGGTCTTGAATAGTGCCACGATGGATGGTTACACCCTCACGGATAACATTATCATCACCGATGATTAGCTTAGTTGGCTCACCCTTATACTTAAGGTCAGGTGTGTCATCACCAATGGTAGAAAATTGATAAATTTTATTATTCGCGCCAATTGTTGAGGGTCCGCGAATGACCACATGAGAGGCAATCTCACAGTTGTCACCAATTTGAACATCGGGACCAATGATAGTCCAAGGACCAATGCTGACATTTTCGCCAATAGTAGCGGAGGGATCTATAATCGCTTGAGAATCAATCACACTACTTTATCTCTATCCTGAAAGGCGCATAGAAGCGTAGCTTCACAGCAGGTTTTGCCATCCACTGATGCCGTTGTATTAAAACGCCACATATGGCGTTTAACGGTATCCACTTCAGAGGTAAGGGTCAACTTATCGCCGGGAACTACAGGCTGCTTAAAACGCGCCTTATCCACACCGGCAAATAAAAACAGCTTTCCATCCTCTGCGGTTATACCAGAAGAAACAAAACCCAGAATACCTGAAGCCTGAGCCAAAGCTTCAACAATCATAACCCCCGGGAAAATTGGAGCTCCTGGAAAGTGGCCATTAAAGACATCTTCATTAAATGTGATATTTTTATAGGCAACAATTCGCTTATCAGCTTCGATTTCTTCCACTCTATCAACCAATAAAAATGGATATCTATGTGGGAGAAGCTTCATAATTTCATTTACATTCATTACTAGGTCCTACTTATCAAGACAGGTTGTTATCAACATATATTTAGTTTTTTTGTTCTAATTTTTTTAATCGATGCGAAATCAGATTTAACTGACCCATGCGTACAGAATTTTTTGACCATTCAGCGGTAGTCATTAATGGCATAGTAGCATTTGAGTAAGAATTTGGATCTTTAATATCTTTAAACACTAAGCTATGCGCCATAACCTGCACATTGTCACATAAACTTGCGTGACCAACCACATGTGCACCAGCAGCAAGTACACAGTTTTTACCGACAACAGTACTGCCAGCCACACCTGCATAGGCCGCCATAGCTGTGTTATCGCCGACCACAGCGTTGTGTGCTATTTGTACATGATTATCAAGTATGACACTATTTCCAATAATAGTGTCATTAATAGCGCCCCTGTCTATTGTTGTACAGGCACCTATTTCGACATTATCACCAATTACCACACCACCAATTTGGCTAATTTTTTGCCAGCCCTGTTTGCCTTTGGATGCAAAACCAAAGCCATCAGCACCAATAACTGAACCGCTATGAACCCTAACACCTGAGCCTATACGCACATCATGATAAATCGAGACATTAGCCCCAATGGAACAGTTTTCGCCCAATACAGATCGCACACCAATAAATGTATTTGCCTTGATATCAGTCCCTGACTCAATGCAAACATTAGCCTCGATCACCACATTTGGCCCAATGGAGACTTTATCACCAATAGTAGCAGTAGGATCTATCACCGCACTTGAATGAATTTCTTTGCTGGCTTCTGGTGAAGTGTCAAACCAAGCGCTAATTTTGGCATAACTCAGGTAGGCATCACTTACGATCAAACAATTACCGCTATAGGCTTCAGCCTGAGCAAGTTCTAATATCACTGCCCCTGCTGAGCATTTTTCTAGCTGTTGTGTATATTTTGGATTACTTAAAAATGCTAAGTCTTCTGAACAAGCTGACTCGAGCGTAGCAAGACCAGAAATAACCACTGAGTCATCTCCCTTAACCTCTGCATCAAGGAAGGATGCTATCTGTTTTAGGCTATAGGAAATCGACATAAAATTATCCAATAAGTAACAATTACTCAGGCTTAGATTTTGCATCAATACGATTAGCTACTTTGGCAGTAATCGATATTTCAGGAGATCCAGCAAGGATAGAATCAGCTCTTAATAAAATTGAGATACCTTCCTCATTAACGATTTCATTAATGGCCTGCTCAACTAGTGGGGCTAGTGTCTGTAAAATATCCTGTTCCAATTGCTTTTGCTCTGAACTTAGCTTTTGCATAGCTAATTCAGCATCGGCTTTAACATAACTCATGTTTTTCTGGTGCTCTGCCAGCTCTTCAGGAGACCATGTAAGACGCTTGATTTCTAGTTCTTTAACCATTGCCTGAAAATCAGCAGAAGAACTTTCATATTTCGCATTTAAATTAATAAAGTCCGTACTTTCCTTAAAATCTTTAACTTTAGTCTGAGCTGCTGCTGAACCAAAAATTGCCAGTCTTGCATCAACTACAGCAATTTTGGTTGCGCTAACCGCATCAGCCGCTTGAGTCATTGATGGCACAGTGGTTAAAACCACCAACAATGCAAAAAATTTAATTTGTTTATGTAGCATATAATTTAACCTTGTTTAAAAATTAGAATTGATTACCTAAAGAAAACTGGAACATTTCCGGCTCATCATATTCGCTTGTATTGAGTGGCTTTGCAAAACTAAAGGTTAGCGGTCCCATAGCACTTAACCAGGTTGCCCCTATACCTACGGAGTATCTTAACTCACCTACACTAGGTTTAAAGCAATTATTTTCACCCTCGTTAACACATTGAGTATTAAAAATATTACCCACATCAAGGAAGAATGCAGATTGCATTGAGCGATTATCTTTAATAAATGGCATTGGGAAAATAATCTCAGCGCCAAATTCTATTTGAACATTTCCTCCAATAGGATCAGGCCTGTAGTTAGACAATGCAGAACATGAATCGCTATCGCTTACAGTAGTACAGGGTATATCCAGAGGCCCTAGACTATTGCGTTCAAAACCCCTGACAGAACCAAAACCACCACCATAAAAGTTTTTGAAAAACGGTAGCTGAGTGGTATCGCCATAACTTTTACCTAAACCAAGATCTGCTCGAAGCTTGAGAGTAAGAGAACGCGTTAGACCTCGCAAATACTGTCCTTGGTATGTTGCCTTGTAGTACTCCATGTCCGAACCGGGCAATGCAAGATTGAGCGCTAACCGCTGAGAGGCGCCCCGAGTAGCAAATATGCCGCGATTAAGCGTCGATTTTGACCAACTTAAATTTAAGTTATATACATCGAAATCATTGCCATTTTCAGTTATAAAATTCCTGATTACACTGGAGGCATAATTACCTGACTGAATATCTAGATTTTCATAACCAAAGCCAAAGCCAATTCGCTCGACCTCAGATAATGGATAACCCCAATTAACATTGGCACCCTTTGAATTGGTTGAATAGCTGGATATATTAATTTTATTGTAATCAGTTTCACGAGAAAAAATACTATAGCCAACATTAACACCATCAACGGTAAAATATGGCTCAGAATAACTAAGATTCAGGGAATCCTGATAGGTGCTACGATTCACCGCTACAGTCACCTTCTTGCCAGTGCCTAAGAAATTATTTTCACTTAGATTAGCGCCTAACACCATGCCATAACCCTGAGCATAGCCTATGCTTGCACCGACCGAGCCAGAGGGTTGCTCCTCTACAGTGTAAATCACATCAATTTGATCGTTGACGTTCGGAACAGGAATAGTTTCAACTTCAACACCTTTGAAATAACCCAAGCGCTCTAAGCGCACTTTTGACAGATCAATCAATGAATTATTAGCTGAAGATCCCTCCATTTGACGCATTTCTCGACGCAGCACATCATCCTGAGTCTTTGTATTACCTCTAAATTCAATACGTCGAACATAGGCGCGCATACCTGGAATCAACACAAAGGTTACCTTGGCTGTATTATCTTCTTTGTTGAGCTCTGGGTATCCCTCAACTTTCGCAAAAGTGTAACCCTCATTGCCAAGACGACGCGTTATCAATTCACTCGAGGAGGTCATTAATGCCTGAGAAAATCTCATCCCTTTACGCATAAAAATCATTGATCGTATAACCGACTCTGATAATTTTAATTCGCCAGACAAATCAATATCACTGATGGTATAGATTTCACCTTCATCTAGTGTAATGGTAATGTAAACTGATTCTTTATTAGCGCTGACGGAAACCTGAGTATTTGTAATTTCAAATGCCAAATAGCCACGATCTAGGTACCAGGTTTCTAGAGTTTCAATATCGCCAGTTAACTTCTCTCGAGAGTACTTATCATCACTAGTAAACCATGACCAAAAACCTGTCTCATTCTGCTCAAACCCTTCTAGCAACTCCTTCTCAGAAAAACTTTTATTACCAATAATATTAATATGTCTGATCTTGGCGACACTGCCTTCATCAATATCAATATTAACCACCACACGGTTTCTGGGAAGCTCCTCAACATGGGTGGTAACAACGGCACCATAACGTCCCTGAGAGACATATTGACGCTGAAGCTCCTGCGCCATGCCCTCTAAGATAGATTGACGAAATATTTGACCCTCTGAAAGACCATTATCTGTAAGCGCCTCCAATAATTGTTCCGATTGAATCGCTTTATTTCCCTCAAGATTAATTTCGCTAATCGCAGGTCTTTCTGTCAATACAATAACTAGAACTTCGTTCTCTTGCGCAATGACTACATCGGCAAAAAAACCAGTACTAAATATTGATCTAGAAGCCTCTCTGATAGATGCCTGATCTACCTGATCACCAACATTAATGGGTAATGCAGAAAAAACCGTACCCGCAGAAACACGCTGAAGCCCTTCGATTCTAATATCAGATACTTGAAAAAAAGCAGCAGAAGCCATTGAGATATGGCAAAGCAAAGTAAGGCAGAGGCCGAAAAAAAGTTGTTTCATGTAATAAAAGTCTGCCTATTTATAATTTTATTTTAATCATTCAAAACGGTCGTGTTAGATCATTGAATGTTGCGAAGATCATCAAGCCAACCAGCAAGAAAAAGCCAATTTTGTAACCTATTATTTGTACCTGATCTGAGACAGGTGAACCCTTTGCCCACTCCACCAAGCAGTACAGTAAATGCCCCCCATCTAAAACGGGTATTGGCAGTAAATTCATAACACCTAGCATTATACTTAGAATGGCAATAAAGCGAATAAAATTCTCGATACCTGCTCTAGCAGTATCACCGGCCATCTTAGCAATAGTAATTGGACCGCTTAAATTCTTGGCCGATAGCTCACCCACTAGCAACTTACCTAGGGATGACAGAATAAAACCAGCCGTTGTGACAGTTTCATCAATAGCTCGAAATGAAGCACTTAATACACTGTGGTCAACCTGACGAATTAGATGATCCGGGTACTTTCCTTTCACAGCCAACTGAACGCCCAGCTGGCCGACAAATTCACCCTTTTTTAGCGTCCTTTCAGGAATAACTTCAAGCGCTAGAAAACGACTGCCATCTTGATCTAGTCGCTCAAGATCAATCACTATGGGTTTATCTATCGCACCTGATACCTGTTGTATAAACCCATCAGCACTGTCTATATCGATACCATTTACAGCCAGCAAGCGATCACCCTCTCTCAAGCCGCCCCTGTAGCCAGAACCAGTCTCTAAGACAGGACCTAAAACAAGTGCCTCAAAATCAAAGGGCGGGTTAATCCCCAACTCACGTATGGGCGAGGGATTATCCTCATCCCTAAGCCATTTTTGCACAGGGATTAAAACCTGAAATTCAGCATTCGAATCAGGATAGCTTACCCTCAGCGGGATATCGCCTGTAGTCCCAATAAAATCGAATAGCTGACGATTAACTGATCCTAGGGTGCGAGTTCTAACATCATCAACTGCAGTGATCTCCATCCCAACCTCAAGACCCGACTGACTGGCCAAGGAATCCTCAACTATATCACCTATAATAGGCGCCAAACCTTTTTCACCACCCAGAAATAGTACCCAATAGACAACTATTGCCAGTAAGAAATTGGCTATAGGACCCGCGCTAATAATAGCCATCCGCTGCAAAACTGTTTTTTGAGTAAATGCATAGGGACGATCTTTAGCCGATATCTCCCCTTCTCTCTCGTCGAGCATTTTTACATAGCCGCCCAATGGCAAGACCGCTAATACGAATTCCGTGTTGTGTTTGTCTCGCCAAGAAAAAAGTGTCTTACCAAAACCTATAGAAAATTTCTCAACGCGAACATTACAGCGGCGAGCCACCCAAAAGTGACCCAATTCATGAAACGTAACCAATACCCCAAAGGCTATAAAGGTATAAAACAATGTTACAAAAAATGCCATAAATTACGACTCTAAACGTTTTATCATGGAAACTGCCACAGATCTTGCTCGATTATCTGAATCTTGGACAGCATCAAGTGATTCTGGTTCATAAAAATCAAATGAATCCAGCGTCTTTTCAACAGCTTGAGCTATTGCTGTAAAACCAATTCTGCCATCGAGAAATGCATCTACTGCAATTTCATTGGCGGCGTTAAGTACGGCTGGGGCATTTCCACCCTCTGCAGCAGCATTGTAAGCTAACTGCAAACAAGGAAACTTAACAGGGTCTGGCTGCTCAAAGGTTAATTGAGCTATTTCGCTTAAATCTAAATCTGCAACACCAGAGGCTAACCGTTGAGGCCATGCTAAGCCATGAGCTATAGGTGTTCGCATATCTGGATTTCCAAGCTGTGCTAGCACTGAGCCATCAACATATTGTACTAGCGAATGCACAATACTTTGAGGATGAATAAGCACCTCAATTTTGTCCATTGTAGTATCAAATAGCCATTTCGCTTCAATACATTCTAAGCCTTTATTCATCATGGATGCGGAATCAACAGATATTTTATTACCCATACTCCAATTGGGGTGAGCGCAGGCCTGCTCTGGCGTTGCCTTGGAAATTTTTTGCATATCCCAAGTTCTAAATGGACCGCCAGAGGCTGATAATATTAACTTTTTGACTGAAGGTTGATCACCCTTATTATAGTTGTCAGGCAAACATTGAAAGATAGCATTATGCTCACTATCTATGGGTAATAATGTCGCACCGTGCTGCTTTACTGCCCCCATAAAAATAGAGCCGGCCATCACCAACGATTCTTTATTTGCCAGCAACACTTTTTTCCCTGCCTTTACCGCAGATAGTGTTGGCAAGAGTCCCGCTGCACCAACAATTGCCGCCATTACAATATCAACCTGATTGCTACTGGCAACCTCTGACAATGCATCACTACCAAAAACTACTTCCGTGGTCCCTTTTAAATCCATAATCAACGAGGTTAACCGTTTTGCAGAAGACTCATCAGTAACTACAGCATATTTAGCGTTGTATTGAATGGATTGCTGGGCGAGCTTTTCTAGCTGACGACACCCAGTTAATGCAAATATGGAATATTGATCTGAATGCTGAGCTATAACATCGAGCGTACTTTCCCCGATGGATCCCGTTGAGCCTAAAATAGTAATTGAATACATAGACTAGAATGGATTTGCTTTGGATAGGATAACGAAAAACATTGGTAAAGCTGCCATAACACCATCTAGGCGATCTAAAAACCCACCGTGGCCAGGCAAAAGATTGCTACTATCTTTGATGCCCCTGTGGCGCTTTAACATACTTTCAAATAGATCGCCGATTACGGAGCAAATGGCCACTGGGAATACCAATAAGCAGAGATTCAACACATTTATATCTGCAAAAGATAAAACTAATATCACCACTAGTAATACCTGTAAAACCATCCCGCCTAGAAGACCTTCCCAAGTTTTACCCGGGCTTATCGTCGGTGCTAATTTGTGACGGCCAAATAATTTTCCCGCCATATAACCACCAACATCTGCCAAAATAATAATAGCCACTGCCAGTAAAAGCAGGAAACGGCCATTTTCAAGCGATATAATCGACGCTAAGGCAACCCATGTCACCGTCAGTAGAGCTAGACCTAAAACAAGCATCACAGGCCGTGAAGACCATAAAATAGCGCTTGAGGGATACCCCTGAAGCCATAGAAAAATTACCGCCCATAGAACCATTGCGGAAAAACAGATTTGATAGCTTAGCAACTGATTAAACTGGCTGTAAATTCCCACATAATCAGACGCCAGTAGTATAAAAATAAGCAACCCTAGCAAAAATAATAACTGCCCTGATACCGACTCAATTCTAGAAAGGCCACTCCATTCCCAACCGGCGATTAACACGACCAGAATAATAAAGCTGACAAAGGCAGGCGTTGAAAAAAACACCAAAGGAGATACAAAGAAAAGTGCCAACACCGAGGCCGTTGCAAAGCGCTGTTTAAACATAACCGTCCTTATCAAGCTCGATTAAATTAATTATTATTAGATTCTTGTTTAGTTAATCTAGTACCAAATCTTCTTTGCCTAGAATAATAGTCTTCTACCGCATGCTCAAATGCATTTTTATCAAAATCTGGCCAGAAGCAATCAGTAAAATATAACTCAGTGTATGCCATTTGCCATAACATAAAATTACTAATTCGCTGCTCACCGGCTGTACGAATACATAAATCAGGCGGGGTTAGGCCTTGATGCGTAAAATAACTATCAATATTTTCCGCTGAAATATCTTTTGATGAAAGACTGCCATCTTCAATATTTTCTGCTATTTTTTGCGCAACTTGAGCAATTTCCCAGCGCCCGCCATAGTCCATATAAAGATTTAAATTAAGCTCCCCAGACTGGGTTAGGCGCTCCGCATCTTTAATTTGACGATTAAGGCGATCACTAAAGCGCTCTTTACTGCCAATGACACGTAATTTAATGCCATCGTCACGCAGTAATTTTGCCTCTTGTTTAAGGTAAGTGGAAAACAAAGACATAAGACCACGGACTTCAATGGCAGGTCTTAGCCAATTTTCACTACTGAATGCGAATAGACTAACTGTTTCAACACCCTGATTGCGTGCTGTGGGTAATATATCTCGAATGCGTTCAGCACCCGCCTTATGCCCCGCCAATCCAGACAGTCCGCGTTGCTTAGCCCAACGATTATTACCGTCCATAATAATCGCAACATGCTTAAGCGGATGTAACGAAGACTTTGCTTTGATAATCATTTTTGATGCAGAGATTCTAGATCTCTAATAAGTCCTTTTCTTTAGCTGCAAGAGCTTCTTCAACTCTAGCAATCAATCGATCAGTTATTTTTTGGACATCATCTTGCGCTTTGCGTTCCTCATCTTCACTAATTTCTTTTTCTTTTAGCAGATCTTTGATATCAGAAAGCACATCACGGCGGATATTTCTGATAGCAATGCGAGAACCCTCAGCTTCATGGCGTGCCTGCTTTCCATAACTGCGTCTTGTTTCTTCTGTAAGCGGTGGCAGAGGAATACGAATCACAGTTCCAGCGGTGCTCGGATTAAGCCCTAACTCGGACTTCATAATTGCTTTTTCTATATCTGGAACCAATGATTTTTCATAGGGTGAAACAGAAAGTGTTCGAGAGTCTTCAATCGTCACAGAAGCGGCTTGATTTAGCGGTGTATCTACACCGTAGTAGTCTACCGATAGACCATTTAACAAGCTAGGATGTGCTCTGCCCGTGCGAATTTTATTGAAAGCAACGCCAAGTGCTTCAACTGTCTTGGCCATGCGCTGTTCAGCGTCTTTTTTAAAATCTTCTATCACCTAAAACCTCTTTTATTCTTCATTAATTAGGGTGCCTTCATCACCACCCACAATCAAATTAAGTAAAGCACCAGACTTTGACATCCGGAAAACCCTAAGTGGCATCTTGTGTTCACGACATAGACAGATGGCCGTCATATCCATTACGCCAAGTTGTTTATTGAGAACTTCATCATAGGTCAGACTTTGATGAAGTCTTGCTGAAGGGTCAATCATCGGGTCTGCAGAGTAAACACCATCAACTTTAGTTGCCTTTAGAACAACGTTAGCTTCGATCTCAATACCACGAAGACAGGCAGCTGAATCAGTGGTAAAAAATGGATTCCCCGTACCAGCGGCAAAAATAACCACATCACCGTCTTTAAGGTAACGCATAGCACGGCGACGATCATAATGTTCTACAACACCGCTCATGGGGATGGATGACATTACATGGGTGGAAATATTGGTTCGCTCAAGCGCGTCGCGCATAGCAAGGGCATTCATTACTGTAGCCAACATACCCATATGATCGCCTGTAACTCGATCCATACCAGCAGCGTTAAGAGCGGCACCTCGAAACAGGTTGCCGCCGCCAATAACCAGACCAACTTGGACACCAATTCCGACTAGCTGTCCAATTTCTAATGCCATTCGATCGAGAACCTTGGGATCAATACCAAAGCCCTCCTCTCCCATCAACTCTTCACCGCTGAGCTTGAGCAAGATTCGCTTATATTGCTTCTCTTTGATCGTTGTCGGCATTGTTATTCCTCTAATTTAGTTGCTTGCACCCTGTACTTGGGCAGCCACTTCAGCTGCAAAATCAACTTCCTCTACTTCGATTCCTTCACCTACTTCGAATCGAACAAAAGATAATACTTCTGCGCCTTCTGCTTTAACCAGTTTACCAACCGTGGTATCTGGATCTTTTACAAATGGCTGATCAACAAGACTACTTTCTTTCAAAAATTTAGCAATACGACCAGCAATCATTTTTTCAATAATTTCTTCCGGCTTACCACTTTCTCTTGCCTGAGCAGCAAAAATTTCTTTTTCAGCCGCAACAAGATCTGCTGGCATATCATCAGAATTAACAACCGCAGGATTAACTGCAGCAACGTGCATAGCTACGTCTTTAGCCAACTCTTCAGAGCCACCGCTCAAACCAACTAACACTGCAATACGGCTGTTGCTGTGAACATAGCCACCGACTACTGGCGCCTCGATACCACTAGCTCGTCGAGGTGAAATGTTTTCACCAATTTTTTGCACTAGCTCTTGTCTCTCAGTCTCAAGACCACCGGCCATTAGAGTAGCTACATCAGTTTGTTTGGCGCTGTATGCAGCATCTAAAACAGTATTAACAAAACCTTGAAAGCCTTCATCTCTAGCAACAAAATCAGTTTCACTGTTAACCTCTAATACTAGACCATAACCACCCTCAGCACGAAAGGCAACTACACCATCAGCTGCAGTTCTTCCCGCTTTTTTGGCTGCCTTCATACCGCTAGACTTTCGTAAATCTTCAATCGCTTTATCGATATCGCCCTCTGACTGAGCTAGTGCACGTTTACATTCCATCATGCCTAAACCTGTTCTATCGCGCAGCTCTTTTACTAGGGACGCTGTTACCTGTGACATTGTATTCCTCTCTAAAACATATAATCAGTTAGAAAAAAGGGGGCAAATGGCCCCCGTAATTTTTTGTTACATAATCGGCCCGCGGGACGATATTGAAATTACTCAGCTTCTTTTTTAGGAGCCTCTTTTTTAGCAGCAGGTTTTTTAGCAGCAGGTTTTTTGGCTGCTGGCTTTTTAGCTGCTGGCTTTTTAGCCGCTGGTTTATCAGCTGGCTTTTCTTCAGCTTTTGGCTCAGCAGCAACTTCAACAGCAGGCTCTTCTGCAGTTACTTCAGTCGCTGGCTCAGATGTTGCTTTTTGAGCTGATTTTTCTTCAACCTCAATAAACTCATCCTTGCTAGTTACGGAAGCAGCTTGGGCCTTGCCCTCTAAAATTATGTCAGCAACTGACGCAGCGTAAAGCTTGATTGCTCGTATTGAATCGTCATTCCCAGGAATAATATGGTCAACACCGTCAGGGTCACTGTTGGTATCAACAATACCTACAACACGAATACCTAACTTGTTAGCTTCATTAATAGCGATACGCTCATGATCAACGTCTACCACGAATAGAATATCGGGCAAACCGTTCATATCTTTAATACCGCCAATAGAATTCTCTAGCTTGTCTTTCATGCGAGTACGCATCAAGACTTCTTTTTTGGTGATTTTGTCAAATGTGCCGTCATTTTGCTGAGTTTCAAGCTCACGAAAACGACGAATAGATGCTCGAATAGTTTTATAGTTTGTTAGCATCCCGCCTAACCAGCGGTGACTAACATAAGGCATACCACAGCGCTCTGCTTGCTCTTTGATGATCTTATGAGCTGCACGCTTGGTGCCAACAAAAAGAACCTGATTACCTTTGGCCGCTTCAGCACGAAGAACATCGAGTGCTTCGTTGAATGCAGGAACAGTATTTTCAAGATTAATAACGTGAACTTTATTGCGTGAGCCGAAAATAAACTGGCTCATCTTTGGGTTCCAAAAACGGGTTTGGTGACCGAAATGGACACCTGCTTGCAACATATCTCGCATGCTAACTTTAGACATAATATTTTCCTCTTGGGGTTAAGCCTCCACATATCCCAATAACCAACCCTTTGGCAAAATTTACCTCTAGGCACCCAGGCTATTGTGTCGACATGTGTGTGTCGTTAGTACTACTCATTTAGTTAAGTTGATACGCTATTCACGTATCGGCGCGCTTTATACCATAACCACTAATCCAGATAAAGAAAAAAGCACCAAATTTGCTGTTTTTAGCCGCTTATAATCAAAAAACAGGTGAATCTTTGTTTTTTGACAACCTAAGGATGATTATTTTTAAATATGGACTCCCGCAATCGACATCAGATTGGTTACAATAGACGCCATCAATTTAAAGAGAAGTGCAATGTCTATCAATCTTAGAACGCCAGAGCAAATTGCTAAAATGCGGATCGCCGGAAAGCTCGCCTCCGAGGTGCTTGAACTTATTGGCGAATATGTTGTTCCAGGAGCCTCTACGGAAGATTTAGATCGCATCTGTCACGAACATATCGTCCATAAGCAAAAAGCTATTCCTGCATGCCTTGGCTATAGAGGCTTTCCAAAGTCGATTTGTACGTCTGTCAATCAAGTGGTCTGTCACGGCATCCCTTCTGAGAAAAAAATATTAAAGAAGGGCGATATCATTAACATTGATGTTACAGTCATAAAAGATGGCTGGTACGGCGACACCAGCAAAATGTATATTGTTGGCGATGCACCTGAACATGCAAAGCGGCTTATCAAGGTGTCTCAAGAATGTTTATACAAAGGCATTGAAATGGTAAAGCCTGGCGTTAGGCTTGGCGATATAGGCCATGCCATTCAAACTCATGCTGAGTCTCACTACTATTCAGTAGTTCGCGATTACTGTGGCCACGGTATTGGCGATGAATTTCATCAGGAGCCACAGATTCTTCATTACGGCAAGCCAGGAACTGGGCTAGAACTCAAAGAAGGTATGACCTTTACAATAGAGCCTATGGTCAACGCTGGCAGGTATCAAACAAAGTTAAAAAAAGATGGCTGGACAGTTGAAACAAAAGACGGCCGCCTTTCTTCCCAGTGGGAACATACAATGCTGGTTACAGGCGATGGCGTCGAAGTCTTTACCGCAAGACAAGAAGAAAATTTTTAGCCTGCTAAATAACCTTCAAACCAACTGCATAGGCCATAGTGATTTATAATGCCAAGTATATCTTCTGATCAGCCATTACAACCCACCAATAGAGTGCCAATATTTTTTGACCAAAAGCGTTTTGTTGTCGACCTTGAATCTCAGAACCCGATCAAAGTATTTAAGAATGCGTTAAATGCCGCTAAAAATCATTTTGATAATCGCTTTTTAGAGGGCGAAGATGCTCGTTCCTTGGTGTGTGAAGCATCTCAATTTGCCGATGTGCTTCTCTGGTATGCTTGGAATCAGTATGAATGGGATGAGGACATCAGCCTTATTGCCGTAGGTGGGTATGGTCGCGGCGAATTGCACCCCCACTCCGACATAGACCTTCTAATTTTAATGCGCAAAGATTTCTCTAAGAAGTACCGTGAACGCATTGAAATGTTTATTACCTTCCTATGGGATATTCAGCTTAAAATTGGCCATAGCGTGCGCTCTATCTCCCAATGTGTCGATGAAGCAAAAGCGGATATATCGGTAGCTACAAACCTTATGGAAACACGCTTAGTTTGTGGCAATAACAAACTTTTGCATCTAATGCTCAAGAAAACGGGCCCGAAAAAAATCTGGCGCTCTTCTAAGTTTTATAAAGGCAAAATCGATGAGCAAATTGCGCGCCATCACAAACATCAGGATACTGAATATAATTTAGAACCAAACGTTAAAGAAGCGCCGGGCGGCCTTAGAGATATTCAGCTAATTAATTGGGCTGCAAAACGGCATTTTGATGTTCATCGACGATCGCTACTAGTTCACAAGGGATTCCTTTCAGAAGAAGAGTATTTAACCCTGCACAAAGATGAGGAATTTTTATGGAAAGTACGCTACGGACTTCACTATTTAGCCGAACGCCCTGAAGAAAGGCTACTATTTGATTATCAGCGCAAACTTGCAACCATGCTCGGCTACTCTGATGGTAATGGCAAACTTGCTGTTGAAAAGTTTATGCAACGCTATTATCAAACAGTTTTGTCCATCAGAGAGCTAACGGATGTTCTCTTACAATACTTAGATGAAGCTATTTATCGCAAAAATAAAACCAAGCAGGTAGAAAAGGTAAATGATCGCTTTGTAATAAAAGATAATTATCTTGATACTGTGGATGATGATCTGTTCACCAAGCATCCTTCTGCTCTTTTAGAGTTGTTTGTGATTCTTGGTGAAACCGAAAGCCTGAAGGGCATTCGTGCCTCAGCTATACGGCAGCTCCGCCTCCACAGAAAACTAATAAACAAGGAATTTAGAGCAGATCCAGTTAACCGCGAACTATTTATGCGGCTTTTACGATCGCCGTATAAACTGTCTATTCATCTAAAACTCATGAACCGTTATGGCATTCTTGGTAGTTATCTTCCTGAATTTGGCAAAATCGTCGGGCAAACACAACATGATTTATTTCATATATACCCCGTAGATGTGCATACATTGGAGTTAATAACCAATATTCGTCGACTAGTTCAGCCTGAAGAAGCTGCTAAGTTTCCTGTCTCTTCCCATATATTTAAAAACTTACCCAAACCAGAATTGATTATCATAGCTGCGCTCTATCATGACATTGCAAAGGGACGTGGTGGCGATCACTCAATCCTTGGAGCGGTTGATGTGGCTGAGTTTGGGGAGCGCCATGGATTACAGGCACAAGAAATATCTCTACTCCAGTGGCTCATTGAAAATCACCTTCTTATGTCCACCATCTCACAGCGAGAAGATACCTCTGATCCAGATGTAATCTATAAATTTGCCAAGCATGTTGGCGACCAAAGGCACTTAGACCATCTTTGGGTCTTAACTGTTGCTGACATTAATGCAACCAACCCTAGACTTTGGACGGAGTGGAAAGGCGCCCTTATGAGCAACCTTTACTTTGAAACAAAGCAGGTACTGCAGTCAGGCCTTGACCAACCTGCCAATAGAAATGCTTGGGTCAATGATGCAAAGAATTCAGTTTTAAAGATTCTTAATCAGCAATCTGTCAGTGAGGTTCAGGCCAATAAAGTATGGGGCGACGTTGATGACCAGTTCTTTTTGCGTGAACGCGCTGAAGATATAGCCTTTTTTACCCAAGGTATTATCGATAGCGGCGATGAAAAAACGGTTATTCAAATTCGTGACGTTGGGGTTGAGATACCTGTAGCCACACAGATATTTTTGCATACAAATAGCACCAATAATTTGTTTTCAATCGTTGCGGCCACTATGGATAAGCTAGACTTAACCATTCAGGATGCACGATTACAAACAACAAGCGACCATCGTACTTTCGATGTATTCTATGTTTTAAATGAAAAAGATCTTCCCGTCGGTACTAATAGTAAGCTTTGCAACAATATTATCGAAAGCTTGAAGACGGCCATACAGGCTCCAGAGAAAATCAATCTCAATATCTCTCGCAGAACGTCCAGACAGTTGAAAAACTTTACCATGAAAACAAGGGTTTCTCTGCGCAATGACAACGAAACAAACACTAGTATATTGCAAGTTATAACCCCCGACAGACCTGGACTTTTAGTTAAAATGGCTAATATCTTCTCGCGCTTTGATCTTGTTCTTTACAATGCAAAAATCTCTACATTAGGTGAGCGTGTTGAGGATACTTTTAACTTAAGAACCCATGATAACCAGCCGATTGAAAATGATGAGTTAGGTGAAAATCTTAAGCAAACCATCCGCAATGAACTAGACTCTCGTATTGAGGAATCTAAACAAGAGTCAATATTTCAATCCATTAAAATTGGGCGATAACTATTATGAATCCGTATTTTAAGGATCTGCAGTCCTATCCCTTTGAAAAGCTCAAAGAATTAAAAGCTGGGATAACGCCTAATCCCGACCTTGAACCTATCATGTTATCTGTAGGGGAGCCCAAACATCCCGCGCCTGAATTTGTAAAGGAGACGCTTTGCGAGGCAATTGATGGACTTGCTAATTACCCCTCAACAAAAGGGCTTTTGGAACTTAGAGAGACCATAGCCAACTGGGCAATAAAGCGCTTCAATCTGCCAAATTCGCTACTGGATGCTGAATCTAACGTTCTTCCAGTAGCCGGCACTCGAGAGGCTTTATTTGCCTTTACCCAGACAATAGTGGATACCTCTGACACCAACAAACCCTTAGTAGTCTGCCCAAACCCCTGCTATCAAATTTATGAGGGCGCCGCCCTTTTAGCGGGCGCTGAAACTCACTACTTAAACTGCAATGCTGAAGATGATTTTATCCCTTATTTAGATGCAGTGCCTGACATTGTTTGGCAGCGTTGTCAGTTATTACAGCTCTGCGCACCGGGCAATCCAACTGGGGCAATATTATCTTTAGCCTATTACAAAAGAGTCCTAGAACTTGCAGATCAATATGATTTTGTAGTCTCGAATGATGAATGTTATTCCGAAATTTACAGAGATGAGCAAAATCCACCACTTGGGCTGCTAGATGCCTGCCAACAACTAGGACGGGATAAATTTGAACGCTGCATTGTGTTTCACAGTCTTTCAAAGCGCTCCAACTTGCCCGGATTACGCTCAGGATTTGTCGCCGGTGACAGCGAGTTAATTAAGTACTTTTTTCGTTATCGAACCTATCATGGCTGTGCACTTTCTCTTCCAGTACAACGCGCCTCTATAGCCGCTTGGAACGATGAAAATCATGTGCTAGAAAATCGAGTCCTGTATAGAGAAAAGTTTGATGCCGTTAGCCATATACTTGAGGGCGTTTTGAACTTTAATGTGCCATCCGCTGGTTTTTATCTATGGCCACAGACCCCCATTAATGATGTTACCTTTGCTAGAGATCTCTATGCTCAAGAAAATCTCACTCTATTGCCAGGCAGTTTTATATCTCGCAAAACAGCTCAGGGTAACCCGGGAGAATCGCGCATTAGACTGGCTTTAGTCCCAAGTCTTAATGACTGTGTTGAAGCGGCTGAACGGATTAAGCGTTTTACACAACGCTTAAAATAAAGAGTCTTTAGCCATGTTAAAAAAGCAGCGTGCACAGTTGGTACTGGATCGATTAACCCAACGCTATCCAGAAACACCTGTTCCCTTAAATCATAGTAATCACTTCGAATTACTAGTAGCTGTTCTATTGAGCGCGCAGTGCACGGATGAACGTGTCAATCAGGTAACACCTGCCCTATTTTTACTCGGCAACAATGCAGCGACAATGCAGTATATTGATGTTGAAGAAATTTATAACATTGTCAGACCCTGTGGTCTTGCACCGCAGAAATCTAAAGCCATTTCCAACCTTTCTAAAATTCTTGTGGAAAAATACAACGGTGAAGTCCCCGAGGATATGGCGGCTCTGGAAACCCTTCCCGGGGTTGGTCATAAAACTGCCAGTGTCGTGATGTCTCAGGGTTTTGGTCACCCTGCTTTTCCCGTGGACACCCATATCCATCGCTTGGCACAACGCTGGGGGCTAACCAAAGGGAAAAGCGTCACCCAAACCGAACGGGATCTTAAAAAGCTATTCCCCAAACAACACTGGAACAAACTACACTTACAAATAATATTTTATGGGCGTGAATTTTGCAGCGCCCGAGGCTGTGATGGACGCATCTGTGATATCTGCACTAGTTGCTACCCCAATCGCAAAAACCCGTTTAAGGCGAAAAAAGCCTAACTTAACGACTAAATAAGGATTTTTGATGATTCTCTACGGCATTAGCAATTGTGATAGCGTCAAAAAAGCCAAGAATTGGCTAGATACGCACAATATTGGCTATAGCTTCCATGATTTTCGCAAAGATGGTTTAGAGGCCAACATTATTAGCGGATGGTTGAAAACCGTTGCATGGGATAAGATTCTCAATAAACGAAGCACTAGCTGGCGCAATTTGGATGCCTCTATTCAAGAGGCTATCAATGAAACCAATGTGGTCGATTTACTAATAGAAAATCCCACATTGATTAAGCGACCTGTGATGGATGTAAATGATATAATCATCATTGGATTTAATTCGGATACCTATCAGGGTATCTTTAACTAAGATATTTAAGATAAAGAGTCACATTATGAGTAACCTTTACAGCTTCGCCGTTGGCGCTGGCACTAAAAATAGTCGCGGTGAGTGGCTTGAAGTTTTCTACCCTACTCCAGCACTCAATCCAGAACCCGCTCTAGTAAAATTACTGGCTGGCATATTTGGCGAAAATACTGATATTGAGCCGACTAGCGATCAGCTAATCTCTCTCCAGACTGCATTGGAAGAAAATGGTTACAGCGATTTAGCGTCATCAGTTGATACTCTTAAAAACGGCACCCGTCCTTTGGTTGTGGTTATCTTAAAACAGGATAGTGCTCCCACCTCGGTTCCAGAGGGTTACCTTAAGCTACATCTTCTCAGCCATCGCTTAGTAAAACCTCATGGCACTGACTTAACCGGTATTTTTGGCGCGCTAAAAAATGTGGCATGGACCAATGAAGGCGCTATTGATATTGATGACCTTCCCGCAAGAATGCTAGAAGCTCGCTCTGCAGGACGTCATTTAACCGTAGATTGCGTGGATAAATTCCCTAAGCTGGTCGACTACGTGGTGCCCGCCGGTGTTCGTATTGCTGATACATCTCGCGTTCGTCTTGGCGCCTATGTTGGCGAGGGAACGACGGTTATGCATGAAGGATTTATTAACTTCAATGCTGGCACCGAGGGTCCAAATATGATCGAAGGTCGAGTTTCAGCCGGTGTATTCTGTGGCGCAGGCTCTGATGTCGGTGGCGGCGCCTCAATTATGGGCACCCTATCGGGCGGCGGCAACATGGTGATCTCTATGGGCGAAAAATGCCTGTTGGGCGCTAACTCTGGATTGGGCATTCCACTGGGTGATCGCTGTACACTAGAAGCGGGGCTGTATATCACTGCCGGCACTATTGTTACCCTACTTGATGAAAACAAGCAGCCCTCTGGCAAAATGAAAGCTAGAGATTTGGCAGGTAAAAGCGATTTACTATTTAGACGAAATTCAGTCACTGGAACAGTAGAATGCCTAACCAATAAATCTGCGGTTGAGCTCAATCACGAACTTCACGCATCAAACTAATTTGTCCGGCACTAATGGGCGCAATTTAAGCGCCCATTAGATTCTGGCCGCATACCCTTATGGTATTGCCATTAACACCTGAGGCTTGCGGACTTAAATAGAAAGCTACGACTTCTGCTACATCTTCTGGTAACCCGCCCTGACTGAGTGAACAGAGACGACGTCCAAATTGGCGAGTAGCAAATGGAATTGCCGCAGTCATCTTGGTTTCTATAAATCCTGGCGCCACTGCATTGATTGTTATTCCACGCTTAGCGCAAATAGGCGCCATACTGTCTACCATGCCAATCACAGCTGATTTTGAATAGGCGTAATTACTCTGCCCTAAATTACCTGCAATACCGCTAATTGAAGCAACGCCTACAATTCTTCCCCCCTGATCTAACATTTGCGTAGCCAGAAAAGCCTGATTTATCCTTTGAATACTACCTATATTAATATCGACTAAAAGCTGCCACTGTTGTTCAGTCATGCGGGATAACATCTTATCTCGAGTAATTCCCGCGTTATGCACTACAGCCTGCAACTTTTCCTCCTGCTGTGCACAGCAATCAATCAGCCTCTGAGGTGCATCTTCAGCGGTAATATCTAATGCCAATGCTATGCCATCAAGTTCTGACATGGCTTTTTCAAGCTGTTCCTTCGACTGAGGTACATCCACGCCTATAACCTTAGCGCCGTCTCGCGCTAACACCTGACTCATGGCCAAGCCAATACCCCTAGCAGCGCCTGTTACTACTACCGACTTGCCATTTAGTGGATGCTGCCAATGATGCTCAGGCATAATATCAGTGACCGGCGTGGTCAATGTAATGACTTGCCCGTTGGTATAGGCACAGCCAGCAGATAGTAAAAACCTTAGCGGTGCAGCCAACCCCTTGTGACCAAAGCCATTTAAATAAATTAAATTCGCCGTTGCTCCTTTGCGCCCTATTTCCTTAGCCACTGATTTCATAAAACCAACTAAGCCTCGTTGAGCTATGGCATGCTCCACATTATCGATATTACTAGGCTGCTGTCCAATAATAACCACTCGCCCACATCGGGGTAATTTTGCTAAGTTGTTATGGAAAAATTGATAAATTTCAGTTGTCTGATCTGTACTTCTAATGCCACTGGCATCAAAGACTAGATGGCAAGATTCTGCCTCTTCGCTAACGAAATCAACCTCTGTTGCTCCGAGAGATTGGTTAATTTGAGTACTATAAAGAGCGCCCGTGGTGGTTCCACACAACAGGTTTCCAGATAAATAATGGGGATTATTGCTATCTTCTCTGATTAACCTTGGCGGCTTGGGGAGACCGAGAACAGACACAATTGATCGGCCTAATTTGGAATTAGCAAATTCTAGATATTTATCACTCATTCAATTCTCCTTATGCTCGCAGTGAAGGCCTATTTATCATTAACCCTACTTTAACAAAGTTTACTTGAATTGAATTGACCCAAATGCCATTTTAATTTTTGAAATTACCAATGAATTCGTTATTTAAATTATCTACTGTTAACCTATAGCTGTAAAAAATCCGTTCGTAGATTTAACGATGGGGATAAACCTATGGAAAGCACAGTCAAAGTAGCCATTATAGGCGGTAATAGAATACCTTTTGTTCGCAGCCATACGGCCTACAAAAATGCCTCTAATTTAGAAATGTTAACTGCCTCACTTAAAGGGTTAATTAAGCGATTTGATCTTGAGGGCGAGCGCCTAGGTGAAGTTGCTGCTGGTGCGGTAATGAAACACACCAAAGATTTTAATTTGGCACGCGAAGCCACGTTGAGCTCAACACTTTCACCGCGCACACCTGCCTATGATGTTCAGCAAGCCTGTGGAACAGGGCTAGAAGCTGCTATTTTAGTTGCCAATAAAATTGCATTAGGACAAATTGATTGCGCTATTGCTGGCGGTGCAGATACTGCCAGCGATGTGCCTATTGGCATCAACGAATCATATAGACAAATGTTGCTTGACCTTAATCGTGCAAAGACCATGGGTCAGAGGCTTAAAATTCTCACCCGTTTTAGACCCAGTTTTATTTTCCCAGAGATACCCGCCAATGTTGAACCGCGAACAGGTCTCTCTATGGGGCAACATTGTGAACTAATGGCCAAACATTGGCAGATCAGCCGCGAAGATCAGGATCATTTAACGTTTAATAGCCATCAAAATTTAATAGCTGCCTATGAACAGGGATTTTTTGATGACTTAATTTCACCTTTTAATGGCGTTACGCGCGACGGCATTATGCGCAATACACCTATAGAAAAATTAGCACAGCTAAGACCTGCCTTTGATCGCGAGTCAGGTACCCTAACCGCCGCCAACTCAACCACTCTGACCGATGGCGCAGCCTCTGTTCTGCTGGCAAGTGAAGAATGGGCTGATAAGCGCAACCTTCCTGTTCAAGCCTACCTAACTCACAGCGAAGTAGCCGCGGTTGATTTTCATTCGCAGAGTGAAAAAAGCGAGGGACTTTTAATGGCCCCTGCTTACGCTGTACCCAGATTGCTGGAGCGCGCTGGCTTGACCTTACAAGATTTCGATTTTTATGAAATCCATGAGGCCTTTGCTGCACAAGTTTTATGCACATTAAAGGCTTGGGAAAGTGACGATTTTTGTAAAACAAAGCTTGGATTATCTCAAGCATTAGGTAGCATAGATCGCAGTAAACTCAACGTTAAGGGATCAAGTGTGGCTACCGGTCATCCATTTGCGGCAACTGGCGCTAGAATTCTTGCCACGCTGGCGAAAATTCTTCATCAAAACGGTGGTGGCCGTGGTTTAATCTCTATCTGTGCCGCAGGCGGACAGGGTGTAACCGCTATTGTCGAGGCTTAAGCACTTTTTAATTTAATATTTTCTAAGGAGCAACTGTGACACTACAAACTATATTAGATGGTCTGCAAGAAAAAGTGGGTGATGACTGCGGCCTTGGGGCGGTAGTTAAATTTGATTTTGGCGATCAGGGAAGTATTATTTTAGATGCTACTCAATCCCCTAACCTTGTGTCTACCGAAGGCGCTGATCCAGACTGTATCATGATTATAAATATCGATGACTTTATAGCTATGGCCGACGGCTCTTTAGATGGTGCTTCTGCCTTTATGACTGGCCGACTTAAGGTTGAGGGTAATATGGGCATTGCTATGAAATTGGGTGCAATCTTAACCTAACAACCAACCTGCCCCTGTGCCTTTACGCACAAACCCTCCACTATGATTACAGGGTATCAAATAAGCTTCACACCACCTGCCTGTAGAGAATTGGCTAATATCTGATATTTGGTATGATTTCTGCGCTAAATCCAGACACAGATATAATGTACTGGTTGAGTTTCAGCGCATAGGGGATTGATGTTAACAACAGCTACCCGCTGGTTTATCAGGGTAACTACTTTTTGCACTATTTTCGTAATAGTGGGGGGCTTTGATCTATATTCATTATGATAAAGCATAATTCCTCTCTTAGATTGATATACACTCGATCTTATAAGAGACTATGTACCCATTATTAAACAATAAATAGATAGGATTAAATAATGAAAATTGAAACTCAGGCAATTCATGCTGGATTTAATGATGATCCGACAACTCGAGCGGTAGCCGCACCCATTTACCAAACGACTTCATTTAGTTTTCGCGACACTCAACATGGTGCCGATCTGTTTAACCTTGCTGAAGTGGGCAATATCTATTCCAGAATAATGAACCCTACCTGCGATATCCTTGAGCAGCGCATTGCTGCGATGGAGGGTGGCGCTGCGGCGCTATGTGTTGCCTCTGGTATGGCGGCAATTACTGCTTCTATGCAAACATTATGTGCTGCTGGTGATAACTTCGTCAGCGTGAGTCAACTATACGGCGGTACTTACAACCTATTTGCTCACACATTCCCTCAGCAAGGCATTGAAGTGCGTATGGCATCCGGTGATGACATTCCTGCTCTTGAAGCCTTAATTGATGAAAATACTAAAGCTATTTTCTGTGAATCTATTGGTAATCCAGCAGGCAATATTATTGATCTTGCCGCTGTATCAGAGATGGCCCACAAACATCAAATCCCTGTAGTGGTCGATAACACGGTGGCAACACCTTACCTATGCCGACCTTTTGAACATGGTGCAGATATCGTTATTCACTCCCTGACCAAATATATTGGCGGTCACGGCACTAGTATTGGCGGCATTATCGTTGATTCGGGAACCTTCCCCTTCAAAGATAATCCCCGATTTGCTCAATTTAATACGCCAGACCCCTCCTATCACGGTGTGGTCTATGCAGAAGCATTGGAGGCACCATTTATTGGTCGCGCGCGTGTTGTGCCCTTGAGAAATATGGGTGCTGCCCTATCGCCATTTAATGCTTTTTTAATTCTTCAGGGGCTTGAAACGCTAGCCCTTAGAATGGATCGCCATGTTGAAAATGCTATGGCAGTGGCTAATCACTTGAAAAATAACGCTCAAATCTCTTGGGTTAACTACGCTGGTTTAGAATCTAACAAATATCACGATTTGGCTAAACGTATGGCATCAGGCAAGCCGTCTTCAATTATCAGTTTCGGCATCAAAGGTGGCGAAGAAGCTGGTGCTAAATTTATTGATGCGCTGCAAATGATTAAGCGACTTGTGAATATTGGTGATGCCAAATCACTGGCTTGTCATCCTGCAAGCACAACTCACCGTCAATTGAATGAAGATGAGTTAAAAACGGCGGGTGTCAGTGCTGATCTTGTTCGTATTTCAGTGGGTATCGAAAATATTGCCGACATTATTGCAGATATTGATCAGGCTCTTGACGCTACGAAATAAATATTTTGTTGTCATACAAAAAAAGCGACCCTAGGGTCGCTTTTTTTATGTTTGCTTGGCGTGATTACCAACCGGTTAGGTCTTTAAGCGCCTCACCAATATCCGCTAGACTGCGAACAGTTTTCACACCGGCATCTTGGAGCGCAGCAAACTTCTCATCTGCTGTACCCTTACCACCAGAAATAATAGCGCCAGCATGGCCCATACGCTTACCAGGAGGTGCAGTTACACCGGCAATATAGGATACAACCGGCTTGCTCACATTGGCTTTGATATAAGCCGCCGCTTCTTCTTCAGCGGTACCGCCAATTTCACCAATCATAACAATGGCTTCGGTAGCTGGATCTTTTTCAAACATTTCGAGAATATCGATAAAGTTTGAACCGGGAATTGGATCGCCACCTATGCCTACACAGGTAGACTGGCCAAAGCCGTAGTCTGTAGTCTGCTTAACTGCTTCATAGGTTAGAGTACCTGAACGCGAAACAATACCCACTTTACCCGGCAAATGAATATGACCCGGCATAATACCGATCTTACATTCACCTGGGGTAATAACACCTGGACAGTTGGGTCCAATTAGACGCACGCCCAACTCATCGCATTTAACCTTACACTCCAACATATCCAGTGTTGGAATGCCCTCGGTAATGCACACAATCAGCTTGATTCCCGCATTTGCAGCCTCTAGGATTGAGTCTTTACAGAATGGTGCTGGCACATAGATAACAGAAGCCTCTGCACCCGTTTGTGCAACTGCTTCGGCAACGGTGTTAAACACGGGAAGTCCAAGATGAACTGTACCGCCTTTACCCGGCGTAACGCCGCCGACCATTTTTGTACCATAATCGATGGCTTGCTCTGAGTGGAAAGTACCCTGACCACCGGTAAAGCCCTGACAGATAACCTTAGTGTCGCTATTGATTAAGATAGACATTATTTAGCCTCCACTGCAGCTACTGCTTGTTGTGCCGCATCCGTCAAACTGGTCGCAGCAATAATTGAAAGTCCTGACTCCGCCAGTTTTTGTGCACCTAATTCTGCATTGTTACCCTCAAGGCGAACAATCACAGGAACGGTAACACCCACTTCTTCTACTGCGCCGATAACGCCATCTGCAATGAGGTCACAGCGTACAATACCACCAAAGATATTGATCAGTACGGCCTTAACATTGTCATCGGAAAGAATAATTTTAAACGCTTCTACTACGCGTTCTTTGGTAGCACCGCCCCCTACATCGAGGAAGTTAGCTGGTGAACCACCGTGCAACTGAACAATATCCATGGTTCCCATGGCTAAGCCAGCGCCGTTAACCATGCAGCCAATACTGCCATCTAGAGCCACATAGTTAAGATCCCAAGCTGCGGCATGAGCTTCTCTTGCATCTTCTTGTGAAGGATCGTGCATTTCTTTAAGCGCAGGCTGGCGATACATAGCATTGCTATCAATAACAAGTTTCGCATCTAAACAATGCAAGTTACCTTCATCGGTAATAACCAATGGATTAATCTCTAAAAGCGCTAAATCTCGCTCTTCAAATAACTTTGCTAGACCTAAAAAAATCTGTACAAATTGCTTAACTTGCACACCTTCAAGACCTAATTTAAAGGCCAAATCACGACCCTGATAAGGCTGAGCACCGGTCATTGGATCAACAATCGCCTTAAGAATTTTTTCTGGAGTCTCTTCAGCGACTTTTTCAATCTCTACGCCACCCTCGGTGGATGCCATAAACACAATGCGACGTGTCGAACGGTCGACTACAGCACCTAAATAAAGCTCTTGAGCGATATCAGTACAGGTTTCTACAAGAATTTTGCTAACAGGCTGACCATTGGCATCTGTTTGGTAGGTCACCAAGTTTTTACCTAACCAATGGTTGGCAAAGTCTTCAATTTCAGACTTAGTGCTGACCAGTTTTACACCGCCCGCTTTACCGCGACCACCGGCATGTACCTGTGCTTTAACCACCCATTTATCACCGCCGATTTGATCGGCAGCTGCTACTGCTTCTTCTGCTGTAGCTGCGGCTATACCTTTGGAAACAGGTAATCCGTATTCAGCAAAAAGTTGTTTACCCTGATATTCATGCAGGTTCATAGTTTATTCCTGTAACGTCTTTAATGTATTGGCGCCCTAAAGGTTATCTAGGGCGCTAAGAATAGTGATTACTTGCGCTTGCGATTGGCTATATGAATAGCACCGCCATTAACAGCTAACGCAGCTTCATGAACGGCTTCAGATAGTGTCGGGTGACCAAACACGGTCATACCCAAGTCTTCGGCGCTGGAGCCAAACTCCATCGCAATGGCGACCTGCTGAACTAGATCAGCTGCACTTGGCCCAACGATATGACAGCCCAAAATACGATCGGTATCGGCATGGGCAATCACTTTAACGAAGCCATCGGTATCATTAGCTGCCATAGCACGACCACTGGCTGCGAAAGGGAAGGTACCAACGTTATAGGCATCACCCGCTGCTTTAACCTGCTCTTCGGTAAGGCCTACAGAGGCTACTTCAGGGTGGGTATAGATAACATTAGGTACGATGTCATAGTTCATCTGCGCTTTATGACCGGCAATAATCTCTGCCACCATTACGCCTTCTTCTGAACCTTTGTGAGCCAACATTGGACCGCGAACCAGATCACCGATGGCGTAAACACCCGGCGCATTAGTGGCACATTGCTCGTTGACAAACACCGTGCCACGTTCATCGAGCTGAACGCTGCTATCATCGGCCAAAAGACCCTCAGTAAAGGCACGACGACCCACACAAACAATGAGCTTATCAAAGGTTTCTTTTCGCTCTTCACCATCCACTGACTGGAAGGTAACTTCAACCTGTTTGCCTTTGATTTCGGTGCCAGTTACACGAGCACCAAGGCGAATATCTAAACCCTGCTTGGTAAATATTTTCTTAGATTCTTTGGCAACAGCCTGATCCATAATCGCTAGGAAGTCTTCCATCGCTTCAAGCAATACAACATCAGAGCCTAAACGATTCCATACTGAACCTAATTCCAAACCGATAACACCAGCACCAATAACGCCTAAGCGATCTGGAACTGCATCAATCTCTAAGGCGCCGGTTGAGTCAAGAATCAGCTCGCCGTCTACCGGCGCAACAGGAATAGCTATAGGTAACGAGCCAGAAGCTAGAATGACATTTTCTGCATCTAGAACACTCACTTCACCTTCGTTGCTGGTGAACTCAACTTTTTTACCCGCAAGTAACTTGCCAGTACCGTATAGAGAAGTAACGCCATTGGCTTTAAACAAGCCGGCAATACCACCTGTAAGCTGACTGATAATTTTATTCTTTCTGTCCAGCATGCCAGATACATCCATACCAACGCCATCAGCGCTAATGCCGTGTATACCTAAGTCATGCTTAGCTTCATGATACTTGTGAGAGCTATCAAGCAGTGCTTTGGAAGGAATACAGCCAACATTAAGGCAGGTTCCGCCATTAACGCCTTTTCCGCTTTTATTCTTCCACTTTTCAATACAGGCTGTTTTTAAACCTAACTGAGCTGCACGAATTGCCGCTACATAACCAGCCGGACCACTACCAATTACCACTACATCATATTTATCTGACATCTAATGACCTATTTGAGATAACGTAAAATTAAATTTCTAACAAGATTTTTGCTGGATCTTCGATTAATTGCTTAATCGTTACCAAAAATTGCACCGCATCCTTGCCGTCAATTAGACGGTGATCATAGGAGAGCGCTAAATTCATAATTGGACGAATAACCACCTCGCCATTGACAGCTACTGGTCGCTGTTGAATGCTGTGCATACCCAAAATGGCAGTTTGCGGTGGATTAATAATTGGCGTAGACAATAACGAGCCATAGACTCCACCATTGGTGATAGTAAAGGTACCGCCAGTCATTTCCTCAATGGTCAATTTTCCATCGCGCGCCTTACCCGCATAATTGCCTATGGAGTTTTCAATAGTGGCAAGACTCATGTTTTCCGCATTGCGCAACACAGGTACCACTAGGCCGCGCTCGGTGGATACGGCCACACCTATATCTTGGTAGCCATGATAGACAATATCAGTGCCATCAATCGAGGCATTGACTAGAGGGAAGCGCTTTAATGATTCCACTGCGGCCTTAACAAAAAAGCCCATAAAACCAAGACGGGTGCCATTGTGAGTTTTTACAAACTCATCCTGATAGCTTTTACGAAGCCCCATTACCGCTGACATATCCACTTCGTTAAATGTGGTTAGTGATGCAGTTGTTTGAGTTACATCGAGCAGGCGTTCAGCAATTCGACTACGCATACGGGTCATTGGCACTCGGCGCTCAACGCGCTCACCTGCACCGATAACTTCTTCAACACCAGTGGACGACGACGAAGTAGGTGCAACTGGTGCAGTCGATGATGAGAAGTTAACCACATCTTCCTTAGTAATGCGCCCGCCCTTACCTGAACCTTTCACTTGGGCCAGATCAATACCACGCTCTTCAGCGAGTTTTTTGGCTGCCGGATTAACTAGGGCTTCTGAATCAGATGAATCCTGTGATTTTGGCGCTTCAGCAACAGGCGCCGAAGCTGTAGGGGCTTCAACAGCACCCTCTTCGATGCGGGCTATCACTTCATTGCTAAGCACTATATCGCCTTCATTTTTAAGCACCTCTGTTAGGGTGCCGCTAGCGGAAGCAACCACTTCGAGAACCACTTTATCAGTCTCAATATCAACCACAAGCTCATCGCGAGCCACGGTATCACCAGCATTTTTATGCCAGGTAGCAATAGTGCCTTCTTGGACTGATTCTGGATAAGTTGGTGCCTTAATTTCAATGGCCATTCGTCTATTCCTAATATTTTAATTATCTAAAGTTAGAGCTTCATCAATAAATGCATGCTGCTCTTCTAAGTGCACCGACATATAGCCACTGGCCGGTGCCGCTGAACTTTTACGCCCTACATAGCCCAAAACAATATCTGGTTTTAACTGATGTAAAACTCGTTTCATATGATGCTGGCTACTGTACCAAGCACCCTGATTGATCGGCTCTTCCTGACACCATACAACAGATTCCATATTGGTATATGCACCTAAAATTTCTTCTAACTCAGTATCTGGGAATGGGTATAGCTGCTCAATACGCACCAGCGCTACATTATCAATGCCTCTAGCCATACGCTCTTCAAGCAAATGATAATAAACCTTACCAGAGCAAAGAACCACGCGTTTCACTGCCTTTGGAGCTACATTATCTCCTATGGCGTTCTGGAATTTACCATTGGCTAGCTCTTCAAGCGATGAAGTCGCTAACTTATGTCGTAAAATCCACTTGGGACTCATGATAATCAAGGGGCGACGCATAGGTCTAATAGCTTGTCGTCGCAACAGGTGGAATACCTGAGCCGGCGTCGTGGGAATTGAAATCTGCATATTATGTTCCGCACAAAGTTGCAGAAACCTTTCTAAACGAGCAGAGGAGTGCTCAGGACCCTGCCCCTCAAAACCGTGAGGTAGCATCATGGTTAAGCCAGATAAACGACCCCATTTGTGCTCACCACTGGCAATAAACTGATCAATCACCACCTGAGCGCCATTGGCGAAGTCACCAAACTGTGCTTCCCAAATAATAAGCCCTTTAGGCGCCGTAGTTGCATAACCATATTCAAAGGCTAAAACGGCTTCTTCAGATAGAATTGAATCGTAGATATCAAAACGCGGCTGATCTTCAGATAGAGATTTTAGAGGAAGATGAGTCTTACCATCTTTCTGATTAAAAATAACAGCATGACGATGAGAGAAAGTACCGCGCCCCACATCTTGCCCAGTCAATCGAATCGGATAGCCCTCTTCCAGCAATGTTCCATAGGCTAATAACTCTGCCATACCCCAGTTAAGCGGTAATGCACCACCGGCCATTTTATGCCGATCATCATAAATTTTAGCGACCTGACGCTGAACCTTAATGCCATCGGGGATAACGCAGATCTTATTGGCAACAGCCTGAAGCTTTTTGAGCTTAACACCTGTTTTTGCTGGCGTTCTCCAACCATGATCCAAGTAAGGAGACCAGTTTACAAACAGGTCTGTATCCGGCTCGCTGACGAGGTTGTGAACTACATACTCACCACGATCTAAACTAGCGCGATAATCATTGGTCATTTGATCTGCTTGAGCTTGACTCACAACATTTTCTTTAACCAACTTTTCCGCATACAGCGTTCGCACCGTTGGATGCTTACGAATAACATCGTACATCAGCGGTTGAGTCGCTGATGGTTCATCTGTTTCGTTATGTCCGCGGCGACGATAGCAAACCAAATCGATAACCACGTCTTTACCAAATTCATAGCGATAATCCATGGCTAACATAGCCGCAAACATAACCTCATCGGGGTTATCGGCATTAACATGTAAAATTGGCGCCTGGACCATCTTGGCAATATCGGTGCAGTATTCTGTTGACCGCGCATCTTCCTGACGGCTAGTAGTAAAGCCAATCTGGTTATTGATAACAATATGGATTGAACCACCGGTTTTGTAAGCGCGTGTCTGAGATAATTGGAAAGTTTCCATTACCACACCCTGACCGGCAAAGGCAGCGTCACCGTGAATCAAAATAGGTACAACTTTTTGGCCTTCTGCATCATTGCGTCGATCCTGTCGAGCGCGACCAGAACCTATAACCACTGGACAAGAAATTTCTAGGTGCGACGGGTTAAAACCCAGTGCCAAATGCAGCTCACCGCCCGGGGTCATCACATTGGATGAGAACCCTTGGTGATATTTCACATCACCTGAGGTATCAACCATGCGCTTGCCCTCGAACTCTTCAAAAAGTTCGGTAGGGTTTTTGCCCAAAACATTGACCAATACATTAAGTCTACCTCTATGGGCCATAGCCATAACAATTTCTTTACAGCCATATTCACCGGAGCGGTGAACAAGGCAGTCAAGTAAAGGAATTAAGCTCTCGCCACCCTCAAGGCCAAATCGCTTTGTCCCCGGGTATTTTGAATCTAGGTGCTTCTCAAGGCCCTCGGCGGCAGTCAAGCGACTAAGCACATCAATGCGAGCAGCATCACCGTAAGTTGGCTTTGAGCGAACTGATTCAAAACGCTGGGCTAACCATTGTTTTTCAGCAAACGAGGTGATGTGCATAAATTCAGCACCCAGACTCTGACAGTAGGTTTCTTCAAGCGTCTCTACGATTTCTCTTAGAGTGGCTTCAACCTTGCCCATGTAAAGGGGGCCTGACTGGAACGTGGTATCTAGATCTGCTTCGGTTAGACCATGAAAATGCAAATCTAAATCGGGCACCTCTTCTCGCTTCATAATGCTCAGCGGATCAAGATTGGCTTTTTGGTGCCCTCGAAAACGATAAGAACTAATTAGCTGAACAACCTTAACCTGCTTGCGCTCATGCTCAATATGAATACCACCAGACCCAGGTGCCGGCGTCGGGCGTGCCTGCCTGCGGCCTAGCAACTCAAAGTGCTTAACCACAGTATCGTGAGAGATATCTGGTGCAACCGACCCATTTGTGCGCGGTAAAGAGTCAAAAAAGCGACTCCACTCCTCTGGCACGTTATTAGGCTCGTGCAAGTAGGTTTCGTAGAGCTCTTCTATGTAGGCGGCATTTCCACCAGAAAAGTGGGAGGAGTTTAAAAAACGCTCCATTAAGCCATCTGCCATTGTTAATTTCCTCGTCGGGTTACATCGGCATCCAGTAAAATTAAGGCGCACATTTTAGACCTTTATTAACCAAACAACCAGTATTAACTGACTAATAATTCGATGATTTTTCCATAAAAAAAGAGTCAAATTGGTGATTTTTAAATAAAAAAGATCCAACTTGGTGCTTTTTAGTCTCGCGCTGTATTTTTGGTAAAAAATACATCAAAAATAATACACTTTCTATAAAAAAAATCGCGTACTAAATAAACAAAAAAAGGGGCCAATGGCCCCTTTTTGAAAGCTATCTTTTTATTTAGACCGCACTCTTTAGAAGCATACTGCGAATATGCCCAATGGCTTTGGTAGGGTTTAGACCCTTAGGGCAAACCTGAACACAGTTCATAATGCCATGACAGCGGAAAACACTAAATGGGTCATCTAGATTGGCAAGGCGATCTTCGGCACCTGTATCCCTGCTATCTGCAAGAAAACGGTAGGCCTGCAGTAAACCAGAAGGTCCAATAAATTTATCAGGGTTCCACCAAAATGATGGACAAGCGGTTGAACAGCAGGCACATAGAATACACTCATACAGACCATCAAGCTTGGCTCTATCTTCCGGCGACTGCAATCGCTCAATGGCAGGTGCAGGCGTATTATTAATCAAATAGGGCTGTATTTTCTCGTACTGATCATAAAACTGACTCATATCAATCACTAGGTCGCGTATCACAGGTAACCCGGGTAAGGGTCGAATAACCAGCTTATTGTTTTTTACCGCCTCAGACAGCGGCGTAATACAGGCTAAACCGTTTTTACCTGAAATATTCACACCATCTGAACCACAGACACCTTCTCGGCAGGATCTGCGAAAAACTAGCGTTGGATCCTCAGCTTTAAGCTTTTCAAGAACATCCAAAACCATAATGTCTTTACCCTGAGTATCAAATGAAAACTCTTGCATATAGGGTTCAGAATCAACTTCTGGATTGTAACGATAAATACTTACTTCTAACATCGACACGCCTGCCTCTCCTAGTAGGACCGAACTTTAGGCTCAAAGGCCTCACGGGTTTTGGGGGTAAAATTCACATCTCGCTTGGCAACAGACTGGTCATGCGGGAAATAAACCGAATGACAGAGCCAGTTTTCGTCATCTCGCTCTTGGAAATCCTCACGCGCATGAGCGCCACGACTTTCGGTACGCCACTCAGCCGCCACAGCGGTTGCCTCAGCTACCTCAAGAAGATTTTGCAGCTCTAAGGCCTCAATTCTAGCAGTGTTAAAGGCATTGCTAGTATCGGTTAACTGGACGTTTTCAATGCGTGGTCGCAGGGCCTTAAGCTTTTCAATGCCCTCTTTCATAAAGTCACCACTTCGGAATACACCAAAGTGGTTTTGCATAATAGTTTGTAATTCAGCTCTGAGCACAGAGGCCTTTTCACCCTCTTGCGACTGATTAATACGGTTGAGAACGGACATTGCTCGCTGAATATCATCTTCGGTAGCATCCTTAAGCTCTATACCCTCGCGAAGCTGCTTTTCGATAAATAAACCAGAGGCACGACCAAAGACCACTAAATCAAGCAATGAATTACCACCCAATCGGTTAGCACCATGCACAGACACACAGGCTGCCTCACCACAGGCATAAAAACCTTCTACTACCTGCTCATTACCCTGAGCATCAATAGTGAGCGCCTGACCGTCGACATTGGTCGGTATACCGCCCATCATATAGTGACAGGTAGGAACAACTGGAATAGGCTCAACCACAGGGTCGGCATGGGCAAAGGTTCTAGATAATTCAAGAATACCCGGCAATTTTGCATTTAGGGTTTCTTCCCCCAAATGATCTAACTTCAGGAAAACATGGTCGCCATTTTCACCACAGCCACGTCCGGCAAGAATTTCTTGAACCATTGATCGGGCAACCACATCGCGACCTGCTAAATCCTTAGCGTTGGGCGCATACCGCTCCATAAAGCGCTCACCATCTTTATTGATTAGATAGCCACCCTCACCGCGACAGCCCTCAGTAACCAATGTGCCGGCACCATGAATACCAGTGGGATGGAACTGCCACATTTCCATATCCTGTACTGGGAATCCAGAACGCAGTGCCATACCAATACCATCACCAGTACAGATATGTGCATTGGTAGTAGATGCATAGATACGACCAGCACCGCCCGTAGCAAATACAGTTGCCTTTGACTTCACATAAACGGTTTCGCCGGTTTCGATATTAATCGCAATTACACCCACCACGGCATTATCGGCATTTTTTACCAAATCAACGGCAAACCATTCATTGAGAAATACTGTTTCGTTTTTCAGGTTGCCCTGATAAAGGGTATGCAGTAGTGCGTGCCCAGTTCGGTCAGCAGCGGCACAGGTTCTAGCTGCTTGCCCGCCTTCACCAAAATCTTTAGATTGACCGCCAAAGGGACGCTGATAAATACGTCCATTGTCATTACGTGAGAAAGGAAGTCCCATATGCTCTAATTCAAACACCGCCTCTGGACCAGTTTTACACATATACTCAATGGCTTCCTGATCACCAATATAATCAGATCCCTTAATGGTGTCATACATATGCCACTGCCACTGATCGTTGGGATCATCGCTGGCAATGGCACAGGTGATACCGCCCTGAGCGGAAACAGTATGTGATCTAGTGGGAAAAACTTTAGTAATAACTGCAGTTTTGTATCCAGATTGAGCCAGCTGCAAGGCTGCTCTCATCCCCGAGCCGCCGCCGCCAACGATAACCGCGTCAAAGCTCAATGTTCTCATATTTTCCATCTAATTAAATTCCCCAGAGGATATCTATAGCCCAAATCACATAAAATAGAATCAACGCAATCATAGCTAGTTGCAAAAACATACGGATTGGGGTGGCCTTCGACCCAATCAAACGCACTGTTATATAGTCAGTTAGCACACACCACAAACCAATCCATGCATGGGCAGCAATAGATAGAATGGTTAGCAGGCTAAAAATACGCATTGCTAGGGAGCTGTGTAAGCTTACCCACTGCTCATAGCTTGGGCTTGGGTTTGCAAAAAAGTATCCCACCATAAAAATTAGGTAGGCTGTCATTACCAGCGCAGAAACCCGCTGAAGAAGCCAATTAGATAGGCCATTATGACCTAAACTAGTCACTGATTTCACCATAAGAACACCCACCCTGAAATAGAAGCAATAACAATAACCGCCACAGCGACTACCAGCCATGCACTGCGACGTCCGGACTCAAAGCTATCTTCGCCCACGCCACAGTCCATAATGAGGTGCCTGACACCAGCGATAAAATGATAAGCCAATGCGGCAAGTGCAGCCCAGATAACAAACTGCGCAACAGGACTAGAAAAACATTCTTTAAGTGATTCGAAGCTTTGCGCTGATTCTAAACTTGCATCAAAGATGCAAAGCAATAAAGCAACAGCAAAAAATAAAACAACACCGGAAACGCGGTGCAAAATGGAAACGTATGAGGTTATTGGCAGCTTTATTGAGCCAATATCCAAATTAACGGGTCTTTTTGTCTTCACAGTGGACTTACTCTTTAATAAGAACTCTAAACGGACAAAATTGACGACTGAATAGAGCTAAAAACTTCGAACAATCCCTAACACAGATCGCTCTCTCTTTACGGCGGGGGATTATAGATAGTTCATTCTACTAATTCAATCTGAACCCTTGAAAGGAAGCAATAATAACAATTGAATAATAAAATTATTAGACAACCACCTTAAATTTGCTCTCTATAACGAAATATTTAGGATAAAATTCTTCAGGAAAGTTGACAATTTTATCTAAGCATTTATAGTTTACGGCTCGGCTCAAGCCACTCACATCA
>Ga0066379_10000023_pt1 | contig 41404 bp, 36 predicted proteins | sample Knorr_S23_td_250_FD_70951 | JGI IMG/M metagenome (GOLD analysis project Ga0066379, IMG submission 70951) | Marine microbial communities from Southern Atlantic Ocean transect - Knorr_S23_td_250_ad_251m_LV_A | ecosystem: Environmental > Aquatic > Marine > Oceanic | place: Southern Atlantic ocean...
GAAGGAGGTTTTTCTAATATGGCGGTGGGATAGGGATTCGAACCCTAGATAGGCTATTAACCTATGCCAGTTTTCAAGACTGGTGCATTCAACCGCTCTGCCATCCCACCTAATTTTTTATTTTCAAAGTCTGACTTCGAAACTAGGCGCAGATTATACCGCGCCAATTTTCAGAGACAAGCACGAATTACTCTTCTGAAGGTTTTTCTTCAGTTTTTTCTGCTGTACGCTTTTGTCGTGGGTCATTTGACGCGCGTTTCACAGGAGCTGATTGTTTAGCTGCAACTTCAACAGGGCTGTCAGAGGTGGTTGGCGTGCCTTTTTTGGAGGTGCGTCCCTCTGAGCTGGTTTCTACCTTTGCAGCAGCCTTAGGCTTGCTTCTTGGGTCATTGCTAGCTCTTGTTGGTTCAGCGGTCTTAGTCTCAGTTTTTGGCTCAATTACTGTTTCAGCTTTGGCTTCAACTTTTGGCTTTGGTTTAGGCTTTGCCTTTGCCTTAGGTTTGGCTTTTACCTTAGCTTTGGATTCATCTGATTCAGTTTTAGGGCTAGCTTCATCCTTAACATCCGCCGAAGTATTATCTGCTTCTGCGGTTTGCTTAGGCTTAGTTGCTCTTCGTTTACGCTTTGGCTTTTCTGTGGCTTCTACGGGTTCGGTTTTAGCGCTGCTTTCTGCTGTGGCTGCTTCAGTTGATGTTTGTTCTACAGCCTCAGTTTTAGCAGCTTCTTTAGCCTTTGAAGTAGCAGGGCGTTTGCGACGCTTAGGGGCAGCCTCTTTTTCAGTGGTTGCTGTATCTTTAGGCGCTTCTTCTTTAGTAGTGCTAGCTGCTTCTGTGTTCGGCGTATCTACAGTGTTTTCTAGCATCTCCTGTGGAACATCTTGTCTACGACGACGTCTACGCGGGCCGCGCTTGCGTTCGTCTGGGCGACGCTTAATAGCAGAATCATCCTTTTGACTGTTGTCAGTTACTGCTTTAGTTTCAGCCGTGTTATTACTGTCATTTTTAACCTGATCATTGCGCTGGTTGCGTTGATTGCGCTTTTTCGATCGGTTGTCATTTTGACGTTGATCATTTTTTGAATCACGCTTTGGGCTGTTATCTGATTTTCCCTGTGTGGGTTTCTCGCCTCGTCGTGATCTATTGTCATTATTACGACCACGCTGGTTGTTTTGCTTGCCACGTCTTTGCTGTGATCCGCGCTGGTTTCTGTTGCGACTGTTCTGTTTTTTAGGCTGCTCTTTTTCTTCAGGCTCACCAAACATACTGTTCCAAAGACGCTGAACAAGGCTCGGAGATTTCTTTTTCACCTCAATCTGAGGGGCAGGGGTGTTAGGAACAATTGTCTTAACCGCAGGTGTAGGAATATTTTGCGCTGACTGATTACTATCCGCTTCAACGGATAGATCGGGCTTGCTTAGTTCTCCAGCCATTTTATAGCTAAAATCGGAGTCATCTTCATCCTGTGCTCGAATTCTAACTACTTCAAAATTAGGTGTCTGCATTTCAGAATTTGGAAGAACGGTGATTTTAATGCGATTTCTAGACTCAATAGCAGTAATCTCACTACGCTTCTCGTTAAGTAAGAAAGTTGCAACAGAAACAGGAACAATGGCTCTAATTTCACGGCTATATTCTTTTTGAGCCTCTTCTTCAACTAATCGAAGAATGGATAACGCAAGAGATCTAGTGCCACGAATAGTGCCTTGACCCTGACATCTTGGGCAGATTTTCGACATGGTTTCTTCGAGAGATGGTCGCAGTCTTTGTCGAGACATCTCCATTAGGCCAAAGCGAGAGATACGCCCAACTTGGACTCTTGCGCGATCAATTTCTAGCGCTTCACGCATCTTGTTTTCTACTGATTTCTGATGGCGATTATTCAGCATATCAATAAAGTCGATAACAATAAGACCGCCAACATCACGTAGACGCAATTGACGAGCAATCTCTTCAGCTGCTTCAAGGTTTATTGTATAAGCTGTTTCTTCGATATCACCGCCTTTAGTGGCTCGCGATGAGTTGATATCAATAGATACCATTGCTTCGGTTATATCAATAACAATTGAGCCGCCAGAGGGTAGTGCAACTTCACGCTGGAAAGCAGTTTGAATTTGGTTTTCAATTTGATAGCGATTAAATAGCGGAATTTCATCCTGGTAATATTTAATCTTGCTTTTAAAATCAGGCATCACTGTGCCAATAAACGCAGCGGCTAAAGCATAGGCTTCTTCGTTATCAACAATAACTTCGCCGACATCTTGACGCAGATAATCACGAATTGCTCTGACAATTACATTGCTTTCTTGAAACAAGAAATGCGGTGCTTTGCTATCTTTTGCTTCCTCAGTAATCGTACCCCAAAGCTGTAGGAGGTAGTCCAAATCCCACTGCAATTCTTCAGCTGCACGACCTATACCGGCGGTACGGACAATAGCGCCCATGCCATCTGGTATTTGAAGTGCACGCATAGCTTCGCGTAGTTCGGCACGATCCTCGCCTTCAATTCTTCGTGAGATACCACCTGCTCGTGGATTGTTTGGCATCAATACTAAATATCGACCGGCAAGACTAATAAAGGTTGTTAGGGCCGCGCCTTTTTGGCTGCGCTCTTCTTTTTCAACCTGAACCAGAACTTCTTGGCCTTCTTTGACCGCATCAACGATACGAACGCGTCCGCCATCAGAAGCATTCTTTTTGAAGTATTCTCTAGAGATTTCTTTAAGTGGAAGAAAGCCATGACGCTCAGCACCGTAATCGACAAAGGCAGCTTCAAGGCTGGGTTCTACGCGGGTTATTTTGCCCTTGTAGATGTTAGATTTTTTTTGTTCTCTGGTTCTGTTTTCAATATCTAGATCGTAAAGTCTTTGACCATCGACCATTGCAACACGCATTTCCTCAGTATGAGATGCGTTAATTAGCATACGTTTCATATAAACACCTTAATAATTAAAGCGATATAGCAACGGCTGGGGGATAAGAGAGGGTAAGCCAGAAAGGGGCTTATAAGGGCTGTAGCGCCTATGGTAGGGCATCAAGCACTTGTTGGTGCTGTACTCAAAGCTGCTGAAATAAACTATAACAGCGCTTTATTGAGTTCTATCTTGTTAAGATAAACTTATACCATATTACGGCTGTGAGCCGACCTGTAAGGTTTTTCGCCTAAACAATAATTAGTTTTAGTCTAAACCTTTTTTAAACATCTTGGTGACTGCCTAAGCTTAATCGCTTCTTAGTGGCGTCGTTTTCCGATGTTTTAAATCTCTTTTTCACCAGCTGAGCTGTATCAGCTTGTATTTAGGTTGTCTCCCATCTTAGTGGCAAACAACAATAATTCTTTCTTAAATTTACGTTAATCTTCCAGTGGTTTTAGCCATTTTTGAGCTTAAAAACGCTGAAATCAACGCCATAGTAGCAATGATAGGCCATATCTTCAATGAATCCTTAATATATTAGCCTGAAAGACGGTTTTTTATAGTCTTTTCTTGGTTTCAACACTGACTTTTGATTGAATTGTTTGGGTTTATTTATGAATTATGCCGCAAGTGGCGGTATAATTTGGCCTCAATTCTTCAAAATAAGCCAAACCATTGCAAAACTCTGATAAAAATAACCCTTTTAGTGCGGTGACCTTTCATGAGGTTGATGCTGAATATGCTGGTCAGCGATTAGATAATTTCTTAATAAGACTGCTCAAGGGTGTTCCTAAGTCGCGTATTTATCGTTTATTGCGAAAAGGCGAGGTTCGGGTTAATAAGGGGCGAGTAAAAGCAGATACTCGATTAAAGGCTGGCGATATTATTCGTGTAGCACCTATTCGTACCGCTCAATCACAGTCCTCTGAGATGCCCGGCAGTCAAATGCGCAAACGTCTCAATGACAGTATTGTATTTGAGGATGATGGAATAATTGTAATTGATAAGCCTAGCGGTATCGCTGTTCATGGAGGTAGTGGTGTGTCTTTTGGGGTAATTGAAGGTCTTCGTGCTGATCGACCTGAAAGTCGATTTTTAGAGCTAGTTCATCGCCTTGATCGTGAAACTTCTGGTTGCTTAATGCTGGCTAAGAGCAGGGCAGTTTTAGTTCATTTACAGCAGCAAATGCAAAAAAAACAGATTAAAAAGACCTATCAGGCCTTAGTGATGGGGCGTTGGCCTAAGGGTAAATCAACAATCAATGCGCCGTTAAAGAAGAATACCTTGTCTTCGGGTGAGCGTATGGTGAGAGTTGATGCTGAGGGTAAAGCCTCCGTAACTCACTTTAAGATTGCTGAGACATTTGACCAGGCAACATTGCTTGATATACGACTTGAAACAGGTCGAACCCATCAAATACGCGTTCACTGTCAATTTTCAGGGCAGGCAATTGCTGGAGATCCTAAATATGGTGATTCTATATTCAATCAAAATATGCGTGGATTGGGTTTAAAACGTCTATTTTTACATGCTAATTCACTGGAATTTATGCATCCAATTTCGGGTGAAAGAATTTCTGTTGATGCGCCATTATCAAATGATCTAAAAAATATCCTCAATAAGCTAAAATAAACAGTATGAAGCATAAATATAAACTACTAATTTTTGATTGGGATGGCACTCTTTGCGATTCAGTATCACGTATTGCTCATTGTATGCAGGAGGCTGCCAGATTAAATAACCTTAGGGTGCCCACCTTTGATGAGGCCGCCGACATCATTGGTCTTGGTCTTAGAGAGGCTGCTTCTCGATTGTTTCCCGATGCTGATGAGCAGATGGTTGGCAAGATCACTGCCAGTTATTCAGAATATTATCGAACTAAAAATGCGGGCCCTACGGATTTTTTCCCAGATGTGCTTGAAGTCTTAACAGGGCTTAAGCAATCAGGTTATCTTATAGCTGTTGCTACGGGTAAAAGCCGAGCAGGGTTAAATAGGGCATTTATTGCATCGGGTATCGAAAATTTATTTGATGACTCTCGCTGCGCTGACGAAACGGCATCAAAACCAGATCCGCTTATGTTAAGTGAATTGCTTAAAAAATTTAAACTTACAGAAAATCAAGCTTTAATGGTGGGTGATACTGAGTATGATATGGATATGGCGCAACGTATAAATATGCCTAGACTTGGTGTCAGTTATGGGGCGCATCATGCAGATCGGCTTTCAAAATACAATCCTGTAGCCTGTATCGATTGCTTTTCCGAAATTATAAAATACATTTAAAACAATTAGTTAAAGATTATTATTAATTTAATATATTTTAATTTCTATTAAATTAAAATAAGATTTTTTCTTCTCTTTCGTTAGCAAAGGGTTTTTCTATTCGAGTCTAATACCCCCATACCCCTTACTTCAGTTTGAATAGCTATACTATATTGAGTATTTTTATTGCTAAGAAGACAATCTATTTGAAAAAGAATAGATATTCATACTATCTTCAATGTAGTTATGCGCAACAAGGATGTTGTTGTTGTTTTTAAAATTAGTTGACAATCTTCCAATGGAATGGAGAAAAAATGCGACAATTAGCTTATCGGCTTTTCTTTGTACTAGGTTTAGTTTTGATGGTTACAAGCTGTAGTTCTAAGAAAGATCCAAATTTTCAATCAGATGCCATCAATAAAACCCCACTAGTTGAAGACCAAGAACAGCCTAAAACAGTAACTATTACTGGAAAAGTAGTACTTGGGCCTGTTACTTCAGAAAATAATCTTTGGGTAGTTGCCTATTCTCAATCCGGTGAGGAGCTTAGTAGAACAAAGGTAAAGTCAGATGGCTCTTATGAATTAGGCATTAAGGGCTACAAAGGTATGCTCATTACTAGAGTTATTGATATAGATCCTGAAACACCAGATTATATCGATGAAGCGAAACGTAAAAAAGTATCCTTCGGTGATAGGCAAATTTACAGTACTATTTTTATAGGGTCAGAAACTGATAGTGCAGATAATAACCAACAGATACGCAATTTTATTACTCCACTATCTTCTTTGTCTTCATACAATTTGGGCGTAAAGTTCGAGAAGGATCGGCTTATCATTCCAAGTAAAATTAAAAATAAATCTGCCAAAGACCTACAAGCTAACATTAGTAGTGAAAATAGAAAGGTGGCACGTGCTCTTTGTCAAGAAGATAAAGACATTACATTTATTGAACCCAAGCCAATTATTTCAAATAATAATAACTTTCAGGCTGGAAATGCCTGTGGTAATGCTCTAGGGGCAATTTCAGGTTTAGAGTCTATTTATGCTCCAATGAATGAATCACCTCTCACCAAAATAATTAGTAAATTGAGTGCCTCCTTTAAAGGGGGTTCTGAAGAAAATCAGTTATCTAAGCTAATGCAAGATCAGATGGTTTTAGGTGTGCAAAGAGTTACTGAGAGCCTTAGTGAAAACGAAAAAGAAAACTTGAGTGAAAACGAAAAAGAAAACTTGGTAAATTTTTCAAAGTACCAAGAAAAATTCAAGTTATCTAAATTGCAGGTTACAGTTAAGGAGTCCAGTTCAATTCCACCCAGCCCAATGTTCACCAACAAAAATAAAACGGCAAATTTGAGGCCCACATGGAAGTGGACTTCAAATTCAAAATCAGGTTCTTCTCCAAAAAAGTACGAATACCGTTTTGATTCGGCAGCTGGCTGGACTCCCACTGATTCCGAATCCTTTAGTCCTCAATTGGATTTAAACTTAGGGGAGCACACACTTTATCTTAAAGAGGGAAATACTTCTGGTCATTGGAGTAAAGCTACGATTTCAACAATAAAAATTGAAGGTAATTCTCTTTTGATACCTATAGACCATCAAAAAAAGGACGAAGATTTCGTTACATATGAGATCAATTTACCTGCAAAAGATGTTGATAACGACGCAATAACCTACTCTTTGCCAAAGAATATCGATATTGCCAATCTAACTATTGTTGGCGATAAACTTAAAATCTCCTCGATAAAAGATAAACACGGATCCCAAAAAATAACGGTAATAGCTGAAAGTAATGATAAAACAGAGAAAAAAACCTTTACCTTAACCATCAACTCAAAAAATGATCAGCCAATCGCTGTACCTGAAACAGTGATGGCGACAGAACAGCAGAGGTCCAAGCCAATTACCCTGAAGGGCACGGATCCAGATGACGCCGCGCCCTCTGTCTTTAAAATCATTACCCTGCCTAAAAAGGGCACGTTGAAAGACGGTGATACTGCTATTACTGTTTCATTGTCGTACAACGTCAAAGGCACTACCTTGACCTACACCAGCAACTCAGATACAGCTAAAGTAGATAGTTTTACCTTCCAGGTCTGCGATGAAGAGCTGTGCTCAGAACCAGTTATTCAACCAATTAATATTGAACCAGTTAATGATAAGCCATCTCTCAACGCCAGCAACTCTGATCTCGTTGCACCTGTACCTGTAATGGCAGGGGGGAAAGTATTGATTCCACTCGGTGGTACAGATAGTGATAATGATAATTTATACTATGAAATCGAACAAGATTCAGTATATGGAACATTCAACAAATATACACAGACGTACACCAGCAAAACTACATCGCAAGCGCAAGTGAAGTTCGACTGGGGAGAATCCACAAAGCAAGTTTTTGAGACTATTTTCTATAAAATCTGTGACCGCGAAAATCCCTCTGACTCAGATAGAAAATGTAGTGATCAAGGATCAAGGCTTATTAAGGTTTTTCATGACAATGAAGGACCGCCAGAATTTACAGACATATCCAAAGATCAAGCGACTATTGCGCGCGAGAATATGCTCTATCGCTATCAAGTTCAGATTAAAGATCCTGATTATATGTTTACGTGCGACCTCAAAAATAATCATGATGAAATAACGGTCGCAAATCATCCCCGCTGGACAACTATAAAAAAACGTGCGATGACAAAGGCACTATAAATATCATTGTAGAAGGCACGCCCAAGCGAGAGAATATTGGTATTGGTATTGGCAGTGGCGTTTATATAACTGCTACAGATGGGTACTGGCCAAATCAGAAACAATTTGATATTGAAGTTTTAGAAGAGGGTAATTATTATCCACCCATTGCACAAAATATCTCTAAAGTAATACAAAACAATCTATTTGGTTACATTTCTTATATTGCCACTGATGCAGATGGCGACGAACTGTCCTATATTATTACAAAAGAGCCAAGGTATGGCTTCATAGAGCCTATTGGTGATCTTAAACATTCAGTGCAATACACCCCTTTGGTTAAAACATTAGATAGCGATAGTTTTAAATATAAAGTCTGTGACCGTGAAGACATCAATGATCCTGAACGACTATGTAGCCAACCTGCAACGGTTTCAATCGAATTTAATCATAAGCCAACAGTGTCTGACAAAAGTGTGAAAATCTTTGAAGGTGACAGGATCGAGCTGACAGCCAGAGACAAAGATGAAAATTATCTAAATTTACGCTACGAAATAATAACCAATGGTGTTATTACAGAATTAAAAAGTAATTCTTTAATATACCCAACAGATTTACCAAAGAGCAACACAAAGGATAAAGCGTTAGACAAAACAAAGGATAAAGCGTTAGGCAAAGAGCAAATACAAACCTTTGATTATAGAGCCTGTGATCAATTTATCTGTAGCGATCAGGCTACTGTGACTGTCACTATCAAGCCCAAAAATTATGCGCCAGTGTTCACATCGGAACCCATTATAAAGGCTACAGAAGATATTGAATATAGGTATAAGGTTACCATTACAGATACTGATAGCAGTACACTGTATTTTGATATCGAAGAGGGTCCAGAATGGCTTAAGATAAACGATGAGCGAGCTCAAATATTACCGATGAGTGAAGGTAATAACAGTGTTGAGCTTGTACTAACAGGAACACCAAAAAATTGGAATATTAAGGAAGGTACAAATAATCAGGTTACATTAAGGGTTTATGATTATGATGGATCGGGCTCAGCAAAACAAACGTTTAATATTAACCTGAAGGATGTCAATTATGCACCAGAACCGCTGGCATTGGGTTCTTATTCAAAACCGGTTCGAAGAGGAGACACAGAATGGGACTGGCAGCTCCCGAGTGACATCGTGGCTAAAGGTGGAAAAAAATTCAGCTTCAACCTTTCTGACTATATAACATTTGTCGATGCCGATGGAGATACCCTTAAGTATGACGTATTACTGCATGATGGCGCACCACTACCCGCATGGTTAACCTATAATGAATCAGGCGCGCAATTCTATTTTTCAGGCACACCTACACCTAGCGAAGATGATGTATCTAAGCACCGTCTAGACATTCGATTAAATGCCAATGATGCCAATGGTGGCATGGCTTCAGTAACTTTCAAATTGCCAATAGAATACGATCAAAATGACCCGATACTCACTCAAAATGACCCGATACTTACTGGAGATTTTACAGCAACCACATACCTTCGGCATTCTTACACACTAACTGCTGATGATTTATTTTACCATGACTTTGATAAAGCTGATTCCATAGATAAGGTCAGATTTCACGTCAGTAATATGCAAAATGGTTATTTCCAGAATTTTTCTAATAGCTTTACCGGCGAACAACTTCTAAATGGCGAGGTAAAATGGCTTTTAGACAATAACAAAACACCCCAAAACGCCTCTTTTGAGGTTCAAATAACGGATAGTAGCGGTCGTCAAAGTTCTACCAAAACATTTAGTCTAACTGTACAAGAAACATCTAAATCTTTGTTATCACCAGAGTTAGTAGTAGATTTAAAGGCTAAAACTTTCAGTTGGCAAAGCAGCAATAATACTTCTGATGCTATATATGAATATATGTTCTGTGGGTGGAATTATGATTATAAGCGAGCAATTAACTGCCAAGATTGGGTGGAATCAGAACAGGCTAGCTATAGAATACCTGAAGATATTAGTGGCGGTCATAGCCTTCATGTTAGGGAAATTCAAAGGATTACTGACGAGGGTACTATATTTGAAGTGCGCTCGCCCATCACCCGTAAATCCATAGCAATACCTATTATTAAAGTATTGGATGTAAAAAGGGGCAGTGTTACCAATGATAGAGAAGTAACCGTTGAAATTGATCTGCTGTTTAAGCCAACTGATAGATCGTCTAGCAGTTCGCAGACTATGATTAATGAGTTTTTCAATGATTACCTTCAGTTCTCTCCCGAACACGATATTACTGTCAGTAACGCCACATGGACACCAGAAAGCGACACTATTTCCAGTCAAAACTTTACGCTCAAAGTAGAAGCCAATCATACTGATGAAGTAACAGTGACTATAGCTGCTAATCAGTACTCACGCGCAGAAGATACATCAGAACAAAATGCCATCGCTAGTTTTAGTTGGAAGTATGGGGCTTTACCACCCTATTTATTCAATATGTCATCTACTTCTACTTCAGTAGACCCAAATACTTTTAAATGGGCATGGGAACCCGGTAAAGATGAAGATCAAGGCCTCTATTCAAATTTTGCAAAAACTAAGTACCAATATTATGTGGGTGGAACGACACCACCAGAATACAACAGTTCATATTGGAATGATTCAAAAAACAATATATATATAATACATAATAGTGCTGGTATTAAAACACTTCATGTTAGGGAATGGGATATAAGCGTAACAAGTTACTCCGATCCTGTATCAAGCACAATATTTATTCCCATTATTAAGGTCATTGATTCCACTAATAATACAGTAGTCGGTACTAACGCCGTACGTTTAAAAAACCAAACCACTCAGAAAAAGCTCACCCTTGAAATAGATACTATGGTTGAAACAGAATCGTTCGATGAAGATGACATACTTTTTCCGAATAAGAATGTGATACTAACTGGATGGGAGAAGATAAATAAACGACATTATAAAGCCAATGTAGAAATAAAAGACATTTCAAAACTCGCAGAATTAAGAATAAGGAGAGAAGCTTATACTGATAGAGAAAATAAAAACAAAAACGAAGCCGCTAAAGTAAGTTGGAAGTATTATAAACGCGTGCCTACAATCATGCATGATGGTGATGTTGAAACAATAAAAAGTAATGGCAATTCAACTAACAAAAAAACTGTAGCTATTAAAATCAATGTTAGTGAATATAAAAAAAACTGGCCTAACGTTAACTGGGAAGACAGTTATGTATTAGGAGAAAATGTTTTCAGGGGACCAGTTTATGAAGATGAAGACTGTAGTCCTAAGAGTACGCCCGAAATATGTACATATTCATTCTTAATAGAAGATAAAAAATGTAGTGGTAGTAAAAAAGGCTGTACAGTTAAAGTATTTGTAGAGAATCCAGATGGCTATCTAATTGATAGCCTTGAATGGAAATATATTCCCACGACCGAAGCCAACAAACAGCAAGAACAAGAATCTAGTGATAATACTTCAGCAAAAAAAGACACAACATTGAGTGTTAGTGATCAGTATTCTTTAATAGCCAGTTCAACAAACAGTTCAACAAACAGTCCAACAAAGCGTCAAAAAGTTACTTTAAATATCATCAATCATAAATGGGTTGGTGATATTAATTCTAATAAAATAAAAGATTATATAAAACTTAAAAATGGTGATTTTGTTGGTACACCCTTCGAACATAGCTCAGATAAAATAAGTATCTCAATTGCAGCACATAAACCACCTAAAGGTGCCAAAGAAACTATAGTCAGTGTAACAATAAAAGATACCAATCTAAGCCTAAGCTGGACCTATGAGCCTACCTTTTATACAGTTCCTGAAATCAAACTTTATAGTTATGTAGACGGGTCAAGAGTAGATGTAGTTGCTGGTGGCAAAACCAATAAAAAAGAATTAACACTCGTTATAGACACAAAAGAACCAGTCAAATCATCAGTTAACGGAACTCAATTTGCTCAGGTAGATGCCACAATTAAAAGTGAATCGAAAAAAATTAATAGTGATTGGATAAGGGATGGTGATAACAAATTCCGCACTAAGGTGACTTTTAATGATGATATTAAAGGTATTGAAAATATTGAAGAAATTAAACGTGACTTCAAAATAACTATCCCATCTGCCACTATTCCATACGAAAATAGCAACCATAAAAATGAAAGAGTCAGCTACATATGGACCTATGATGGAAAGTACGAGGCCGATGCCCAACAAGTGACTTTGAATGAACCGGCTAAACCCATTACAGTATCAGGAGATTCCACAGATATTATACTAGAAAAATTTCCTGAACTTAAAGAAGCTATAATAAAATTACATACAAATAATTTTAGAAAGTTTGTAGCTTCTATTATAGGAGATCTGAATCCTCCTAAATATATAGAATTTAGAGTTAATTTGAACAATGGACTAGGGTATATTTTAAAAAGGCAAGGTGAAGCTGTTACAGCTCAAATAATGAATGTAGAGTATCTACTTTTTGATAAAGGTGATCTCGATAAAGCCAAACAAGCCATACAACAACTTACACTTACAGCTGGAGAGGCTTCCAAACTAGTTATTACAGGGTCTAAAACGAGTATAGAAATTGCCAGTGGTGAGCAGCTACCCGCTCTGAACGTCGAACTTAGAGATTCGGCTGAAAATGTAGTCAAAGGTAGCACGGATAAGGTAAAGGCTACCTGTAGTAAGGGATGCACTATTGGTGGAGAACATGAAGTAAAGGCTATCGCTGGTACAGCCGCTTTTGAAAAACTAAAAATAGAGGGCAAAGTAGGTGCCTATACCTTAATTTTTGAATTAGAAGGGCTAACAACTCTAAAATATAAAATAAATATTGTTGAACCCGCCAAACAGTCAAATGAGCCTGACAACACTTCAACTGGTGAATCAACCTCAGGTGGTGAAGGATCTCAGACTGCTACTTCTGAGGTCGATCAATCAACGTTTACCCTTGCCCCTATATATATAGATGGAGGATCTCACACTGTTACAGAAGGTGAATATTTTCAATATAACTTTAAGGATCGATTCGATGAATATAAGAGAAAAAATGCTGATAAGTTTAGTCAATTTAAAGAGTATAAAGAATTGATGTGGCTCTATTCTATTTCAGTTGCTCCCTCATGGTTAGATTTTGATATAAAAACGGGACTAAGTGGCACGCCTTCAGCGAAAGATTTAGCTAAACGATCTAAAGTTACTATTAACATATCAAATGCTGAGACTGCGATATCTGCGATATCTGGGATATTTGGGACATTTTCTACATGGCTTACAGTGAATCCTAGCTCTGAAATTCCGCTTCTGACTCATTTTAAGGATAAGGATCGATTGTCAATAATTTCGAAAGATAGGAGTTATGCTTCTTATTCGGATGTTACTGATATGGCTGGCAGATTTATAAATATAACAAGTGGCCACTTTACGGATGATGGATTATACAAAATCAAAGATTTTGATTATTTTAACTTTAATCAAATTCAAAGTTTGAACTCGATTTTTGTAAGAGGAGTGCCGAACTCTATTTATTCAATCGAAAAAAACCGTTATGAAATCAAACCATACAAATTTGATTCATTGCCATCTCCATTAAAAGGATTAAAAGGATTATTGCAAAAAATTGATAATATTCAAATTGAGGATGGCTATTTAGTTTTAGATTGCGATAAGCTAAGTAAAGGCCTAGATATCAGGAAGAATAGTATTTGGTTAAACAACACGAGTACGTCTCAAGGTTGTGATATGAGAGCTAGTCAGGTGTTATGGAGTGGTTATACGAAAAATGACAATTTCTTTCATGATATTAAATATGAGGATGCATCAGTTAAACAATATTATAATGTTCCACTGCCACATATCAACAACCAGTATAATGAAAAAGAATACCTCGAAGCATTTGCTGAAGCATTTGCTTATGATGACATTTTATGGGGGTCATCATATGAAGATAGTCTTTACGGTTCAGGAGGCTATAACATTCTTTGGGGTTCAGCTGGTAACGATGAGCTCAAGACTGCCTTCAAGAAAATAATAATTAATCCAGAACAAGATGAAGATGAAGATAAAGATAAAGATAAAAAGTCTGTTCATTATCGAAGTGACGACACATACTGTCACAATGCAGTAAGCCTTTATGCTCATGGTTCGACGGAAGGTAACGACAGTATAAGTGATGTTAGTGGCTTTTTAGCTGACGAAAGTAATGTTGCAGCTACTACAATAAAACTGCTAAAAATATTACTATTTAATAACGATTCAAAAGAAGTAGCTGGTACTCAATATAAATTTTTCGGAGAAAAATCTAATACATCCAAAAAATTACTATCCAAAAATCTATTTTCTTGTGTAAAAGATACAACAGGTAAATATTCCTTACATTGGAATGGTGCCGCTATCTTTAATTTTACTCCAGGCAATAATACGGTTTTTGAAGGTTTCAATCTTCATCATGCTCAGAGTTGTGATTTTCATGGGGTCAGAGACATGACGCAGTTTAAAAAAGTAACTTGTGAAGGTTTGGATTGATTTGATGTACAACCCGACTCTAGAATTTAATTGGGGTCAATATCTATCCTCTCTAAAAATTAAAATTCGAGGTAGCACTTCTCTCAATAAATTAGTGCTAACGAGTAATGATCCTATACTTCGATTTGCATGTGAAGAGGGTGAGTCTAGTTGTACAGTTCTTGAGCCAAAAGGCAAGGGGGGCAATAGTATGGTACTTGTTGAGATTGAAGATGAAGTCGCCGATCTTTCGGTTGTACGGCTGTATAAGGGTCTAAAGCAGCAGGAAAAAACTACCCATATATACCTTAAAGTTATTTCTTCAGGGCGGTGAAGGAGCATATGGAGAGGAATAAGAAATCACAATTTCTAGCGCCCAAGATAACTAATTTTTGTTATTACTTGCTGTAAGCCCATATTCCTCTAGCATCGAGTACAGGCTTATTAGCGGCAATCCTACAATTGAGGTTGGGTCGTCGCTATTGATGCTACTAAAAAGACTAACCCCGAAGCCTTCTGATTTAAAGCTTCCTGCACAGTCAAAGGGTTTTTCTTGGTGCAGGTAGTTTTCAATTTGAATAATCGTTAGTTGTTTAAATACCACGCGCGTGGTGTTTATTGTTGATTTATTGGCTATTTCCCCGCAAGCAAGGGTTTTAATAACCGATACAGCCGAATGGAAATAGACAGTTTGTCCAGACTGCTGTGCCAGCTGATGTCGGGCCTGATCAAAGTTGCCTGATTTGCCTACAATGGTGCCATTAAGCTCTCCAACCTGATCGGCGCCTATAACTATGGCATTGGGGTTTGTGGCGAGAACGGCTAGCGCCTTTTCTTTTGCGAGCCTAATAGCCAGTGACTTTGGTGTTTCATTAGGCAGTGGCTGTTCATTGGTGTTAGGTGATTCACAGGTAAAGCTAATATTTAATCGCTCTAGTAGCATTTTTTTATAGATAGATGTTGATGCCAGTATTAAGGGTTCGGCCATTGGTCAGTTTCTCTTATGATAATAATGCTTATATGAGGCTATTTTAAGCGATTTTCTTTGACTATTCACAGTCTTAACCCTATTATGCGCGCCTAACTTGATAGCGTCGAAAACTATGGCATTGCCTACTCAGATAGATCCTCGCAAATTAGCCGCTCAAGGAATAGCGCTTGAGGGTGAATTTGCTACTAAGGATTTAACCAGGTTGAACGATTCAGTAGAAGCTGTTTCTGGTGCTTTAAAAGCATCCCTTCAGTTTTCATTAGATGAGTCACGACAATCAATGGTTACTGGTAAGGCATCTGTTTGTGTTGATTTGGTTTGTCAGCGGTGCTTAGATTTGGTCAATGTAGAGGTTAATACTGCTATTGCGCTACAGGTTGTTTGGTCTGAAGATCATATAGCCAATGTTGCCCCTGACTACGAACCTTGGATCGTAGTTGATAAAATAGCAGATTTAAATGTTGTGATTGAGGATGAAGTGCTTTTAGCACTGCCAATCGTTAATTATCACAAGATTGATGAATGTACAGGTAGCGCCTTTAATTCAAAGGCTGATGCTAATTTGGAAGAGACTGCTACAGACAGTCCCTTTAGTGTTTTACAGCAGCTCAAAAGATAGTAGCTGTTAATATTTTTTAAGGAGAGTACCCATGGCTGTTCAAAAAAGTCGAAAAACTCGTTCAAGACGTGGTATGCGTCGTTCGCACGATGCATTAACTGCTTCAACTGTATCTACTGATGCAACCAGTGGCGAGAAGCATCTTCGTCATAATGTGACCGCTGACGGTTTTTATCGTGGTCGCAAAGTGGTTGAGACCAACGCTGAATAATACGTCGGTCTTCTGACCATGAATGTTAAGATCTCCATAGATGCAATGGGCGGTGATTTTGGGCCCAGTGTAACTATGGAGGCTGTTATTCGCGCGCTGTCTCATCATTCTGATGTCACAGCTCTTGTTTTTGGCGATCGTTCTGCGTTGCAGGATTGCATCGATAAAACACTAAGCCCCAGTATTGTATCTCGCCTCGAGCTTTGTCATTGTGCATCACAGGTTGATTGTCATGACAAACCGTCGTTTGCCGTTCGTTCTAAACAAGATTCTTCTATGGCTCTTGCCCTTAAATCACTTAAAGAGGGTAAGGCTGAGGCCTGTGTTAGTGCCGGTAATACCGGTGTTTTAATGGCTCTAAGCCTGTTTATTTTGGGTACATTACCGGGTATTTCACGTCCTGCTATCTGTGCTGAAATTCCTACTGATAACGGCAATAAGCTGATGCTTGATTTAGGGGCTAATGTCGATTGTTCTGCGGATCAACTTTATCAGTTTGCGGTTTTAGGCTCTCATACAGCTAATTTAGCCTTAGAAATTGATAATCCAAGCTTACGTTTGTTAAATGTTGGGTTAGAGGCAGGAAAAGGCAATAATTTGGTTCAGGCCACCGCTGAAATGCTTGAGGCTGACGAATCTTTAAATTATCAGGGTTTTATTGAAGGCGATGGTATTTTTCAAGGTCTAGCAGACGTTATTGTCTGTGATGGATTTAGCGGTAATGTTGCACTTAAAGCCAGCGAAGGTGTTGCCAGGCATATTTATCAAAAGCTTCCGGCTCTGTCTGCTGATTTTAAAGGTGGTTTAGCCGAGCTGAAAGCATCTATACAGCCTTCCTTATTTAATGGTGCTTATCTGTTAGGTATTAATGGTGTTGTGGTAAAAAGTCATGGCGGTGCAGATGTTCAAGGCTTTGCCAATGCTTTGGAGAGGGCGATTAATGCTGCTCGACACCAGTTACCCTCAGCGCTATCACCTTTATTAGCCCAAAATAATCATTAAAAACTATTATTGAGTATCTATTATGACTAATCTAGCGTTTGTTTTCCCCGGTCAGGGCTCTCAGAAAATAGGCATGCTAGCTGAACTAGCTGAGCAAAACCCTATTATTGAAAAGACCTTTAACGAGGCATCTGAGGTGCTTGGTTATGATATATGGCAATTGATTCAGCAGGGCGCTCAGGAGGATATCAACCTTACCCAGCGCACTCAGCCTATTCTTTTAACCTGTAGTGTTGCTGTATGGCGACTGTGGAATGAAAAGCAGGGTGCTGTACCGAGCCAGATGGCGGGTCATAGTCTTGGTGAGTGGTCAGCTTTGGTCTGTGCTAATGTGATCGACTTTGCGGATGGGCTTAGAATCGTAGAGGCCCGTGGTAAATTTATGCAACAGGCAGTTCCAGTAGGTCAGGGTGCTATGGCGGCAATTATTGGTCTGGACGATCAGGCAATTTTAGATGCCTGCACGGAAGCTAATACCTTGGGCGTAGTCGATGCGGTTAACTTTAATGCACCGGGGCAGGTGGTTATAGCAGGTTCGAATGATGCTGTTGAGCGCGCTATGGACATTTGTAAATCTGCCGGCGCTAAACGTGCCTTGCCATTACCTGTAAGTGCGCCGTTCCATACCTCATTAATGAAGCCTGCGGCGGATAACCTCGCTGAAATGGTTAATTCTGTTACATTTAGAGCGCCAGAAGTGCCTATAATGCATAATGTTCATGCGCAAAATGAACAGGATCCTCAAGTTATTAAGGAGTTAATGCTTGAGCAGATATACAGTCCGGTTAAATGGGTTGACTGTGTTAAACAGTTGAAAAAAAGTGGCGCTAGCACCTTGGTTGAGTGCGGCCCAGGTAAGGTTTTGAGCGGCTTGTCCAAGCGAATTGATCGTGATTTAACGGCGGTAGCCACTGAAAGCGCAGCTGATTTTGATGCTGCACTTGCAATAATATAGTCCTCACAGGAGTAGAGCATGACAACAGAACAAAAAGTTTGCCTTGTAACAGGTGCTAGCCGAGGAATTGGTGCGGCTATTTCAGATCAGTTGGGCAATCAAGGGTATACAGTTATAGGTACGGCTACCTCAGCTTCAGGTGCTGAAAAAATTGATCAGCGCTTTAAGGATCAGGGCATCAATGGTGCTGGTATGGTGCTCAATGTGACTGATAGTCAGTCAATTAGCGATTTGTTAGAGCAGGTGGGTGAAAAATTTTCTGCACCTACTATTCTTATTAATAATGCAGGTATTACTAAAGATAATCTTTTATTGCGTATGAAAGATGATGAGTGGTTTGATGTTATAGACACTAATCTATCTTCTATATTCCGTTTATCTAAAGCCTGTTTAAAGCCTATGACCAGAGCGCGTTGGGGTCGTATTGTTAATATTAGCTCGGTAGTTGGCTCTATGGGTAATGCGGGTCAGACCAATTATTCTGCGACCAAAGCTGGTGTCGCTGGTTTTGCTAGATCTCTGGCTAAAGAGATTGGCTCCAGAGGCATAACTGTTAATACGGTAGCACCTGGTTTTATTGCTACCGATATGACAAAAGATTTAACGGATGCGCATAAAGAGACTATGCTTAGTCAGGTACCTTTAGGCCGATTGGGTGATCCGAATGAGATTGCTTCAGTGGTGAGTTTCTTAGTTAGTGATTCAGCAGGCTATATCACTGGAGAAACTATCCATGTAAATGGCGGTATGTACATGAGTTAATCGCCATATTTGGCGTAAATCGTAATTTTTTTGTTGTTCGGACTAGCATTTTAATATATCTACGGTAAAATGCGCGACCTAAACACTATGAATTTGGTAACTTAAGGTTCAGGCCTTATTTTAAATAAACCATCTGGTTCCTTGAAAGGAGATACACAACGATGAGTAACATTGAAGAACGCGTAATTAAAATGGTCGCTGAGCAACTTGGCGTTAAAGAAGATGATGTCCAATCAACTTCATCTTTTGTTGAAGACCTAGGGGCGGATTCTCTGGATACTGTTGAATTGATTATGGCTCTTGAAGAGGAATTCGACGCAGAGATTCCCGATGAAGATGCTGAAAAAATCGCAACGGTTAAAGATGCGGTTGATTATATTCAACCCAACGGGTAATTCCGATTTCGAAAAAACCGCTCCCAACAGGGGGCGGTTTTTTTATGGATCAAATATTTGTCATAATAGCCAATATAACTTTAACTGTTGATGGCTATGGTAAATTCAAACTCTTTGTTCAGCCTTAATGGTCAGCCTGTTGCTGACAACTTACCTTTGAGCCTTCTCAGTGATCGTGGCCTCGCCTATGGGCATGGTTTATTTGAAAGTATTTTACTTAATCAATCGCAGCTAAGATTAGTCGACCGTCATCTTTCTAGGTTTGCTGATGGCGCTAATGCTCTTGATATTCCTATCGAATCTACGGTTATTTTGCAGTACGTTAATTCATTTGTAGATCAGTTGAAAGCAGAGTCTGTCTCTGAGGGTGTGGTCAAAGTAATGGTCACTGCTGGAATAGGCGGGCGTGGTTATAAGTCGCCAAAGACGGTTGAGCCCACTGTTATCTGTAGTTATTCCAATTTACCTGAAGATATTTCATATTACCGCACTCAACCACTTTCTGTTCGATTTTGTCAGCATAGATTGTCGGCCAATCAGCCTCTCGCTGGTATTAAGCACCTTAATCGACTTGATCAAATTGTTGCTCGAAATGAATGGCGCTGTGAGAATTATGATGAAGGATTGATGTTTAATCAGTCTAATTGCTTAGTTGAGGCAATATCAGCTAATGTATTTATTAAAAATAATTCAGGTCAGTGGATAACACCCTGTCTTAAAGAGGTAGGTGTTGCTGGTGTCATGCGATCAGTGATGATTGAGGAAATCTTTCCTGCCTGTGAGATTCCAGTTTCCATTTCCCAAATAAGTAGGGATGAGCTTATTCAGTCTCAGGTTTTACTGACTTGCAATTCAATTAGAGGGTTAGCCTCTGTAGGGTCAATGTATAATCATCAAAATCAATGGGTTAAGTCTTTGCCAATAGATCAACAAACTCTTATGCTACGCAAAAAGCTAATTGAGTTATATCCACAATATCAATGAAAAAATTTCAATGTCGTTTACTTATAGTATTTAGTTTGCTTTTCCCTATTTTTTTTGGGGTGAGCTATCTGTTAGTGTGGAATCAATTAAATAATCCGATTACCCTATCAGGCGATATTGTTTTGGATTTTCAGGGTAGGTATCTGTTCTCTGTTGAAAAAGGGAGTAATCTAAAACTTGTCAACAATCAGCTTAGCAACCAGCAGATCATCAATTATCCTCTTCTAGTAACAGCTTGGGCAAGGCTGGTTGAAAAGGATCAGGTTCAGGCAGGAGACTATTGGATTTCTTCAGTAGATACGCCAAATACCCTAATCAATAAATTTTTTCAGGGTGATGTTGCTCAGCACAGTATTACTTTTCCCGAGGGCTGGTCATTCAAGCAGTGGATATCACAGCTAGCAGAAATTCCGCAGTTCGCATTTGTAAAAAATATGTATCAGCTGGAATTGCTCTCAAAAATTGGTGCCGATATAGATCATCCTGAGGGATGGTTTTTTCCAGATACCTATTATTACAGTAAAAACGATAATGTTTTTTCTATCTTGAAGCAGGCTCATAGCCGTATGCAGGCAGAGCTTGAACTTGCATGGCAGTCGAAAGCTAGTGATTTGCCTTACAAAACGCCCTATGAGGCTTTAATTATGGCCTCAATTATTGAAAAAGAGACTGGTCAAGCTGATGAGAGAGCAGATATTGCCGGCGTATTTGTTCGCCGTTTACAGCAAGGAATGAGATTGCAAACTGATCCAACCGTAATCTATGGCATGGGTGATAGCTATGAAGGCAATATTCGTCGCAGTGATTTGAGGAATTTCACGCCTTACAACACCTATAGAATTGATGGGCTGCCGCCTACGCCAATAGCTATGCCCGGTTTGGCTTCAATTGAGGCGGCTCTGCATCCAGAGTCCGGTTCCAGTTTATATTTTGTCGCTAGAGGTGATGGTAGCCATCATTTTTCTGATACTATAAGTCAGCATATTGAGGCGGTGAGAAAATTTCAGATTGAACAGCGTGTTAAAGATTATCAGTCCGCACCTAAAAAACCATAATTTCTAGAGTTAAGCATTTATGAGAGGCAGATTTATAACCATTGAAGGCACTGAGGGTGTCGGTAAGACCACAAATATTGATTTTATTAAGCAGTGGTTAGACGACAATGGTATCTCGTTTGTTAATACTCGTGAGCCCGGTGGAACACCACTGGCAGAAGAAATAAGAGAAGTGCTTCTTTCTAATAGAGAAGAACAGGTTTGTAGCAAAGCTGAGCTTCTAATGATGTTCGCTGGTAGGGCGCAACATATTGATCAAGTTATTGAGCCGCAGTTGGCAATGGGTAACTGGGTATTGTGTGATCGTTTTACTGATGCCACCTATGCCTATCAAGGCGCTGGGCGCGAAATGGGTAATGCTTTAATTGAGAGTCTTGAGACTATGGTTCAGGGGAGTATGCGTCCTGATTTGACGCTTGTTCTTGATGTGCCTGTTGAGTTGGGTTTAGAGCGGGCAGGAAAGCGCAGTGAACCCGATCGATTTGAACTTGAAAAAACAGATTTCTTTAACCGTGTTCGTCAGGCTTACTTATCTATGGCTAATAATAATCCTCAGCGATATAAAATTATTGATGCTTCTCAAACGCTAGATCTTGTGCAGTTACAAATAACTGACACGTTAAATAATTTTTTACACAAAAATCATAACGGGTAATGGTTCGGTGACTGAGGGCAACGCTGTTTTAAATGACTTCCTGTTACCACTTCCTTGGCATAGCGAGGAGTGGCAATCCTTTAATGGTCTTATTGATACTCAGCGTCTTCCTCACGCAATTATAGTGAATGCACTTGAGGGTGTTGGGGCGGAGCATTTGGCTCATGCATTGGCTTACAGAATGCTCTGTAGTCAAGTTGATAAAGGTGTTGCCTGTGGTCAATGTAGTGGTTGTTTAACACTTAAGGTAGGATCTCATCCCGATTTCTATCGACTATCGCCAGAAGAGAAAAGTAAATTTATTAGGGTGGATCAAATTCGTGCGCTCTGTGAATCAGTCGTCAAAACCTCTCAGCAGGGTGGTTGGAAGGTTGCAATTATTTACCCAGCAGAAGCTATGAATATAGCGGCTTCAAATGCGCTATTAAAAAGTTTAGAAGAACCTGAGCCTAATACCTTAATAATTTTAGTATCAAGTAGACTTAGCGCGATACCAATGACTATTCGCAGTCGATGCCAAATTGAATCTTTGGGAATACCCTCTGCAGCAATAGCTGAGCAATGGTTATCGGAACGGTTAGAAGATAAACAGGTTAATATTTCTGAGCTATTAGATATGGCCAATGGTCAGCCTTTGCTAGCTCTAGACTACGCTACTGGCAGTGGGTTTGAGAATCGACAGCATGTTGAATCTCTGCTTGATGCTATGCGAAATTCTGCTGAAACACCTTTTGCAGCAGCTCAGGCCTGTCAGAAATATACTCCTGAGGAGCTTATCGCATGGATGCTGAGTTATGTGCATCGATTGATGGTTGGTGAATTGAAAAACAACCTGAATCCTGCATTGTTTGTTTTTTTTGATAAATTAATAAAAGCTCGCGAATGGCTTTTATCTGGTTCTCCATTAAATACTCAGTTACTTTGGGAGGAGTTATTTATAGAATGGGCACAAATTTTTCAGGTTAAAAAATAGTTTCGCTGTAAAGCTAATAGGACATCCTAAGTATTATGTTAATTGATTCTCACTGCCATCTTGATCGCTTGGATCTCTCTGATAGAGAGGGCGGGCTCGAGGGCGTTATTGCTGACGCTCAGGCGCGTGGTATATCGCATTTACTGACCGTTGCAGTTGATCTTGAGAGCTCTAAATCATTAGCTGATCTTACCGCTAAATACGATCATATTTATTCATCGGTGGGCGTTCATCCACTGCAAGATGAAGAGTTGCCATTACCTACAGTTGAGCAAATTACAGATTTAGCAAAATTACCCAAGGTAATTGCTGTTGGTGAAACAGGCCTAGATAATTTTTATAGCGCTGATAGTTATGATTGGCAACATGAAAGCTTTACCCGTCATTTGTTGGCGGCAAAACAGGCTGAAAAGCCGGTGATTGTTCATACTCGTGATGCTCGAGAAGAGACGATTAAGCTACTTAAGCAACATCAATCTGATTCTGCAGGCGTATTGCATTGTTTTACTGAAACATGGGAAATGGCCAAGGCTGCCATGGAGTTTGGTTTTTACATCTCCTTTTCTGGCATTGTTACTTTTAAAAATGCCAGTGAATTGAGAGAGGTTGTTAAAAAAATTCCGCTGGATAGGATATTAGTTGAAACTGATTCTCCCTGGTTGGCACCTGTGCCATATCGTGGCAAGCAGAATGAACCCAAAAATGTGTATGAAGTTGCCCAGTGTGTTGCAGAAATAAAGGGTGTAGATATAGAAGAGTTAGCAGAGATTACCTCCAATAATTTCTTTAATTTATTTAAGATAAGCTAATAATTGGGTCACAATATGTCTGATAACCAACAAGCTCAGTCCCAATTTATTATTAGGACTTTTCCTGTGGGCCCATTGCAGTGTAATTGCTCTGTAATTGGCGACTCATTATCAGGCCGTGCTTTAGTGGTTGATCCGGGTGGTGATGCAGATCAAATATTGGCCCTAGTTAAAGAGCTTAATTTAACCGTGGTTGCTATTATTCATACCCATGCTCATCTTGATCATATATTGGCCGCTGGAGAGATGAAAAAAGCGACGGGAGCACCTATTTTTCTGCATGAATCAGATCAATTTTTATGGGATATGGTCGAGCAACAATGTGCTATGTTTGGTGTCCCCAAGGTTTCATTGCCAGACCCTGACCATTATCTGCATGATGACCAAGCGTTAGATTGTTGTGGCGGTGTGGCTATTCACACACCTGGTCATACCCCAGGTTCTGTAAGCTTTTGGTTTGAACAATACAAAACATTAATTGCCGGTGATACACTGTTTTTAGGAAGTATAGGGCGTACAGATTTGCCCGGTGGTAATTTTGATCAGATTGTGACCTCAATTAAAGAACGAATCTACAGCCTCGATGAAGAGGCGGTGGTAGTAACTGGGCATGGCCCTAATACAACAATTGGCAGTGAAAAAGTCGCAAATGGCTTTGTACGCGCCTAAGGATCTATTATGAAGCAACAAATTTCAACCATGCTTGAACTTCAAGATAGCATGAATTCAAAAGTTAAAGAGGATTGGCGTGAGCAGAACTTTGAGTGGTATCGCGCTATCTGGATTGAGTGTGCTGAACTTCTTGATCATCACGGCTGGAAATGGTGGAAAAAACAGCAGCCTGATGTCAATCAAATTGCGCTCGAGCTCGTTGATATTTGGCACTTTGGTTTAAGCCTATTGTTACTTAAGGATCAGTCTCAAGATGCTATTTGCGATTCAGTGATTAAAGCCTTTAATGACGTTGAAGCCTCTGGTGATTTTGCGATTAACCTTGAACAATTTACCGCCAACACCTTAGCCACCAAAGATTTTGATATCGACGGTTTTGTGGGTCTAGTCAAAGGTATTAATATGCAATTTGATCAGCTTTATATTGCCTATGTGGGTAAAAACGTATTGAACTTTTTTAGACAGGATCACGGTTATCAAGATGGTAGTTACCACAAGCAATGGGGTGGTAAGGAAGATAACGAGCACCTTGTTAACATTGTGGCTAAATTAGATACCGACTTGCCATCGTTTAAAGATGACCTCTATTCAGAAATGAAAGCTGTCTATCAGCAGCTTTGTGCTTAATTTCTTAAATATATAGTTATTGTCCTATCAAAGCTGGGTTTTATGGTGCTTTTTTTTAAATCAGCACTATAATATCCAGCGTTTTATAGCCTCATTTAAGATTAACAATTTTTTTGGAGATATACTTTGAATTCACCCGTTCGCGTCACCGTTACTGGTGCTGCAGGACAGATTAGTTATTCGCTATTATTTCGTATTGCTGCAGGCGAAATGTTAGGCCCTAATCAGCCTGTTATTTTACAAATGCTTGAAATTACCCCAGCCCTAGATGCACTTAAAGGTGTGGCTATGGAGATTGAAGACTGTGCCTTTCCATTAGTTGCAGGTCTTGTCTGTACCGATCAAGCTGATATTGCTTTTAAAGAGGCTGATTACGCATTACTAGTGGGAGCTCGACCTCGTGGTCCCGGTATGGAGCGCAAGGATCTGTTAGAGGCTAATGCGGCTATTTTTTCTGCTCAGGGTAAAGCTATTAACGACAATGCAAGCCGCGATATTAAAGTGCTAGTGGTTGGTAATCCAGCAAACACTAATGCGTTGATTACTCAACGTAATGCGCCGGATATAGACCCTCGTCAATTTACCGCGATGACTAGACTCGACCACAATCGCGCTATGAGTCAGATAGCGGAAAAAGCGGGCAAGACAATTAATGATGTCAAGAATATGACTATTTGGGGCAATCACTCAGCTACACAGTACCCAGATTTACATCATGCGAAAGTTGACGGTCAGTTAGCAATTGATATGGTTGATCAAGATTGGTACGAGGATGATTTTATTCCTACGGTACAACAGCGTGGTGCTGCTATTATTAAAGCACGCGGTGCTTCAAGTGCTGCATCGGCAGCGAATGCGGCGATTGCCCATATGCGCACATGGGTTCAGGGTACAGAATCAGACGATTGGGTCAGTATGGGCGTGTATAGTGACGGCAGCTATGGCATTGCTGAGGGACTTATTTATTCTTTCCCTTGCACCTGTGAAGCAGGTGATTGGAAAATTGTCCAAGATCTAGACATTAATGATTTCTCTCGTAGCAAAATGTCGGCTACTGAGCAGGAGCTTACAGAAGAGAAAGAGGGCGTTGCCCATCTTCTTCCGTAACCCTAGTTTATAATTTATATGTTTTAATAACAGAGGTAACCCAGTGGGATTTGCAAAAGTTGGAACCCAAGCGCCAGCATTCACTCTTTTAGATCAGAGAGGTAGTCGTGTTTCTTTAGCTGATTACGCCGGCGATAAGAATGTGGTTGTCTACTTTTATCCAAAAGCGATGACACCTGGTTGTACTGTTCAGGCTTGCGGCATTCGTGATACCTATGCTGAATTTGGAGCGATTGATACTGTTGTATTGGGTATTAGCCCTGATTCTGTTGATCGATTAGTTAAGTTTGAAGATAAGCAGGAACTGAATTTTAAACTGCTGTCAGATGAGGATCATGCGGTTACGGAATCCTTTGGTGCTTGGGGCCTTAAGAAATTTATGGGTCGCGAGTATATGGGTGTTATGCGCTCTACCTTTGTGATTGATAAACAGAGCAATATTGTCATGGTGATGGAGAAGGTAAAAACAAAAACTCATCATCAAGATCTGTTAGATTGGATTACAAACAATCTTAATTCTTAATATTTTATTTATTTAAAGGAAGTTTATTATGTTATTCGCTTCAAATGCTTACGCAGATGCTGCTGCTCAAGCCGAGCCAAGCCCAATGTTTACTTTTATTATGTTTGGTGGTCTTTTTATCTTTATGTATTTCATAATGATTAGACCTCAGCAAAAACGCCAAAAAGAGCACAATAATCTCATTGGTTCACTATCTAAGGGTGATGAGGTTGTTATGACCAGTGGTATGTTGGGTAAAATTACTAAACTAGAATCAGAGTATTTGATTCTTGAGGTGGGTAATAGTCAAGAGCTTAAGTTTCAAAAGGTAGCTGTTCACGCGGTTTTACCAAAAGGAACAATTAAAGCCATCTAATTTTACCGATATTAGGCTAACAACCGTCTAATCTTTTTCACTTAATGCCCATATCGTTTTTCGGTCTGGGCATTTTGTTATCTCCATCTTCAAATCTGGTACTTAGACTCTGTCTGTGTGCCTTAAAAAAAATACTCGATTTCCTGTGTTTAGTGGCATAGTATTTAGTTATTGGGCTGGACCTACTGTGTCTTAAAGGCCAAAAACAATAGTACAAAGGGAATGGATATAACTATGTTTGAGCAAATAATTAATGCGGTCAACAGTATTGTCTGGGGTCCAATAATGCTAACCCTTTTACTGGGCACTGGGGTATTTCTTACCATCGGTTTGCGCGGTATGACCATTACCCGTATACCCTATGCTTTTAGGCAATTATTAAAAGGTCGCAAAGGGAGTGGTGAGGGCGAAATAAGCCCGTTCAATGCCTTAATGACAGCGCTCTCATCTACAGTAGGTACCGGTAATATCGCCGGCGTTGCCACTGCAATCGGTATAGGTGGCCCTGGGGCGCTATTTTGGATGTGGTGCACTGCCTTGGTTGGTATGGCAACGAAATATGCTGAAGCTGTGCTAGCGGTTAACTATCGCGAAACAGATGCTGCTGGTAAAAAAGTCGGTGGTCCCATGTATTACATAAAAAATGGCCTCGGTAAACGCTGGAAGCCACTGGCATTTCTATTTGCATTATTTGGTAGCTTGGCAGGCTTTGGTTTGGCCAATACCGTTCAGTCAAATACTGTGTCACAGGTACTATTAAATAATTTTAATATTCCAACGATGGCCAGTGGTTTTGTGATGGCGTTACTGGTTGCTTTAGTATTACTTGGCGGTATTAAGCGGATTGCTCAGGTTGCCGGAAAATTAGTACCCCTAATGACTGTGATTTATCTATTGTCCACACTTATTATTTTAGCGGTAAATGTATCTGCAATACCTGCGGCATTTGCACTTATTGTTGATAGCGCTTTTAACGGTACAGCGGCAACAGGTGGTTTTGCAGGTGCAACGGTTATGCTTGCATTAAAAATGGGTGTATCTAGAGGTATTTTCTCTAACGAATCAGGTTTGGGTTCAGCGCCGATTGCTCATGCGGCTGCAGAAACCAATAGCCCCGTCAGGCAGGGCACTATTGCCATGTTAGGCACCTTTATTGATACACTGATTATTTGCACTATGACTGGCTTGGTATTGATTGTCTCTGGGGTTTGGAATTCTGATCTTCAAGGTGCTGCTATGACGCTGATGGTATTTGATGCCACATTGCCATTCGGTGGTAATATATTATCGCTATGCATAGCGTTGTTTGCGTTTACTACTATGCTGGGTTGGAGTTATTACGGTGAGCGTTGTGCCCAATTTTTATTGGGGCCAAAGGTAGTTATGCCATTTAGGGTACTCTGGGTCGCTGGCGTGTTTGTTGGCACTCAGATGAGTCTTGGTTTGGTCTGGAAAATGTCTGATGCTTTAAACGGTATGATGGCGATTCCTAATCTATTGGCGCTTTTGCTGCTATCTCCGGTTGTATTCAAGCTAACTAAGCAATATTTTCAGCAAGAAGATACACAGCCAGAAGTGGAACCCAATTAGTTATTATGTCAAAGATATCTCCACCAAAGTTAGTGATCGCTATATCATCAACCGCACTGTTTGATATGCGTGATAGTCATGAGATCTATGAGCAGCAGGGTGTCGCTGCCTATGCAGAATATCAACGCCAACATGAAGATGATATTCTCGAGCCTGGTGAGGCATTTCCTTTAGCCTCTAAATTACTGCGTATTAATGAAAAGTTAGGTGGTGAGCCCAAGGTTGAGATTATTCTCCTCTCACGCAACTCGGCTGACACTGGGCTGCGAGTTTTTAACTCTATCGCACATCATGACTTGAAAATTACTAGAGCGGCCTTTTCTGGCGGTGATAGCCCCTATAGATATGTATCTGCATTCGCTTGTCACCTGTTTCTCTCGACCAATGCAGGGGATGTTAGGAATGCCCTAGATAACGGGATGGCAGCAGCAACATTGCTACCGTCCCAAGGCTCTACCAAAGATTCTGATGAATTACGTTTTGCCTTTGATGGAGATGCGGTTTTATTTAGTGATGCTTCGGAGCGGATATTTAAAGAGCAGGGGTTAGATGCATTTACGGAGAATGAAAAAAAATCAGCCCATAAGCCTCTAGACCCCGGCCCATTTAAAAGCTTTTTAGAGGCTCTCCAAGGTCTTCAGGCAGAATTTCCCAGTGGTGAATGCCCCATTCGTACTGCACTGGTTACTGCAAGAGCAGCACCTGCCCATGAGCGTGTTGTCAGAACGCTACGTGACTGGAATGTGCGAATTGATGAAAGTTTATTTTTGGGCGGGCTGAGTAAGGGTGATTTCTTAAAATCCTTTGGTGCCGATGTGTTTTTCGATGACCAGCAGGTTCACTGTACATCCGCCAGTGAATATGTAGCTACAGGCCATGTGCCTCATGGGGTAGCTAATGAGACCTCAAACAGCCGTAAAAACAAGATTTAACTGACAATAAAATTGGTTCCCAATCCTAGCAATATCAGCGCTATCAATGTTTGCAGCAAATCACTGGGTATACGTTTAGCTAATTTTGTACCAAAGTGTATGGCTGGCAGTGAGCCTACTAATAGGCTGCCTAGCAACACTAAATCTACATTTCCCAAGACAAAGAAATGACCCAACCCAGCAATTAAAGTTAAAGGTACAGCGTGAGCTATATCTGTTCCGATAATTTTTACAGTTTTTAAATAGGGGTATAGCAGCATCAAAACTGCAGCGCCAAATGCGCCGGCCCCGACGGAAGAAAGCGTAACAAAGATACCTAAGAATAATCCCGCAAATACAACAATAATATCGGAATATTTTTTCGGTTTGAGGGTTTTTTGCGGTGCATCTGCACTCAGTCTTCCTCGAAAGATAATAACAATAGAGGTTAAAACAAGCATAATCCCCAAACTGTGTGTCAATATGGATTGATAGTCAGATGAATCCGTAAAAACACGACTTAAAAAGTGGGTGGTCAATAATGAAGCAGGAATACTACCAAGGGCAAGAAGTCCCATAATTCGCCATTCAATGGTCTTTTGACGGGCATGAGTAACCATGCCTCCAGCCTTAGTAAGGGCGGCATATAAAAGGTCTGTACCAATTGCAACATGATAGGGAATGCCAAAAAGGATTAAAAATGGTGTCATCAGCGATCCACCACCAACACCGGTTAATCCAATAGCTAGGCCTACAATGGCACCTGCACAAATAAAATAGAGTAATTCAATCATCAAAAAACAGACTTATTTAGAGTTGCCGCTACTTTAACAATTGGCAAGTATTCAAAGAAAGAATAAAATTATATAGTTTTATAGCTTAAACGAATAACAAATTAAATTTTTTTGTTGATCAGAGGTGTGTATAGATGAAATTACAGCAACTACGTTATATATGGGAAGTGGCTAACCATAACTTAAATGTATCGGCTACCGCCGCTAGTCTCTATACATCTCAGCCAGGCGTCAGCAAGCAAATTAGATTGCTTGAAGATGAGTTAGGGGCAGAGATTTTTTCTAGAAGTGGTAAGCATCTGACCAAAATAACCCCGTTTGGGAGAGAGATTCTATCGATCGCTGGCAATATCCTTCGCGAAGCGGAGAGTATCAAGCAACTTGCTCAAGAACATAAAAGCCCTAAATCGGGAAGTTTGGATATAGCGACAACTCATACTCAGGCCCGATATGCATTGCCTGATGTTATAGAGAAATTTATTCATAAATACCCACAGGTTGGCCTTCATATGCATCAGGGAACACCGGTGCAAATTTCTGAAAAGGCAGCAGAGGGTGCGGTGGATTTTGCTATAGCTACGGAGGCCTTAGAGCTATTCACTGATTTAATTATGATGCCCTGTTATCGATGGAATCGTTGCATCTTAGTCCCCAAAGACCACCCCCTAGCAAAACTTAAACATGTCACACTAGTTGATGTCGCTAAATATTCTATTGTTACCTATGTGTTTGGTTTTACTGGGCGTTCAAAGCTTGATGAAGCATTTGCAGCGGAAGGCTTAGACGCTAATGTTGTATTTACAGCGACTGATGCTGATGTCATTAAAACCTATGTGCGGCTTGGGCTTGGTATAGGTATCGTGGCGCATATGGCATACGATCCTGAAGTAGACACCGATTTAGTCGCGATTGAGGCGGGGGGTCTTTTTGATTCTAGTGTTACCAGTATTGGATTTAGAAAGGGCACCTACTTACGCGGATATATGTATGACTTTATTCGGGAGTTTGCACCACATCTCACAAGAGATGTTATTGATACTGTGATGGCTATGCCAAATAAACAGGCTAGGGATGCGTATTTTTCTACCCTAAAGCTACCAACACTTTGATCTATGATGGTCTAAAAGATCTAGCGGCAACAGCCGCTAGATTTTAGCTGCAGATTAACTTTCTGATTGAATATTTACGGCGTGTAAGCCACATTCTTTTTTCGTCGCTTCTTCCCACCACCAGCGACCTTCACGCTCATGTTGCCCTGGTCCTGTTGGGCGGGTGCAGGGCTCACAACCAATGCTGACAAAGCCGCGATCATGAAGTTCATTATAAGGAACTTCAAAAGCTCGTATATAGTCCCAAACTTGTTGAGATGACCAGTTAGATAGGGGGTTAAACTTGGTTAAAACGCTGCCTTCTTTGGCAAAAAATTTATCGTCTTGGATAACCGGTACATTAGCTCTTGTGCCTGGACTTTGATCTTTACGTTGACCGGTAACCCATGCATCTAGGGTTAATAGGTGACGTCGTAGAGGTGATATTTTTCTAATACCACAGCATTCCTTGTGATCATCTTTGTAAAAGCTAAATAAACCTTTTTCTTTAACTAAAGCTTCAACCTTATCGTTTTCAGGCATGATGATATCGATATCAATATTGTAATGATCGCGCACACGATCGATAAACTTATAGGTTTCTGAATGTAGTCTACCCGTGTCTAGAGAGAACACTTTGATATCAGAGCGAATTTTGTGCGCCATATCGATTAAAACAACATCTTCAGCACCACTAAAAGATACCGCAATATTATTGTGGTTTTCTAATGCATAACGTAATATTTGTTGAGGTGCTTTAGAGGCTAGCTCGCTTTCTATATCTGTAATATTAATTGTATCATTCATAGTTATTGTGGGCTTTAAGTGACTGAAATTTTAATTTCGGAAAATTCTTCCGAAAACGATTTTTGCTTAGACCAAAATTATATCAAAAACCTCGATCAATCGATAGAACATCTAAGCGTTATGTCGTAGGATCTCGATATAGTTGAATGATTTGCAATGGTTCATTGCAGGTAAAATATATTTTAAGTAGAGTACTCACTTACTTTTTTGAGGATTTGTTGTGGAAATTGCTTGTTTAGATCTTGAAGGTGTATTGGTTCCAGAAATTTGGATAGCGTTTGCCGAAAAAACTGGTATTGAAGAGCTTAAGAAAACAACCAGAGATGAACCGGATTATGATGTGCTAATGCAGTATCGTCTAGATCTTTTACGTCAACATAAACTGGGTTTAAATGAAATCCAAGAGGTTATTGCAACCTTATCACCTCTAGAGGGTGCGGCTGATTTTGTAAACTGGCTACGCGAGCGCTTCCAAGTAGTGATTCTTTCAGATACATTTTACGAATTTGCCAGCCCATTGATGAAACAGTTGGGCTATCCGACACTGTTGTGCCATAAGCTAGAAACTGACGATAGTGGCAATGTGGTGAATTACCGACTTCGTCAAGCGAATCCAAAGCGTCAGGCTATTGTTGGTTTCAAAAGTATGTACTACAGAACCATTGCCGCAGGTGACTCCTACAACGATACCACTATGTTGGCAGAGGCTGATGCGGGTATTTTATTCCATGCACCTGACAATGTGATTAATGAGTTTCCGCAGTTTCCAGCGGTTCAGACATTTGCTGACCTAAAGCGAGAATTTATTCGTGCCAGCAATCGCGCTCTCACTCTATAACTATGTTTTTTCCATCCTAATCTAATGCAAAATAATAGTTCCAGTGCTGATCGAATACGTGAGAAAAAGAAACTTTTTCTGGCGAGAGAGCAGAGAATTATCGACGCTGCCATAGAGCTATTTTTAGAAGAAAGTATTGATCGTATAACGGTATCTAAAATCGCCGGTCGAGCGGCGATTGGCAAGGGGACTGTGTATAAGCATTTTCTCACTAAAAACGAAATTTTGATCAGAATAATTTTGGACTATGAGCGCAATATTACCAAAAGCTTAACAGAGGGTATTAATCGCGCTGAAGCGGGTGATTCTGGTGCTGCTGCAAAGTCTTATTTTCAAGCTCGATTAGAAAACCCAAAACTCGATAGGCTTGTTGAGCAGCTAGAAGATCGATTGATTGAATCTGATGATGTTGCTTGTCAAGTTGAAGAGTTATACCAGCTTCGTCGATCCAATGAGGATGCACTCACAGGTTTAACCACCAAGTTGATTGATCGCGGTGTCCTTGAAGATGTTCCTCCCCATTTTCATTATCTCGCGTGCTGGGCTCTGGCTCAGGGTGCTGTTGAGCTATGTTTTAATAAAACGTGGAATTACAGAACCGATACTGCAGAGCTAATGGAGTTTATTGCCAACATTGGCGTGACTATGGGCAACCAAGGTCAATATCACCCTGATGACGGTTCCTCAACTAAAAAAAGCAAATCCAAGTGAAGTCCTTGATCAGCGTAGAACAATTATTTGCTGATCTCATTAAAAAAACTAGTCAACATTCCGGTAAATTACCTCCAGTTCATCTATGGCACCCTGAAAAATCTGGCGATATGGATCTACGTATTGATAGAGAGGGTAGGTGGCTTCATGAATCAAGTGAAATTAAAAAGCCGGCAATAGTTAAGCTTTTTTCCTCAATATTAAAGGTTGAAGAAGGCAATTATTATTTAGTGACTCCCAATGAAAAATGGCAAATTCAGGTAGATATTGCCCCGTTTTATATCATTGAAACCAAGCGAATATCTAGGGATGGTATTCAAGTCATTTCGTTGTCCACAGCTACGGATGATCAAATTTTGCTAGGTAAGGATCACCCTTTAATTATGCGCAAAACTGAGGGTGTCGCACTTCCTATGGTAACTGTTAGACATAATCTCAATGCTTTAGTAAGCCGCACGGTTTATTATCAGCTTGTAGATTGGGGTCGTGAACAACCCCTAGCCAATGGCAAAAGCGAATTGATCCTTGATAGCTTAGGTTGTCAGTTTTCACTAGGTGATTTTTAAGCGTAGTCATTAGCTACATATTGGGGTAATTTGGTCCGCCCGCACCCTCAGGGGACACCCAGTTTATATTTTGGCTGGGTTCTTTGATATCACAGGTTTTACAGTGAACACAGTTTTGCGCATTAATTTGAAATTTCGAACCACTGTCTGGATCAGCAACCACTTCATATACCCCAGCAGGGCAATAGCGTTGAGCGGCTTCGTTATAAACTGGCAAGTTGTTGTTAATAGGTAAATCAGGATCCTTAAGCTGTAGATGACAGGGCTGATCCTCTTCGTGATTGGTGTTGGATAAAAATACCGACGAAGGCTTATCAAAGCTCAATATACCATCATATTTTGGATAGATGATGGTATTGCATTCATCTGCAGTTTGCATGGTTTCATGGTCAGCTACGGTATCGCTTAGGGTCCAGGGTAGTAGTCCATTAAAGATATTGATATCAACAAACGCATAGGCTGATCCTAACAGATAACCAAATTTATGTTGCGCTGGGCCAAAGTTTCTTTGTTGGTGTAATTCTTTATAGGCCCATGATTTTTCGTAATTTTCAGAAAATTCGGCAATTTCTGTAAGTGATTGTTTATTAGCGAGTGCCTTAGCCACTGATTCAGCAGCAACCATACCTGATTTCATTGCCGTATGACTGCCTTTAATTTTGGCAAAATTTAAGGTCCCAGCATCATCGCCAATCAATAGGCCGCCCGGAAACGACATTTTCGGTTGAGACTGAAGTCCACCTTTTGTTATAGCTCTAGCACCATAGGTAACACGTTCTCCGCCTGCTAAATGTTTTTTGATTGTAGGATGGTGCTTATAGCGTTGAAATTCATCATAGGGGCTAAGATGTGGGTTGCTGTAGGAGAGGTTGGTAATAAGGCCAACGGCTACCTGATTGTCTTCTAAGTGATAAAGAAAACCGCCACCTAGAGTATGGCTTTCATTGAGAGGCCATCCAGCGGTGTGCACAACGAGCCCTGATTGATGTTGTTCAGCCGGTATTTTCCATAATTCTTTTATACCAATACCGTAATGCTGTGGGTCTTTACCCTTATCAAGATTATATTTTGCAATCAGTTGCTTGCCCAAATGACCGCGACAGCCCTCTGCGAATAGGGTGTATTTTGCATGTAATTCCATGCCTTGCATGTAAGTATCTTTCTTATCACCTGAGCGACTTAAGCCCATATCGCCAGTGGCTATGCCGTATACTTGGTTTTCTTGGTTATATAAAATTTCAGCTGCCGAGAAGCCAGGAAAAATATCTACACCCAGATTTTCTGCCTGTGTAGCAAGCCAGCGACAAAACTTACCGAGACTAATAATGTAGTTACCATGATTTTTCATGGTTTTAGGGGCAAATATCGCGGGCACTTTGATCTGCTTATTGCTGTTGGTTAAAAGCATAATATGATCGTCAGTTACCTCGGTTGTAACAGGGGCTGACTTTGATCGCCAATCGGGTATAAGTTCATTGAGAGCAGTGGGCTCAAAAACGGCCCCAGATAAAATATGCGCCCCAACTTCAGAGCCTTTTTCGACCACGCATACAGAATATTCAGGGTTTAACTGCTTGAGCCTACAGGCAGCAGAAAGACCGGCGGGGCCAGCACCCACAATGACCACATCGTATTCCATCGATTCACGAGTCAAAGTTATACTCCTTGTTATGATTCAGATCTATTAAATACTTTTTAGCGCATGCCTACAATGTATAAAATTACCCACAATTACCACCTTTGAGTGCTTTATTAATGTGACTGATGGGTCGCAATGAAGCCGCTAGTTGTTTGATTTATAGCTAATCCTTGGGCAAACTAAACTTACATAAAAGCCTATTGGTTGATTTTTTAGGAAGGCTGTCGTGAAGATATTTAAAATGGAGTTCTAATGAAAGTATTAGTGGCGATCAAGAGAGTGGTTGATTACAACGTAAAGGTGCGAGCCAGCGCAGATCATTCTGATGTTGATCTGGCGAATGTAAAAATGTCTATGAATCCTTTTTGTGAGATCGCAGTTGAAGAAGCTGTTCGGCTAAAAGAAAAAGGGTTAGTCAGTGAAATAATTACGGTTACTGTTGGTAGCGCACAGGCGCAAGAGCAGCTTCGTACATCACTCGCTCTTGGGGCGGATCGGTCTATTTTAGTCGAAACAGAGGAAAGTATAGAGCCGCTAGCGGTGGCTAAGTGTCTTAAGGCGGTGTGTGATAACGAGAACCCCGATCTTATCTTAATGGGCAAGCAAGCAATTGACGGTGATAACAATCAAACGGGTCAAATGTTGGCCAGTTTGCTGGGTTGTGCTCAGGGCACATTTGCCTCTGAGGTCTGTGTTGAAGACGGCAAGATAGCCGTTACTCGTGAAATTGATGGCGGTCTTCAAACACTTAAATTGGCCTTGCCCGCCGTTGTAACTACTGATTTGCGTCTAAATGAGCCTCGTTATGCATCTCTGCCGAATATTATGAAGTCAAAACAGAAGCCATTGGCGACAGTAACTACAGAGGAGCTCGGAGTTGATGTAAGCGCTCGAACCAAATTGCTTGGTGTAGAGCCCCCAGCTCAGCGTCAGGCGGGGATAATGGTTAATGATGTGACCCAGTTAGTGGATAAGCTAAAAAATGAAGCAAAGGTGATCTCATGAGTATTCTAGTTGTCGCTGAGCATAATAATCAGCAATTGAATCCAGCCACCCTCAGCGCGCTGTCAGCCGCATTCCAGCTTGGGGAGACAGTTGACCTTCTCATTGCTGGGAATGACTGTCAGTCGGTGGCAGCTCAAGCGTCAAAGATCCCTAATGTGAATAAGGTGCTTATTGCAGATAATGAAGTTTATGCGCATTTTCTTGCGGAAAATATGGCGCCTTTAATTGCAGATATAGCTCAGGGCTATACCCATATTCTAGCGACAGCTACGACTACGGCTAAAAATATTATGCCTCGAGTGGCTGCGTTGCTCGATGTTCAGGCAATGTCAGATATTTGTGCGGTCGTTAGTGAAGATACCTTTAAGCGGCCCATTTATGCCGGTAATTTAATCGCCACCGTCCAATCTATGGATGCTATTAAAGTAATTACAGTTCGCGGTACAGCATTTGATTCACCTACAGAAGAGGGCGGATCTGCCAGTATTGAGGCACTCGATCAGATTCATGATATGGCAGTCTCTAGTTTTATTGATGAGCAGCTGGCGCAATCTGATCGTCCAGAGCTAACCGCTGCTAGTATTGTTATCTCCGGCGGTCGCGGCATGGCTAGTGGCGATAACTTTGATTTGCTTTACAGGATAGCCGATAAACTTGGTGCAGCGGTTGGTGCATCCAGAGCGGCTGTAGATGCTGATTTTGTTCCCAATGATATGCAGGTAGGTCAAACGGGTAAAATTGTTGCTCCAGACCTGTATATTGCGGTGGGTATTTCTGGTGCAATTCAGCATTTGGCGGGGATGAAAGACAGTAAAGTCATTGTTGCCATTAATAAGGATGAAGATGCGCCCATTTTCTCTGTTGCAGATTATGGCTTGGTCGCAGATTTATTCACCGCTCTACCTGAATTAGAGTCTAAGCTCTCCTGATAAGCTTACGCTGGTAATTATTAGAACTACAGCAGTAAGTCAATCCAAATAGGGCAGTGGTCTGAGGGCTTTTCATGGCCTCTTGCTTCAAGATCGATTCCTGTATCAGTGCAAACTGTCATGGCGGCGGGCGAGGCGAGTAAGAGGTCTATTCTAAGCCCTCTTTTAGGCTCCTGATCAAACCCTTTACTGCGATAGTCAAACCAGCTATAGGTTTCATTTTCAGGGTTATCTGCCCTATAGCTATCTATAAGACCCCAGTCTAGAAGAGCTTGAAGCCATTCTCTTTCCTCTGGCAGAAAGGCACTTTTTCCAGTTTTAAGCCAGCGTTTAGCATTTTCCGGTTTAATACCCACATCAGCATCTTTATGGGCCACATTCATATCGCCCATTACCACCACTGCATCATCTGCACTAAAGTTAGTATCTAAATACTCTAAAAGATCAGCGTAGAATTTTTGCTTTGCAGGAAATTTGGTAGGATGAGCACGACCTTCACCCTGTGGGAAATAACAATTAATAAGATGAAGTATGTGACCATTGACGTCAAATTGACCGTGGATCATTCGACGTTGACTGTCTTCAGAGTCGGCTGGAAAGCCACACTGAATATTTGATGGGGTAATTTTGCTTAAAAATGCAACGCCATAATGGCCTTTTTGACCGTGGATACTGGCCTTATATCCTAGTGCTTCTATATCAGAAAATGGAAATTCTTCATTTGAAACTTTGGTTTCTTGAAGGCCAATAATATCTGGCTGATGCTGGTTTATAATCGTATTTAATTGATTAAGTCTAGCCCGCAACCCATTGACATTAAAAGATATTAATTTTATATTTTGACTCATAATTATTCGAATTAGTGATTGATATAACCGACCATTTTGGCTTTTTTCGATACAGTATTTTTAGTAGTTAGCAATCTAATTTGATCGCTGAGTATAAAGCCTGTTTCATGGAGTATAGGGTCACTCTCCGCTATAGGGGCATCGTCTTCTTTTTGTTTATCCTGCGCTGCCTCCCAATCTTTAATATTCTGGTAAGGCCTAAGTTTTTGATCAACTCGACGTTTGTTTTCTATAGAGAGCAGAGATTCATCTAAGCTGCTATCGCGCTTTCGGCGTTGCTTTAGGTTCAGGTTGGTTCGTGTTTCTTCTCTCCATTCTTGAGTGAGAGCAAGTTGGTCAGCCATGCTAGAGAAATTGGCATCAGCGTAAGCACGTTTTTTATGGGCACTGGTCAAAGGCCCAATAATCTTACTAAGTTGATCTGAATGCTGGTGAGGCACAGGATGAATTTGATCCCATGGAAGGGCACTTTCTAAGTGACTTTCACCAATTTCTTCAAAGTTAAACATTGACGGGTAAGCGATATCAGGAATAATGCCGCGGTGCTGTGTGCTTCCGCCAGAAACGCGGTAAAACTTTGATACAGTCAGCTTCAATAGGCCGTTACTTAGGTCAGTCATGGTTTGAACTGTCCCCTTGCCATAGCTTTGACTGCCGACAATTAGGCCGCGACCATAGTCTTGAATTGCGCCTGCAAAAATCTCGGAGGCAGAGGCGCTAAGACGATTGATAAGTACCATCATCGGCCCATCATAATAAGCCTCAGACGTTGCGCGTTGATTGCGATAGATTTTTTTATTGGCGTCGCGAATCTGAACGACTGGGCCATAATCGATAAATAGATCGGTGAGGGCAGTGGCCTCATACAATGAGCCACCACCATTATTTCTAAGGTCCAAAACCACACCGTCAACGGCTTGTTGTTTAAGTTCTTTTAACAGCTTGCGAACATCGCGGGAGGTACTTTTGTAGTTGGGATCACGTTTTCTATAGGCTTCAAAGTCCATATAGAATGTTGGGATCTCAATAACCCCGATTTTGTACTTTTCGCCTGCATTCTCAATATTGATAGTCTTACTTTGAGCGGACTTTTCTTCGAGTTTAACCATGTCTCTTACAATTGAGATGATCTTCTCACTACTGCCGCCTGAATCGATTTGTAGGCGCACTACAGAGCCTTTTTCACCGCGAATAAGATCAACCACATCATCGATCCGCCAGCCAATAACATCGACAATCTCTTCATCACCTTGCCCAACACCGATAATTTTATCTTTGGGCTTTAAAATGCCCTGTATATCCGCTGGCCCTCCGGTAATCACATCAACCACTTCGGTGTATTCATCCTCGGTAGTGAGCTGTGCGCCAATTCCCTCAAGGGATAGTGACATATTGATTTGGAAATTCTCTGAAGATCGCGGCGTAAAGTAGGAGGAGTGTGGATCGTAGAGTGATGCAAAAGCATTCACATATTGCTGAAAGACATCCTTGCTGTTGCGCTGCGTGTAGCGATTTAACAGAGCCTTATAGCGCTTAATAAGGAGTTTGCGAGCCTCCTGTTGCTCTTTACCGCCAAGTATTAGGCGGATCATTGAGTCTTTCATGGCTCTGCGCCAAAAATCATCTGCCTGTTTAGAATCCTTAAACCATTCGCGATCATCCGCATCTAATAAAATCTCTTCGTTAAGCGTGAAATCGAATTGATGCTTCTTGTTCTCTAATAACTCAATGTTATTTTGTAAGCGTTGGGTGGCTCTTTCTCGTAGGCGGTTAAAGATATAAAACCCAGCAGTGACATCCCCGCGCTTAGCTAAGTCATCTAGTTTGTATTGCCATTTTTGAAATTCTGTTATGTCTGAGACTAAGAAAAAGCGCTTGGGTGAATCCAATCTATCTATATAGGTGTTGAGGTAGTTCTGCGATAGCTGATCATCAATGGATTGCGAGGAATAATGCGTTGTAGCTAGCTGTGTAACTATTTCTCGAAACAGCTTTGTATGCTGTGATTCTGGGGTAATATCAGAAAGCTCTTGTGCATTGGAAGATACAAGAGTTACGAAGAGGGCGGATATAAATACTGTCAGAAGGGTTAGCTGGCGCATGATTTCCTTTTTAATGCGATTGCTTCATATTAATTATACGTAATAAAACTATGATTGATAACAATCTAGTGACGATATTTACATCACAGGTTAAATTATTACTTAGTATAATATTTTAGATGCTGTCTTTAACAAATAGCTACAACTTTTATGGATAGTTTATTTTTAGTTTGAAAGGGTTGAATACAGGCTATCTTATTATTTCCTCTAATCTCAATTAGTGGACATAGCTAGACATTAGATATAAGGCTTGATACAGTACAACAACGCTAGAATGCTGAATTCAGTATAGTTTTAACATTTATTAATGTGAGCTGTGTTATGTCCAAATTTAAAGCAACCCCTTTATTTGATGCCCATAAAACATTTGTACGCCTGCCTATGGGTATGGCAATGCTTAAGGAATATCCTGATTCAAAATCATTTATGGAAGCTTTGTGTAAAACCAATGCGGATATTGCACAGGATTTTTTACAGACTCAGGCATTCCTAAAAAGC
>Ga0066379_10000028_pt1 | contig 36757 bp, 35 predicted proteins | sample Knorr_S23_td_250_FD_70951 | JGI IMG/M metagenome (GOLD analysis project Ga0066379, IMG submission 70951) | Marine microbial communities from Southern Atlantic Ocean transect - Knorr_S23_td_250_ad_251m_LV_A | ecosystem: Environmental > Aquatic > Marine > Oceanic | place: Southern Atlantic ocean...
TAACCTGGCTGTGTCAGGTGAGAAAGAAGATATGGAGAAGTTTTACGACTCACTATCTAAAAACAAAGACGGATCAATAAAGTTTTCCTTCAATGATATTCTACCTATGCCTGAAGCATTGGAAGACACTACTAAACCAACATCCACTCCGTCAGAAGAACTCAAAGAGAAGTATGGTTTCGATAACTGGTACGATTGGAGGGTAACTAATTGGGGTACTAAATGGGATTGTGACGAACCCGATTTTGACTATGCTGACGATACAGATTTCGGTGTATCGTTTGAATCAGCGTGGGCTCCACCAGTAGGAGTAATAAAGGCTTTAGGTGAGAAATTCCCAAACCTAAACATAGAGCTAGAATACTCAGAATCAGGAATGGGCTTTGGCGGAAGGCTAGGCTTTCAAAATGGAGAGTATTACGACCATGAAGCCGACATGGTATGGAAAAGCGATTGCTGTGGTGAAGACGTTCACCAAGAAGGTTGGGATGAAGAATGCGAAGATCTTGACATTGAGAGCTTTGAGCATTGCCCTAAATGTAAAGAGCAATGTGAAGCTGAAGAACACTTGGATTATGGCGATCCAGACCTAAATATTTGCTTAAATTAGTAATAACCATTAAAACCAAACATTATGAAAAACCTAAAATTTGTTAAAGGAATTGTTAACTCCGTAGTTGACAAAAACGAAGAAGTAGGATTTGATCTTTTGCTAACGCCAGAAGATGTAGAAAACCTACAAACTGGAAAAGGATACTTACCAATATCTATTCGATTAGGAAAAGATGGTAAGTATTATGCTTATAAGGCTACCCGTAGGTTGGCTCCAGTTAAGGATGAGACGATTGATGAGGTATACGATTTAGCTCGTATATCAATTGAAGAAGCTCCTTATCAAGACTTAGACGCTGTATGTGAAGCTGTTCACATTAACGAAGTTTTGGAAACAGCTAAAAGAGAGTATATTAACAAAAAAAATAAGATATGATCTACCTAATTAATGCACTATTCTGTGTAACTTTGGCTTTCGCAATTTATAACACAATGTTTTTCATTGTTAATGCGGTTAATGCAGCCATTGACGGAATAAAAGATGGAGAGGGCTATATAGATAACAGACACTTTTTGTTAAGTTGGTCTTTATTTGTAATAGCCTGTTTTGTTAAATCTGTAATACTTTAATTATGAATATAGGAGTAAAATTAAAAGAAGTCAGAACAATGACGAAAAAAGAAATAATTCAAGAAGGTTGGGAGCATGACCATCATGCAAAGCACACTAAAGTATTAGTGTTTGATGACGGTAGTGTATTATACCCATCTCAAGATTATGAAGGAAATGGTTCTGGAGTGTTCTTTGGTTATAAGAAAAATAAAAACAAAATAGAACATTTCGGAATTTGAAAGAAGTTATTGCCATATCCTATCAAGGAGCATTAAAACAGTCTGGATTGGAGGAGGAGTTGATATACGAATCCTCCATTCCTATCAAGGCTAATTCTTTGATATGGATACAACGACTAGAGCGAATAAACAGAAATACAGGGATGACTCCTAGACTACGTGGTTTACACGGTGAGGTTAAAATCCGTTATGGAAAACTTCTAATAGAGGATTACAACAAATGTAAGTCTGGTTACATCGTAATAGAACTGTCTGGTGCCGAACTGAAGCGGTACAGAGAGGAAAATGGTTTCAAATGGAGCCGCCAAAAAGTCTTCAGATTTTTAACTCTAAAATAGAAAGTATGTTTAAGAAGATTATGTCAAACCCTGTGTCTAGAACTCTATTCCAAGCTGGAGTAGTTTACGCAGGTTTAGCTTTTGTTAGTCAAATGATTATGGTGATTACCGCTATGTATGCGCCCTACGTTATAGGTGTCTTACTTGTGGTAGTTGCAGCATTAAATGTTAAGCTAAAAGACTTGTCTGAGTAGTAATATTTTAGTAACTTCACAAGCCAATGAAAAAGTCAAAAATCGACCAGATTTGCGAAGAAGTTGCCTACGACTTAGAGATTGACGAAAAACTTGTAAAGCAAGTAGTTAAGGAACTATTTGTAGAAATAGCGTCAAGTATAGTGCTACGTAAGCAACACATTCTCTTAAGGGGCTTTGCTAAGATAGTCATACAAGGAATATCAAAAAGTAAATATAAACCTTTCGATCCTATGCAGTACGAAACCCGTGCTGAAGAAGATTGGAAAAAATCTAAAAAAAATGAGTAAAGAACGAGAAGAAGCTCTAAGACAATTAAACAGATCTGAAGAATCAGCAGAAGCGACATTTGACTCTTGGATTGTTGACTTAACAGATCAAGACCAACCTGACACTTGCGGCATTGAAGACGATGACTGCGAAGCCTGCGGGTCCTAAAGAGCTACCGCTCAATTATTTTAACTGATTTATTAATTTCCTAAAACCAAAATCATGGGAAAAACTAAAGCCGAGGTTTTAAATGACCTCTTTAAAAAGTGTAATCTTACAACTGAGGATGTACACAAACACAAATTTTATACTATCATCACAAGATCAGGTATCGAAAAGGTGCAAGCCGCATACGGTATTGATGTGGAGTATAGTATGGAGAACTTATCAGCTGACCATAAATACTGCCTTATCAAGGCTAAAGGTATTATGGGAGATGCTTGGACTGAAACCTATGGTGAGTCTTCGCCTGCAAACAACAGCAATGCGTATCCAATCGCTATGGCTGAAAAACGTGCATTATCTAGAATAGTGCTTAAGCTTGCAGGTCTGTATTCGCATGGGGTATTTGGTGAAGATGAGGCAACAGATTTTGCTGCGTCTAACAACCCAAAGAAAGACCTTGACAGTAAGACTTATAAAGCTATGATGAAAATGGTAGAGTCCGACCCCCAAAGAGTCTTAGATGCTTTGCCTAAGTATAGGCTTACAGAGCAACAAGAAGAAGACTTGGTTAGCGCTGCTCAAGCAGCAATTTAATTAGTAACTTTTTAACGGAGGGGAGATAAACTCCCTTCCATTTTTTTTAACTGAGCCATAAACTTACAGGGCTCACAAATCATTTATTATGTCAAACTTACAAATTACAGGTACAATCAGTACAATCGGTGAAGTACAATCAGGAACTTCTAAATCTACCAACAAAGAGTGGAAAAAACTAAACTTTGTTATCGAAACTCAAGGAGAGTATGCTAAATCAGTAGCATTTACTGTATTTGGTGGAGAAAAAGTAGACAATTTCGTGAAGTTCAACAAAGTAGGTCAATTAGTTGACGTAAGCTTTGATGCTGAATCTCGTGAATACAAAGGTCGTTACTACACAGACTTGAACGCTTGGAAAGTTTTCGCCAATAAAGGTGAGGCTACTGCTACGGCAGAAACACCTGCTACAGACGCAGGCGAGATGCCATTCTAAATGTAAATTCATCCCTGAAAAGTTCGCTAAGTAAGGGATGATTTTATTTTTCCTATATTTGTATAAACGCAGATACATGGAAAAGAGAACTTTTTTTATTCCATTCAGTACGCCATCTTCTAAAAATGGTAAACGCTGGACTGGAAAGCACATGATTCACTCTAAGACAGTTATGAACTACATTAAGAATACAAAGCCCTATTGGGGTGAGTATGCTGAAGAGTTTAGAGCTATCATAGATGAATTAGAAAAGCCTGTAACTCTTTCATTCAAATTCATTAGAGGAACAAGACATAAGTTTGATTACGTTAATCCACTACAAACCGTGCAAGACCAAATGGTAATACATGGTTGGATAGAGGATGATAATTGTGATGAGATTATACCTTGTTTCGAGAAGTATGAATACGATAAAGAAAAGCCAGGATGCTTTATAACCATTACTGAAACTAATAAACCAATCAAAGATGGATAGAGAACTAATACTTAAAACGCTAGGCAAGATAATCAAAGATGCTGAGTTTGCAATGAATGTACTTACATCGAAAGATGGGTACACTCCTAAACAAAGGTCGTCTACAGATTATACCCCTGACTTTATGAGCTTTTATAGAGCTTATGGTATAAGCAAAACCAAACAAACAGCTTTCATTAAGTGGAAAAAGCTAAATAATCAGCAAAAGGCTACGATTATGGAGTTAATACCATTATACCAGAAAGCGTTTGAACTAAAGTACAGGAAATATCCTAACAACTTTCTAGCTAACAATAGCTGGGAAGACTATTTGTATTTATTGGAAGAGGCTACTGAAGCCAAGAGTAAGGCAGAGAAAATCGCTGAAGCTCAAAAGGGAAGACTAGACGCTTATAACTTCTAGTATGAACCACAAGATAAATTCAAAAGAAGAAATCTCAGAGTATCTGAACCACGTTTACAGGAATGGATACAATAAGGGATTATCTACAGGGATTCCTTGGTTAGACAAGCACTACACTTTTAGAAAAGGTGAATTAGATGTTATAACTGGCTTTGCCAATATTGGTAAGACCACAGCAATCTTTTACCTTATGATGTTAGCATCAGTTAAATATAAGTGGAAGTGGTTATGTTATTGCCCTGAGAATGAACCAGTAGGTGAGATGATAATAGATCTCGCAGAGATGTTCATAGGCATGACTGCTGATAAAACGAAGTCCGAAAGGATGGATAGACCAGTATTTGACGCTGCAACAGCTTGGGTTATGGAACACTTTAAGGTTGTTTCATTCCCTAACACTCCGACAATCTACGATGTTATGGATGTATTCCAGACAGAGATAGATAGTGGAGATTTTGACGGTTGCTATGTCGATCCTATGAATGACTTAGCTATTAACAGGTCTATGAGTAAGTATGACTACTACTATCAGGTATTGTCTGACATTCGCAGATTCAAGCAGAAGAACTTTGTAAAGTTCATACTAGTAACACACGCTGTTACTAAGGCTGCTAGAGAGCGAGGAGATGACGGGAATACTCCTGCACCTTCACATTACGATGTGGAGATGGGTGGTATGTTTGCTAACAGAACGGACAACTTTATAGTTGTACACAGGAATCCTAATTCAGAGGATTGGAGTGACACACAGATTCATGTAAGGAAGATTAAATTCCAGAAGCTTGTGGGTATTCCTACTCAGGATGACGAACCTGTGATTCTTAAGTTTGAGCCTAGATTATGTAGGTTTAAATCTTTAAACAAGAAAAAAATGGTTTGGGAAGATGTTCTAGAACAGAATACCATGGATTTTATTGACAATCACAAGTCAAGAATAAAGCCAGAAATCTTCAATGAAAACAATTTACCCTTTTAAAATTACGTTATGGGAAAAATGAAAGAGTTGTCGAAAGACGAACAAAGAAAGCAGGAGTTAGAAGCTGAAAAAGCTTTTAGAGAATCTCCTTTAGGTCAATCTATTACACAGCTCGAAGGAGCTATTGTAGGTCACATCACAGAACTTCTAGACGCTATAGGGATTGCGGTTCCTGAAGACAAAGAAGAGGCTGTTATGACTAACTTTATTGGAGCCGCACATGCAGCTGGAGCAATTCAGAGATTAGTTTGGCAACAGTTAGACTACGAGCAACAGCAAAAAGAAGCTCCTGCTCCTGTTAAAAAGGCGGAGAAAGCCTTAAAGAAGCAAGCCAAAAAAGAAGCTGTCAAGAAAAACAGACCTAGAGGCAAGACTGCTATGAAGAAAGCATAACTTTTATCAACAAAGTTTTGTAGAAACAAAAAAACCATTATATTTACTGTGATTTGGTTATTACATAATGTAATTGGTTTTAGTTAATTGGTTAATGAGAGGGGGCTTTTAGCTCCCTTTCTTTTTTTAAAACAAATTATTATGACAAAAGATCAAATACCACAAGAGGAAGTTACTCGTTTAGGGTTTTTAAAAGACCTTGAAAGAGATGACTATTACTACGCAGACACAACTCATGTAAGCTGCTCGATGCTAAAACATCTACTTAAATCACCAGCACACCTTAAGAACTACTTAGAGAATCCACCATCATCAACGCCTGCAATGACGTTTGGTAGTGCATTTCATTGTTTAGTCTTAGAGCCTGAGAAGTTCAATAAGAATTTCTTCATCTTAGACACTAATGAGCGACCTGAGAAGGATAAGACGATGGCATCCAAAGCTAATAAACAATGGAAAGCTATAGCTTACTCTACAGCTAAGGCTAACGATCAGTCAGTAATAACTGTTGATGAGTTAGACTTAATTGATAGTATGACTGAATCATTAGTAAAACACAAAGAGGTTAATAAATACCTATCTGAGTGTCAAAGAGAAAAGCCTATAGCTTGGAATTGGAACAATGAAATAAGCTGTAAAGGAAAGGTAGACTTACTATCGTTTGATTACTTATGCGATATTAAAACTACCGCTGAATTTGGAGGGATAGATAAGTTTAGATATGACTGCAAAAAGTATCACTACGATATGCAAGCTGCATTTTATTGTGACGCCATGAACTTAGACCAGTTTAAATTTATTGTAGTCGGTAAAAATGCGCCACATGATGTTGGAGTGTTTGAGGTATCACCAGAGTTCTTAGAAGCTGGGAGACGTAAGTACAGATACGCTCTAGATTTATATGATAAATATTTCCTATCTTGCACAAGCAGTATTGATGAATACCTAGAAACAGGAATTTTGTGAAAAAAGAATATAATAACTGGTTAAAGGAAAATCGTATGGAAACTGGCTATAACTCCTGTCAAAGTACTAGATTAGAAATTGATAAACTTCTAAGTTTAAATGCCTCACTTCAGGCAAGTCTAGGAATAGACTCTACAGATCAGGAGAGATTAATCGTTAAGTCGAAAACCGAAGAGTTGATGAACAAGATCAAGGAAATTGATCCAGAGTTTCACAACATTATTAACTTAAACTAATAAAATCATGGCAAATCACAGAATGCGCCTAACCCAAGAGGAGATTAATCTCGTACTTGAGGCTAGGGCAAAATCATTCTCGAACACTAACGAGAACGATCAGTTATCCTCTGTATATTTAGATTATCTAGATGAAAGAGGGATAGAACCTGAAGAGGTTGTTTCTTGTAAGCATTGGCAGTCAGCTAGTGGAGAACCTAGATTCTCTATTGTTACAAAGAATGACGCTTCAAGAATGAGTAGCGTAGAGAGAACATCTCTAGTAAACTCTATAGAGGATGTGATTAAGAAACACAAAATCACATACCCTAAAGTTCCTAAAAAATCTGGAAAACACTTATTAGTTATAAATCCTGCTGACGTTCATATCGGTAAATTAGCTATCGCTAAAGAAACTGGTGAAGAATACAACCGTGACATAGCTAAACAGAGGGTTTTAGAGGGGGTAAGAGGCTTGATAAACCAAGCTAAAGGGTTTGATATAGATAAAGTATTATTCTGCATAGGAAACGATATTCTGCACGTAGACAATACTTATAACACAACCACTAAAGGAACGCCTCAAGACACCCACGGTAAATGGTGGCAATCATTTGAGTTAGCTTTAGAGGTTTATGTTTCAGCTGTTGAGATGCTGCTTGATGTGGCTCCCGTAGACTGCGTACATTCGATGTCTAATCACGACTACCAATCTGGATACCATTTAGCGCATTGCTTAAAGTCCTGGTTTAAAGATTGCGATGATGTAACCGTAGATGAAGGGCCTGCTTACCGTAAATACTATCAGTATCATAACAATATGATAGGATTAGAGCACGGTGATGGCGCTAAAGTCAATGACTTGCCGTTGTTGATGGCTCAAGAGGCCCCTAAGTTGTGGGCTAATTGTGAGCATAGGACTATGTTCTTACATCACGTACACCATAAGATTAAGTTGAAATTTCAATCAGCTAAAGATTATATAGGTGTAACAGTTGAGTATATGAGAAGCCCGTCTGGAGCTGATTCTTGGCATTCTAGAAAAGGATACAAAGGATCACCCAAAGCTGTAGAGGGATTCTTATTCCATAAAGACAATGGTAGGGTAGCAAGTTTAACATACAACTTCAATGAGTAGTATTGAAAATAAAGTCTGCATTAAGATTTTAGATCGTGCAGAGATCGGAGAGAAAAAGTACGACACCACAATGGAGCGTACTGACCTCTCTGAAATAGAATGGTTGATACACGCTCAAGAAGAGGCTATGGACTTAGCTATTTATCTTGAAAAATTAATTCAAATCAAAACCAATGAGAGGACTAATAAGAGGGTTGTTGAAAATCAAGGAGAAAAGGGGTAAACCTTTACGTGTAATCCAAAGATTTTTAAGAGTTAACTATAAAATCAATGTTTCATTAACCGCATTAAAAAAAAGACTAAATCATGGGAAAACCTAGACTACAAATCCTTATGGATGAATACGCTTGGTGGTATCATAACGCACTTATGGATAACACTAGAGAGCAAGAGCCAACTTTAAAAGAGTGGCTTGCTGTAAAGCTAGAACAAGTAGATAACGCTGGAGAGTTAACACTCAGACCAGAAGAAAAAAGTTTAATCAATAAACTACAGTAATGCAAGTAGCCGAAGAAAGTTTAAAACTGATAAGGCAAATGCAGACCAATAGTAAAGAATCATCCTGCATGAACGCCTATTTCAACGCCTTAAACGAGGTGGAAGAAATGAAGAAAGAGCTTAGAAACTTTCCTAATAAAGAGCATAAGAACTATAAACTAAAAGAGAAAAGAGTTAAGATAATCGAAAACTCTATACATGAATTTTATGGTTGCTACTTTAATATGGCTAAATACAAAGAGGCTTATGCGTTGTGGAAACACAAAGCTCTTGAGAAAGAGTTTGAGCTTACAAGTTTTCTAAGTAAGAATGTATAAAAATAGGGGGCGATTTGCCCCCTTTCTTTTTACCCACTCATCTTAGTATAGTTTACTTAGAATGAGATCCCCCGAAGAAGAAGTCTATTATTGTATTTACTTTGCTGCTCATAGCACCAAATACCGTACTAATAAATCCGATTTCATAATCTGAAAGTTCTAGAGTGTTTAAGACAAAATACTTAAACATTGTGTATGACAAGAAGAAATATGCTGCTGTGAATATTACAGCTAACACCTTCTGAATAATGCTATCGTCTGAAAACATTGTTCTAGCGCTCTTTCTGTCCTCAACCTCAAGGGCGTATATTTCCTTTTCGTGATCCTGTATGCTGCTCTGAAGTTTAGCCTTCAGTTCTTCACGCTCCTCGTCTGTAGTTACTACCTCGTCTATAATACTGGCAGCGTTACCTATAAGACTTTTAATAATACCTTTTATCATAATATAATAATGTCTGGTGCGTATCTATACTTGGTATCTCCATCCTCGTCTTTATACGCCTCTAATACTTGTTTTCTATTCTTCTTTCCTTCTTCCTTTAAAGATAGGTGAATCCATGCGTAATCAAATTCATTTATCATCTGGTCAAACTCCACACCATTATCAATAATCCAATCATACAACTTCTTGTTGTTCATCTCCCCGTTCTCCCAGTATTGCAAATCCAAAGCCTCACCTTTACAATGTTGACTTTTATTGCTACCACCAATGGCGCGATTAAGCACGGGACTCCGATAGCCAGAGCTGATACGTATAGCGCCAATATGATCTCTAATAGGCTGAACAACCTTTGTAATAAGGTTTTGAATATTTTGTAAATGCTTTTTATTAGGAGCATTATCTATGCCAAGCCTTTTAGCTGTACTACTGTACGTAATCTCTGATAAAGAAAAATTTTTACTTAACTTCATTATTTAGTTTTTGTGCTAAATTCTTTTTTTATAATTTTATAACAGTAGACGTAGCTAAGTACTGTTGTTGCTAGTACCGCTAATGAGCAAATGGTTATCATGGTTTTTGGTTTTACTATTGTAAGATTATTCGTAAAGCTTTTTCTTAATCAACTCCATATCTCTCTTGATGTCTTGCACATCTTGATGAGTAGTTTCTATGGTTTGTCGTATAAGTTGGTCTTGCAGTTCAAATTCTACTCTGGTTATATCTGGCTTAATAGGAAGTGGCAACTTCTTAGCTTCAGCTATTTCAGCCTTTAATGTAAACCACATACCTGCTATGGTGAAGATCAAAACTATTGTTGACACAAACAGCCTTGAGCTCATATTAAACCTAGTATCTTCGCTTATTTCGCTCATAATATTAAAATATACTACAAATTTAAGAAACTTTTAGCAAATTTGACTAATTATTTTTTAATAGAATTAATGTGTCTCTTCTCTTGCTCCCATATTTCCTGAATTATCCTACCTCCTAAGTCTGGAGTATCCTCCTTTATCTCATTACAAGTACATTTTTTATTAGAACAACACCAAGCGTGGTTTAAGTTCTTAAGTATTTCTATAGTATCACACATTTTTAATTAGCGTTTACTTTGAACTTTCCATACATCCAAGTTTGAACATTTGTACCTTTAGTTAAAACAAGTCTATGCTTATAAGTTCCAGGGTTAACTGATGCTACAGTCGGAGTAAAACTTATAGCTACTTTACCTGTAGAGTCTAAAGTTACAGTTCCATCAGGATTCGTTATTCCATTGATTGCTCCGCCTTCTGACGTGTTAGATAAACTAATAATAGTCTGCATACCATCATAAACCTTAAAGGTTAATAAGTAATCAGTTAAGTCAAAGGCTGCTCCAGAAGTGTCTGTAATTACCAAATTAATAACAGCGCTATTATTCTCTCTAATAATAACGTCTATCTTCTGTGCTATGTCTGTATTTATCGTTGCCATAATTATTTTATAATGTGTTATTCCAGTCTAATACTAATACTGCGGTTGCTACTGCGTCACCACAAGCGCTTGTTGGATTAAAAGAAATCATAATAACGTCTCCTGCACTAAAGCTATTTGTATTAGAACTATCATCTACAAATCCTGAAAATTTATATCCAGTATCGTCAGCAGCCATATTTACCGCTGGAGATATAAAAGAATCATCATTATCTGCTGGGACTTCTGTACCTGCTGGAGCGACATGAACACCCACTTCAGTACTTCCAGCGGCATACTCACATCTAATTACTACGGACTCTATATATCCATCACACGGGGCTACAATCCCACCATACTCTAAATAGCCAGCATTAGAAGAGTTCATAAACGCTTCTCCTGTACCTCCATAACCAAAGGGTAGCCAAGAAAGGGGAGTCGAGTTTCCATTCCACCCACAGTTAAGTATGTGTCTTTGTTTTGCTGTGATAACCCCATCACATTGAAAGTTCCCAGACTGGTCTATGCTTGCAATTTCAATATTAGGGTTACCAGTTCCATTGTTAAACGTAAACTTTTGACTCGTTTCATCACCGTCAAGGTCTATAAAAAAAGATATATTACCGTCAGATTTTATAGATACATCGGCATCTGTTGCTCCTAAAACTCCCTGAGCTGTAGTAGCAGTAGCTGAATTACCAGTACAAGAACCAGAACTTCCTGACGCATTACCAGTAACATTACCTGTTACAGAAGCATTTAACGTATTAGCTACTGTTGTATTTCCTGACGAATCAAATGTAATACAAGATACACCATTGTTATCTTTAATATCATTACCACTAACCTGTATATCTCCATCGCATTGGAAATTACCAGAATCATCTATGCTTGCAATTTCAGTAACACCCCCAGAGCCTCCGTTGTTAAAAATAAACTTTTGCCCCGTCTGGTCGTTATCAGAATCTACGGTGAAGTTTATTTGTTGGTCAGACTTAATAGTTATAGAAGCGTCAGCTTTAGATGATAAAGTATCAGCACTTACAGTACCAGCACTTACAGTATCAGCACTTACAGTATCAGCACTTACAGTATCAGCATTTAAGTTTCCATCTACATCCGTATCTTGGGCTAAATTTATTATAGTAGTAGCAACAATATCTAATGAATTTGCGCCAAGAGAAGCTATATACTCTCCATTACCAGCTCCAGCTAAGTAAATCCTACCTGTAGCATTTATATTAACGTCATCACCTAATGTTAGGTCATCAGTAATTTCAAGGTCTGTTACTGTAAGCTCCCCAGCTATTGCTGTATTACCTGCTGAGTCGAATGTTATACAAGTTGTTCCGTTATTATCTTTTATATCGTTACCAGTAATAGTTAAGTCTCCTCCTACGGTAATGTCTCCTGACGATTTAATCTCACCAGTAACGTCTAACTCTACAGTTGGCTCGCTATTACCTATCCCTACATTACCTCCTAGCCCAATTACAAAAGCATTACTTCTACCTGCTTCATCTGCACCATTACCCACCGTGAATAAATTGTGAGGCATACTAGCGTAATCATTAAACTTACCTATAACAAACTGGCAATTACCTGCTGATGCAGTTGCCGCGTTCTGAGGAGTCTTTAAATTATTTCCAATTAAGAATTGGTTAACGTTATTACCAGTTGCAGCAGGAGAATCTATATTTACCGAACCAAATACAAAACTATCATCAGAGGTAGCAGTACTACCATAACCACCAACAAAAGCATTAACGCCTGCACTATGTGTTGTCGCTGTGGTATTATCCTGTCCTATAGCAAGTGATTGATTCGATGCTGCTGTATTTCCATTACCAAAGGCTGCTGAATCATCACCAGATACTACACTAGAACCACCTGTTGCAAAAGTTCTGTCACCACTAGATACTGTTGAAGCTCCAAAAGCTACAGAAGCAACACCCGATGCACAAGTTGTATAGCCTGACGCAAAAGAATGGTCACCCGTTGCATCGCTATAAGAATTAATAGCTACTGCGTTTTCGCCTGATGCTATTGTTTCCTGCCCTTGCGCAAAAGCTCTTTCACCAGAAGCTGTTGAGCCTGCGCCAAAAGTTGTTGATGCCTCTCCCGATGCTATTGTTTCAAATCCACCTGCAAATGCTTGTCTACCTGACGCTACGGTTAATTCCCCACAAGCAAAAGCATCTTTAGACGATGCAGTCGTAGAGTTGTTTACAGCAACAGCATATAAACCACCTGATGCGTCACAAGCAGCATCCCCTATCTCAGCATTACCAGTAGACTTTAAATCTCCACCTATAGTAACATCTCCAGTAGGGAAGCTAATTTTAGCGTTATTTATAGCCACATCAGACTCAATAGAATCTAGATTAACAGGTTGCGTGATAGATATATAATCGACTTTAGCAGACGAAGCTGCGTCATAAGATAATTTAGAAGTATTAGCGGCAACATCGGTAGCTATATCTATTCCGTCTACAGTTCCAGATATGGTTAAGTTACCGCTCTGATCTAATGATGCTATTGTTACTCCTGAAGTATTTTGAAAGTTTATTAAGCTATGCGTCTTAAAATTTACACTATCAGCAGACGGCCCTTCTATTAGCGCTGGACTTGAACCCGTAAGGTTTAAATGGTTTACTACAACAGTACCATCTAAGTTTACATTGTTTTCAATCTTAGCCCCAGTAACAGTATTGTCTGCTATTTTTATAGTAGTAACTTGATTGTTAGCAATTTTAGCTGTTACAATAGCATAGTCTGCTATTTTATCCCCCTGAATAGTTTCATCTTCTAATAAGGAGTTGGTTATAACACCATCATCTATGTGTGTGGCGTTGACAGCATAGGGCGCAATCCCATCTGATGTCACAGAATCTGTAGCTATATGGTCTGAAAGAATTGCGTTAGACCTAATTACACTACTATTAACTGAATCACTTTTTAATTGAGCCGTGTCAACAGCATCGTCAATCAGTTGATCTCTACCAACAGAGTTGTCTGCAATGTTGGTTTGAGATATTCCATTTTCACCCACTACAGCCGTACCATCAGCCCCAGTTGCCCCAACAGCTCCTACACCGCCAGTAGCAACAAAGAGTATCTCAGGGGCTATTAAAGCGCTCCCTGTAACAGTTCCGCTGTCTACGGTTGTAATGTTTACAGTAGGATCTGATTTTGACTCTAACGATATGTTTATAACATTATCAGCCATTATATATCAACTATCTTAAATTTACCATACATAACTGTGTTGGTTTGCTTATCTACATCCTCTTTTACGTATAGCTTATACTTGTAGCTATCAACTCTTAACCCCATATTAGTATCAGGAGAGTCTATTGTTATTACAGCGTTACTTGCGTCTACAGTTATTAGATTATCAACTACAGGAGCCACTGATGTGTCAGCGTCTAATGAGGTAAACCCTAAGACTAAAGCATCATTGTTGTATACCTCAAAGTAGGCTTCATAAGCTTCCCCTGACACACTTAAAAAGTCATATATAGTACCATCCTTATTTGTAAAAGTAATCTTCAAATAAAATGAATCACCCTTCCTTGCGGTAATGTCAACGTTCTGAGCAATATCTGCTGATAATTTAGTAGCCATTATATAATATTTAATTTAATGCTAATTTAACGATTTTTTTTGACTCTATTATTACAGTGGTTTTTAAGGCCTCATGCTTATTTAAGCCATCTACGTATACTTTTTTAATTTCAGTTTTCATGCTATACCTGATTCTTTACTGGTTAGTATTCTCCAATAATCCATATTAAACGATTGGTAATCGTTAAGGGATAAGTCATTAATCTTAGTAATGTCTATAGTATATCCATCTTCAGCCTCTTTAGAGACAGCTTCATAATCAACCTTAACTTTACTGCCTGCGCCGTTAGTTATGTATATACTAATTTCATCCCCAGAGTTAAAGCCATCCTTCTCTGAGGTGGTTGAGTCGTTAAGAGGGCAAGATATTTGGTATAAGGCATTCTCTTTAGCTTGGCCTTTGTAAATGCTTAATTGAGCGCTTGTTCCAAAAATATTGGAAGAAGAGTCTTCAAAGCTAAACGTTATATGGTCACGCATTCTGTTTTCCGCTATATCTGTCTTTGCTTTATCCACAAAAGCTCTTAAGTGGTCGTCAGTCGCTAAACTATCTTCAGCAAACAAACCTATTCCTTCGTGTAAATATAGCCAAAATCTATAATATCTAACAGAGTTAAAGTAAGCAGAGAGAACCCCAGATAATTCAGACGACATCGCACCTCTAATAAGCCCCATATAAACCGTATCAAAGAAGTACCTTTTCTTAAACTTCGTTAAAGAAGTGGGTTCTATTTTTTTGTAAAAGTCATAGATAACACTCTTGTTAAAACTTACAACTACGCTTAAGTCTGTAGGAGAAACTATAGTAGAGATTTCAGGCGTGACATAATCAGCATCTGAATAACGAGTAGTCATGCCATACTTCTCTTTAATAGCTTTTGTTTTTAACAAGTTTGGTTTTTTAAGTCTTCCTCTTATAATCATAATATAAATTATTATCCTGGCGTGTAAGTTGCGTCTATATAGTAGGTGTTCCCGTCAGTAGCAATCCCTGCCATTTTAACCTGGTATCCCTGACCAGAAAGTAATTGTCCAATACCGTTAAAATCCCACTCTACCAAGTAAGCATTACCTTCGTTATTCTTAGCAATAATCAGATCGTCAATAACGGGATCAAAAAAGTCTTCAGCGTTATATCCAGTAGTCGTGCCTGCACCTTCTTCTATCTCAATTAATTCTGGCATCCATGGTGCAGCAATTATATTCCACCCACCATAAAGCACTAACGTCATTCCGTATACTTGATTCCCACTAGCATCTTCAGTATGTATAGGGTTACCTCTAAATGTAAACGTGCAGTCGTTAGTCACTTTAACCTGATACCCTTGCCCGTTAGTAAAATTTCCAATACCGTTAAAGCTCCATTGAGGCAGAATAGCAAAACCATTATTGTCTTTGATTATTATAACCTCTTCCCAAGCGGCTTCATTAACCCCAGAGCTCATTACGTCCCATATATCCTTTCCGTATTCCTCTTCATTTGCATCCCAAAAAGAAGCTCCCTCCCCATTGTAAGCCCCATCAGCATCTATCCATAGAGAAAATAAATTCCAACCTGCCTTAAGTTCCAATACTTGAGTTTCGCTGTGCTCAGAACTACCTAAGTCAATTGAGTTGCTATCGTAGTGTATTGCAGGAAAGACAATACCTACAGCGTTTTCATAGCTATGAATAATATTATCGTGGACTAAAGATATACTAGTAATGACTCCAGTAAAACTTCCTGAAGCTCCCTGTGATGACTGTATATGAAGAAGCTCTGAATCGCTTGTAAAAGGGAAAGCATACGTGCCGCTTGTGGTTATTGTTCCATAATAATCATAAGCTGCTGGGTAATCTGAATAGAATTTTTCCCCTCCAATCTTAAGAACTCCTCCATCAAAGTTTTCTACAGTTATGTTAAGAATATAATCCTGACCTATATGAGTACATAATTGACGTATATATATTGGCTGCCAAGAGGCGCTATTACTAATTAACCCCCAAGTAGTGTTTGCCGATTCCACCCCCTCCTCGCTGTGTCCGTCACAGGAATCGGTGGCTTCAGTTGAGCCCGTACAACTACTATCCCTCATTTGATCGGTGGCGAAAGCAGAAGCAGCTACCCCCGATACTGACATGCCTGTTGTGTTCCACTCGGCAGGGCAATTCCACTTTGCTGAGTTTGCATCGCTATTAGCCACTATCTGCAAGGTTTGAGTCTCACCCTCGGTTTCTGTGGTGACCACCCTATGAAACACCTTTCCCCCACGGAGAGAATCCCCTACATTATAAACGCCTTCACTCACTAGGACACTTACAGTCTTGACAGGTCTTATACGGTATGTGCCAGATTTAGCTTTCTCTTCTGGATCTCTAAACCCTGTACCGTATTCATTAGTGTTTACCGCAAAAGCTTGTGGCGTTACAACATTGTACTCATAATGACGAACAGGGCGAGTAAAAATTTGTGTTTGACCATTCACCATGATACCATCCTTACTAACAAGATGACTCCCAGAAGTATATGTGGTATGAGTTTCATTTATTTGGATGAAGGCATCACATTCTATTGCTGCTTCAGCCCCAACTTTATACTGTTCGTGTGGGCAACCAGAAATAATATCCAGGGTGTTTTGTTGTCCTGTTCCTATGGCTGTGCCGTTAACTCCTAACAGAGTTCCTCTACAGCCCCACCAATGAGTTCCCTCCACATCTTCAGGTTCTGCTATCAAACAAGTGCTACCACTCTTGTAAAATATTATACCACCCTCATGTGTATCCCCTATTGGTTTGCTGCTAGGAAACGTGTTAGCGGTTCGAATAGCACGAACCCTGTTTGAATTGCTCTTACTGAGGTGATTCGTAGCACCATTACCGAAATAGACGAGCCACGCGTCGTTATTACTGTACTCCGAGGAAGACCAATACCAACTACCGCTGAAACCACCTATATTGCCCTCAGGGCCGCCATTTCCTATAGTGTTGTACATTTCTTTAAGTTCATCTTTAGAAGGTAAGTACCAGTCGTTATACGTTACGCTGCTTGTCAGTATAGATGTTTCACCAAAAGAATATACCCAAGCCTCGTCAGCATTTCCTTGAGTGGAAGACCAATAAAGTTTATTTTCAGTATTTAAACCTAAATAGGCGTAAAGACCAGAAGTGTAAATGTAATCTAATGCGCTAATTGAAGGTAAATACCAACTACCAAGATAACCATTATCGAAATCCTCACAATATACCGCAGCGGTATTAATGTCAGTACAATTATTTAGCATGCTGGATGAGTTAGCCGAGCCGCTGGATATGTTAGCGTTATTAGATTCTTGATCTATTTCTGTTCCATAACAACCCCACGTATTGGCATACAAATTACTACTCCAACCATCAGCTACTATATAAGCCGTACTACTAGCAGCCCATACCCAATAAACTTTTCCTCCACCCAAAGTACCTCCAATTGACGGGGTCTCAGGAACGCTTAATTCGTTTGTAGTTTGTATTACCTCTGTAGAAGACCAGTATTTAGTCCCTCCATCATTGTCGAAAGCATATAGTAAGGTGTATCCATTACTAGATGTAATAGCGCCTGAATCTTGTAAAGACCTAATTTCTACCAAAGCATCTGCGGTGGGCAAATCCCAATCCTCATAGGTAGTCAACGATTCTAATGTAGAGTATCCTAACTCCCATGCGGCATCATATGATAGATCCCACTCACTTAACCCTCCGCCGCCATCAGTTAAAGCACTAAAGTCCCCATCTGTAATGGAGTCTATTATAGGCGTTACTAATTTATCACCCTCCTGGTCTGACACCTCTAATGCTACTGCGTTTAATGACATAATTAACCTATTGTAAAAACATTATATATGTTGACACCATTCACTTCAAACGTCAAATCAGGAACTTCAGTTACATCCATTTCCGATTTATCAATCCAAAAAGCGTTACCCCTTAAGGTTACCATGGCGGTACTTGTATACCCACTTCCTTGCGCCCTATATTTTATAACCAAATTAGCCTTATAAGTTCTAACGGTAGGCTCATAAGGGGCAAACAAAATAATTATACTGATTTTATCCTCCGAAGATGACCGAGACTCTAAATCAAATGAATTTAAAAGTTGGTATCCATCATTATAAGAAACGCTTGTGGGAAACACGTTAGCTACATAATTAACAGGGGGATCATAAATCGTTGGCTGCACGTTATCTAAAAGTAAATAATCCTGGGCTGTTGGTGGTAAATAAAAAGCTAAATCATTAACAGGATTAATCGAACCATTATCAATACTTGTAGGGATAATATAACACTTCTCTATATTAAGTATAGATCCAGGATCTCCAACATTTTCAATATCCAAAACAACATAAAGAGCATTCTGATTATACCCAATTGACCAGCCACCAACAGTTGTGGAGTCAAATGCGTCAGACATACAGCTTATTGTTGTAGCCATACTATCCTAGGCTTATTTGACCAAAATCTATTCCAGCATCCACTCCATCACCCTCTTGGTCGGTAACCTCTATTTCCGCTTCTGTATCAACAGTCATTTTAAATATAAACGTAGCCTCCTTTAATCTTAAGGCTTGTTGCTTTTGAATGCTAAGGCCGTTTTCATTAGCTTCCACATCAGCGAGATGAGAAGTACTTATATAAGATTCACCTTCTTGTTTATTATACTTAGTATTACCCCAGTCGTGAACCATATAAGTAACCTTTAACGCCATTCTATAATCACCTAAATCGTCAACATTACTATCACTAGGTACAATCATCCTTACATATATATCTCCACCACCCCCTGCTCTAATGTCAGCACCATATAAAGTATAGGTCATTAAATTAGTTGAATTATAGTTAAGCCCAGGAAGCGCGCTATAGCTTGGGGGGGCAACAGGAGTCCCGTCATTAGCACCAAAATCAGGAAGTATGAAGTGAGCTTTAGAGCTGCCTACACCAACATAATATTTCCCAATCTCAGAATTAAACTTACTAGCAGAGTCAGCAGGAAGTACTCCGTTAACATTAGTTGAATAATACGCCTTTTTTTCACGCCAAAGAGTACTCGCTCCAGCCTCCGTAAAAAACTCAAGTGTAGGCCCTGCCCCTGACGTTGAGTCTTGGTTAGGCATATAGCCATAGTCTGCTTTTCCGTTGTTGGTGCTATTGGAAATGTCAATTTCATACATATAAGCTTTTTCAGTATGTATACTGTGTATCCATATAATATTATGACCAGGATTACCTAGCTTAAATATCCCGTGAGCCCTGTACTCCCCGTCAGTTGCGTGAAGTTGAGCGGTACCTAAATCGTATATATTGTTATTAGGAACAAACTCACTAACAAGACCGTTAGTCTTAGTTCTAATATGCTTCTTATAAGCGTTGCCTCCGTTAAAAATTCTATTTTCATTATAAGCCGTAAAGTTCGTCTCTAGACCGAGAACATCAACAAATGAGTTGAACCCTGTTTTTGCGCCTCCACTATTTATATAGGTGTTATTATTATTAGAGTAAATCTTACCACCATCCCCAGAATACACATTACTGACAGGCTCAGTATCAGGATGAGTTACGGAAGTATTATTATCGGTAAAGGTTGCTCCAGAAAGATTAGTCAATTCCTCTCCTAATGAGTTGTACCATTGCTCAACAGGTGTTACAGAAATTCCGCCAGATTCGCTTGTAGAAAGACCTGTACCAGACGCGTACCCAGGGCAGGCAGTATCATTGGAGAATGTAGTAGAACCATCAAGGGTTTTTTGGTGTAGAGTTAACACATCTCTCTTAGGCCAGTACGATAAATTGTAAAAATTCTCATCTGCCCTAACCATGTGTGGGTAATTATCTGTGCCATTCCAAAATGTACTGCTCACATCAGGATATACTTTACCCTCTATAATACCAAATCTTGTATTGGTATTAGCTGCACAATTATTATCGTTTGCGGGATTATAATTAAAAAGCTCCTTAAAGGTTATATTAGGAGTGGCGAAATACTTAAAAAAACAACTTGATTTACCATGATTCCCCGTGAAGTTAGTAAAACTCTGAGTTGCAGGATCCGTATAAGTAACGTCATCAGCAGAGTATAAATTACAATTAGTGTCTTCGAAATCTTCTCCGAGCATCGGGAAGCCATTAGCAGAAAATTCTGTATGCATACCACTATCCACTCCAGAAGCAGCGCCAGCCCAATTGTTCCAGATAAGATTAGTGGTAAGTGGAATCGTAACACTCCCGCCACCTTCACACACATCATTTGAATCATCACATTTTAAAGTGGTGTAATAAAGATCCCCTTTAACTTCATTGTACGCACCGCTAGCCTGCCACTGTTCATATGGAAGAGTCAATCTATGATATACTCCAGCTGTTGTTACGAAGGAGAATGAATCAGTTCCACCACCATCAAGATCCCAAAATACAGTCGACCATTGATATAGTTTAAAATCAGCCTGATCATAATCCCAAGCTGTGTTATTATTATTATTCAAAGTTCCATTAGATAGCGCCGCTGATGGATATAAGAATTTTTTATATAACGCTGCCTTAGAGCTGCCGTCAAAGGCGTGGTTATTAGTACCAGCCTCAAGACTATCAATATCTGTAGTCCAACTTGACGCTTGCTTACTATATGTGGGGTATAAACTACCAAAAGAATGGTTTGGAGGATCAGACATTTGTGTGCCATCTGGAATCCATGCTGATGCGGATGATTGATACAATTGACTAGTCCAATTAAAATCTTCAGATTCAGAATGTGCAGAAATGTCAGATAATTTTATAACACGAGGGTCTGGGGGTGAGGCAATAGTAGTAACTACCCCTTTGTACCCTAAGTTTAGGATTCCTTGGTCCTCAATCGCGGGGCCAACCTGCGAGAACTCACCCGCTGTAACATCACCCCGCTGCAGTCCAATTATCACTTCATTAAATGCGGTTCCAAAAAGGGGGATCACCGTCTCTGAGGCATTACTTTCAATCACAAGAGACGTTTCCGCACCATCACCTACAGCTGCTGGAGCAAATGCTAAAACAAATGTAGCCCAGCTATTAGAAGGAATACCGTTAGCCTTTAAAGCAGTTGTAGTATATATAGGGACTACTCTAAAACTACTACTTACACCTAAACTAGTTGAGCCGTCTGAGCTATTAACCGAATCCTCTAAATCACCAGTACTAGTAATCTTTAACCATCTAGAAGACGCGTCATCGTTAAAGCCGTCTGTACCCATTGTCTCAGAGCCTTGAGCTATAGTTTTATTTCCAGAACCACCAGATATTCCATCTTGCTGCCCTATATATATATTACCGTTACTATCTGTAGGGTTAATAGTATATCCAGAGTAGGTAGTATGATAACCGCCATCCGCATCCTTAAGGCGTATGTTAGCGAAGTTCAACGAACCAGAATCACCAATATTTTTTAAAGTTACAATAGCGTATGCACGAGTTACTGTGTCGTTATCGTTTTTGTAAATATAAATATCAAACGCAGCATCAGCACTGTTGCGATGTCCGTTTGCATCGGTCAGGTCAAATATTGCTTCGGTGTTACCTTGTATAAGGGGGTATTTTGCCATGATTATCTTATTTTTAAATATGTACTATCTGATTCAAACCAGATTCTTTTTTTTGTAGATGTATTAGGAATGCAAAATCCTAATGATTTAACCCAACTATTACTAGTAGTAGCAGGAGATGTATTTAGTTTGTTGTCATCATTTAAGTATATAACACTACCAGCCTCCCAGTCATCGAAATTAGTTGCATTCTGCTCAAAATCAAAATAACCCTTATGTAAAAGATGTAAGTCATCTCCATTAAACCTCAAAAAAAGGAATAAATTATTCTGAGCTCCTTTATCCATTGAGCTTGTTAAGGCTTTTACAATAATAGCTTCGTAAGAATTTTTAGTTTCACTATCATCTTTTTGAAAGCAAACAACATCACCAGGGATAAATGCATCAGTATAATCCCCTGTAAAGTTAGGAAACACATACTTAAACCCCTCTAATTCTTTAGCTATTTGACTATAAGGTAAAGCGCCAAGAGTTACATTAACTGCTCCAGCTAAATCAAACCCACCTATATTGCTTGTTCCCGTAGTGTTTGTTACACTATATATTTCAGGGGCAACATGAGTAAAGGAGTAAGAATTGTCTGGGCGTGGCTCAAAAAAATCCTGAGTTGCAGCCATAGGGGCTATAGCATGACTAGATGTATCTGTAGTTATGTTAACCTCCCTAGTAGGTGTTGATATTGTTATGTCTATTTCGTGAGCCATTATAACTGAGTAATATCAGGGCTTAATGTGAATGTTCCGTAAAGCCATGTTGTATATTCCAACGCTTCCCCACTTAGATGCTTTCTTATTTGTAAGTCATAATTGTACGCACCAGATTGAAAGTCCATGTTATCATAAGGAACATCAATAGAAACATTTCCGTCAGAGAAGTTAATAGCGTAAGGAGCGGTACTTCCAGTATAGTAACCTGTTGTATTAGCTTCAGGTTTTTTATCTTCTGGGTGAATCTCAGACTCTGATGTAACCTCAATGCCCTCCCAGTACCGACTAAAGATGGTCATAATCTCTTCTCCGCCAGTACTAATAATACTCATCTTTCCTTGGTAATCAGAGCCGCTTCCCGAGCCAGCACTCGTCGACATATCAAGAGGCTCACTATTAGAGTCCTTCACCTGTAAAATCATTTTGAAGGTATCGTTTCTTCTTGCAGTAATATTAAGATTAACTGCTACGTCAGTATTTAATGTTGTCGCCATTATAGTTTAATTTATACAAATATACGTTAATTTTCTAATTCTTTTACAGCTTGCTCTCCACTAGATAAAACTTGAGATGCAGTCCAACTTATTCCAGTAAGCCCACCTTTAAATTGAGATTTATCTAAGGTTGCCATACCAACAGCCATTGTTGATGCAGACTCTACTAATCCCCATGAAGCAGGCTCTGACAAGTATTTGATTCTTCTAGGATCTGTCATAAACATTATGTCATCTACAGAATCGTCAGCCCACCTTGCGAAACCTCTCAGCTCATCATCATCAGAGTCTCCGAACATCATGGATAGTGCGGTTAATGCACTAACCACTTGCATACCTCTAAAGAATGTTCTAACAGCCTCTTTCTTATGCTCTGGTAAACCTTTAAATCTCTTTCTAAAGTCTGCTACAGACTCCTCACCCGACATCACTCCTCTAGCAAAATCAGCCCCAAAAGCAAATGCAGTAGCGTTACTACCAGCTCTCATCTCACCAAACCTATCTATAGTCTCTTTCTGGAATCTCTCAGAAATAGCTGTAGGCATCCACTTCTTGAATTGCATTATTGCCTTACCCCAAGAGTAAGTAGCAATACCAATTTGATCCGCTTTAGAGTAGCCATAACCCTGTTGTCTTGTTACGTTATCAACGTAAAGAGCAACCTTATCTTTTAAGTCTGCTGGTATCTCTCCATCCTCTCCTATCCTATTCCACTCTTCTTCAGTAAACTGAGAAACTAACCCAGAACCTTGAATGTAATGCTCCGAACCTATGTATGGAGACATCAAGATAGAACTTAATCCAGTAGACTTATTACCTTGTATTAAATCGTAAGCAAACCTTTCTGGGTTTAAATTCTTCTTAATAACAGCCCAAGCCTTTTTGCGTTCACCCCAATATCTCTTCTCTCCTCTAGCAAAATTCTTTCCACCTTTAGACCTAAATTCATTATACTTACCTATAACAAGATTACCAAAACCACCGCTAAAACCAAGGGTTAAATATCGGAGCCTAGTAAGGGTTACGAGTTTATGTATTGCTGTATCTGTTAATCTACCCAATCCCGTTTGGCTTTCCTTGAAGCTGTAGAATCCTTTCTTCCAAACATTCTCTAAATATGTAACAGCATTCTTATTGCCTTTCTGTTTGTTATATCTAATAACACCATCAAGTAAGGGAGTCATAGATTTAAAACCTTTAAAGTTCTCATTACCATAAGTAAACAATGTTGTGTTTACATACTGAGATAACGCCTTACCTAAATCTTGGGATCCAAACATCGCAGCCTTTACGCCTCTTGATCTTGTAAATCTAGACATAAGGTTAGTACCCATCATTCCGTGTATCTCTTGTTCAGTTCTAGATATAGGCTTACCATCTTCATGCTTACCAGACTTAGCCAACTTCTCAGCTCTTTTTCTAATAATATCTAGTTTAGCGACAGACTTAAAGTTCTTACCTTTAAACGCGTCACGAGCCCTACCTTTAACTCCCTTCTCTGTGTAGTATAAATACTTCCACTCATGGAAAGCCATAATCTCCGTCTTATTAGTAATAGGATTTGTTCCCTTTACTCTAACACCATCTATATCACCAGTTCCTTGAAGCATATAATCATACAAACCAAACAAGCCTCTTTGTCTCATAGACTCTTTAAGGGATGTTTGTAGGTGTGGTATATAACCACTCTTAAATCTTTCACCTAAAGCACTCTTTGTAATCTTACCATACTTTGTTGTTGTATCCACAAAGAAATTGTAAAACTCTCTTTCAGCTTTACTAGGTTTCGTCTTTAAAAAGTCCGACCTAGTTTTAAGTTTTAATTCAGGAACTTCCTTACCATTTATATACGAAATCTTTTTATCGTACATATTTTTGTAAATCTTACTATTCAGCCTTTCAGGAAAACTACCCGCAAACCACCTTACAAAATCCCACACCTTCTCATTGCCTTTTTTTGACATCCTATCTCTAACTAAGTTTTTAGTAAGACGATCAAGTTCTGTTTGGAATTTAATATTCTCATCCATGAAGTTATCATATTCCTTCTCCATTTCACGAACAAGCTTCTGAATCTCTGGTCTATTACCAGCAATGTTATTTGATCCAAACCATGCGTGTAACCAAGAAATATCACCCTTATCAGTCCACTCTATGCCATTACGAGACGCTTTCTGCTGTTCTCCTGCACGTTTAGCTAATTCTAGTACCACAGACCTATGCGCTCCAGATATGGCGCTAGGATCAAGCTTTTGAAATAATAAAGCGTAATCAGTTAATCGACCCTCTGAGATGTTTGATAACTTCCCAGTTTGAACGATGTTCCTGTCGAACTCCTGGGCTAAATTAAAATTTGACTGATACTGCCTATAGAGTTTGTCTAACGCCTCCCTGAGAGATTTGTTTTTACTAATCTCCTGAATAGTATAACCTTTATCAGCAAGATACTCCTCAAAGGTGAATTGCTCATACGTATCGGTAAAACCTTGCTCACCTCCAGAACGAGTATTATTCATCTTCATCTTAGATGATTTAGGGATAGAACTATCATTAATGATAAGACTTGATAAAGCCTCTCCAGTCTTAGCCTGTCTCTCCATCTTCTTAAGATTACTAACCTTAGTCTTCGTGCCTTTCTTCTTTCGACCTACCAAGACGTATTTACCGTGCTTCCTAGAAGTTGTTAGATAGTTATCTGCGTCAAACTTACTAGCAGGAGTAGGAACCCATTTGTATATGGCGAACTCGGTTCCATACTGAGTTTTAATATAGTGAGGCTTATTAGCTCTAAGGTTGTCTCTCTGGATGTCAGTCTTAGGGTTGATTAATTTCAACTCTTGATCTCCAAAACTTCCAGATAAAGAATTATTAAGAGATGACGTAACCTCTATTTTGCCAGTAGCCTTATTAAAGAAGAATCTTTTAGCTGTGCTTACTATCTCTGGATTCTCAATAACAATAGCTTCAGCTACAATATTAGCATCAGCTATTGCACCAGGAATTTCACTTAAGATTTCTTGATGCTTAGAGTCTATTGATTTACTAATTGATATTAAAGTGTTGTTATCAAACAGTAAAGAAACAGACGAGTTTGTTAACCCACCACCGTTCAGTATAGCATCAGCAGCAAGGAACATTTCCTGAATATCTAATACCGCACCTTTTGCTGTTTTAATACTAGGTAGTCTAGCAAAATCTTTTTTGATAGCTTCAATTTCAAAAGGTCTTGTATTCTCGTTTATATAATCTCTATTTAAGCTAAGAGAAAACTTGTCATCAGCATCTTTAAACCCTTCTTGCCTTCTAATTACAATAGCATTTAAGAACTCATTGTTTTCCTCAGAAGCTAAAGACTCTCTGTGGAATCTGTCAAGCCTTTCCATTAAACTTATTTCGACTATCTCTCCATCTTTAGATTTGGCATACTTACCTATTGCATTAGAAATCTTTGGGGAGAAGTTCATAATGATATTAAGCATATAATCATTTAAGATTTTTGCTTGATCCCCATCAAAAGACCTGAACAGAGCGTTACCTCCAACCATTTGCTTAATTGTATCAAATGTTTCGTCAGCGTGTTTAGTTCCTGTAATTTGATTCTTAGAATAAATAGCTTCTGTTGAGTTTAATCTTTTTCTAAAAGAAGCTACAACAGGATTCGCTGCTAACCCATTCAATGCTTGCTCACCTTTAACAGAAGCATCCTCATTGAATAAATCGTCAATCTTTTGATTCATCTCTCTAGCCTCTTGTCTATTAGTAGGAACAACTTTGTGTTGACCTAACAAACCATTTAAAGTATAAACATCTTGACCTACGCCCTCTAATTTGTGTAAAGCTCGAATAATCTCTATTTCATTATTCAATCTAGCTTGATCGCCAGCTTTGTGCTTATCTACTTGGCCGTCTTTAATTAAGTCGGTATTTATGCTTATAGATGAATCAGGATTCTTAGCCAATTCACTAGAAATAATTTTAGCCTGTTTTTCACCTTTTTTACCGAGAAGTTCAGTTAAAGCAGCTTCAGCAGCACTTGTATAAGAGGAGTTTCTATCTCTCATGGCTTTTCTACCAGCGTGTTTAGCGTACAGTTTTGCTCCCTGAGAGTTTAATATTAAATCAACCTGAGAAGGGTTAAACCCAATTCTAGGCAGTATAGATCCAGCTACAATAGTAGAAGGATTCAATCCTAATACTGTTGCTTGTTGGTTTTTAGCATTATCAAGTACGACTTGTAATGTTTTAGCTCCCTGGAAAGTCAACGAGTTTGTAGCGTAATCTCCACTCCAATCATTGTTAAACGCTTCCTTTCTAGTTCCGTCAATAGAAATAGGGAAACCTAATCTAACACCGTATCTAGCCATATAAGACATCCCATTATTTAATGCTGCTACATTACCCACCATTCCAGAACCTTTGACATTCTCCTCAAAGAACTCAGCAGCACCTAAAGGAGTATTCTGACTAGACCTTTTATTCCTGCTAGGGAACCTCTTGTTGACAGCTTCCATTCTACCATCAATCTCAGTACTAATATCTAGATCAGCTGTGATCTCTTGGAACTTACCTTCCTTTTGATAAAAGTCAATAGTCTTTTTCACATAACTATTAACCCTTCTCTGAGATGCAGTTCTAGGATTGTCATGTCTGAAGTTCATAAATATAGAATCACCATCATGGTCAGAGCCTAATACCTTATTTACATCAGAAGGAATTTGAATTGCATTGTTTTGGAAAGAACCGTCTTTACCTTTAACCTCGGTTTGGAATCCTGTTATCTCCATTACAACTCTAGATTGATTACCGTGAGCAGGAATACGAGAACCTATAAACTCCTCACCTAATATCACAAATCTACCATCTTCTAATTGAGCCATTTGAGAATACAAAAACTCTTTAGCTTCAAGCTCTGAATCCCAAACTCTATCTAATCCTTCTATTCTTATACCGCCTTGCTTAGAAGATCCTATCTTCACCATATTTCTATCTATATAGCTCTTAAGCTCTTGCATGCTGTTAAAGTCTTTATCTACTCTAGCTAAATACTTACCCTTTAAAGATGCAGGAACCACCGCTTCCGCTGGTAGGGTTACCTTACGACTTCCTTGATTAGAGTTATACCTAAGACCTTTAGTGTAAGATTTTAAATCTTTACCGACAGATGTAGCCTGATATGCTATAGTACCATTAGTAACTATCTTAGCTGACTTTCTAATTAAAGATTTAATTGCATCGCCAAAGTACTTATGTAGTCCTGGCAAGTTTTGACTAATATTGTCATTAGCAGCAGCTAGTAATTTAGCAGCACCATTTGATGTAGATGTAATGGCATTATTCCCAACTACCTTACCTAATATTTGTTTTACTTTTAATCTAGACTCAGGAGTACTCTCTTTTTGGTCTGCTATTAAAGCACCAACAGCCTCCTCTAAGTTAGCATCAAATATCTCAGCCTCTATAACCTGAATCTGATCCATCTCTAAAGCTTGCTCTGATGTAAGGTCATTATTATTACTACCGACAAGCTGTGTTGGATATGCAGTTGTTTTTCTACCTTTATCCATTGTTAATTGGATACCCATATTAGCACCGTCAATACCCACAAGTTTATCACCTACCATGTAGGCATCGTTTAATTGTTGTTGTGCATCAGAGTCAACACCAAAATCAGCATTATGCGTTATAGATTTCTGACCGTTATGTATTGATGGAAACTTCTTAGCTCCACTTTCAAATATCGCTATATTTAAGGATTCCCCGTAACCATTCTTTTTTCGTCTATCTCTAAGCTTATCTGCTATATTCTGAAGAGCCACAGACTTACCTATCATCTCTGGAGTTAAAACGTGAACAGCAGTCTTTAAGTATACATCTTCATTCTCTAATTCTGGATTGGCTTTATCGCCTCTCTTGTCAGAACCATAATAAACAAATTTATATAGATGCCCCATTTTAGGCCCCACTCTACTTTGGATAAACTCTACGTCTTCAGGTAGAATAAAAGAAGCCGCATCAGTTGATTCAACACCGTTAACCTCAACATCCTCAAATACTATAGGCTCTATAGCTACACCACGTAAAGAGCCGTCATGTCTTGCAATCGCACCAGTAGCTCTCTTTATGTAGTCTGCCTCACTCTTAGATTGTTCGTGAGAACCAACAAACAACTCTTGAGCGTAAGTAGAGTTTAGAGTGAAATTAAACGAGTATTCTTTTAGCATCTTCATGCCTGCGTCAGATATAACAACTTTATCCTTTACGATTGAAGCAATGTTTGATAGAACAGGATTATCTGTTAATACTCCTGGATTTGCTTTAATCACCGCCGCCATTCTATCGGCGTGGTCTTGTATTGCTTTCTTACTTACATCTATTACTGATTTGTCATCAGCATACTTTTTAGAACTCATCTTGTTAGAATTATCTATTCTTTCTAACTCAAGTTCATCTACCGCTTGTTTCAGTTGTTTTTTAGTAATAACCATAGGAACCTGTATAGAATATCTTCTTTTAGAACTAGAAAATATAGCTATAGGTTGGGAATAATAAGTAAGACTTTTATCACCCTCTGTAACTTTCATTCTTGCGCTTACAAAATGCTCAAGATCACCAAAGAAAATATCTTCCTTAGTCTTATTTTGATAAGCTACAGACCTACTATTAGAGCCAGTATATGAAAGTGTACCGCCATCAATGCTAAGTTTAAACGCTTCTTGCTCCAACCCTTGAGCGCCTAAAGCTACCACCATTTTAATCAAAGGATTTCCTGGATACTTTTCAAGTAACTCAAGCCTACCCTCTTCAGTCTTTGCTTTATCTTCAATACTTTGCTTTTGATTAAGCAAGTGACTATTCATGTTAGCCACCGATGTAGACTTACCCTCGACATTTGTAACAGTCTTAATAAAGTTTTTGGTTCTAGAAGCAACAACCATATTCTCAATTAAAGACTTAAACTCTGGTGACTTTATAGATACCTTTCCTTTAGGAATGTATTCATTAAATAGTTTACTACTAATCCAAGATTCAACAAAAGCTGGCAGACCCAATTGCTTTCCTTTTGTGGAAACCCTAATATTGACTAGAGCATCCATATTTAAGTACTGAGAATTATCAGACATAAATAATATAGGAGCTACAATCTTTAATGCTTCAGGCATTGTTAAACTTTGACCTTTAGCCAGTTTAGCTTGAGCTGCTTGTATTCTTTTTACTATATCAGTTCTAACGTCAGCACCTTTAGATCCAAAGAAAACACTATTAGCTGCATTTGTTATTCTGTCTATTTTCTTTCTTTCACGACTAGCTATAGCTTCAGATTCTACTATATTACCGTCACTATTGATAGTTGTGTAAGCAATACTCTCTAAGAATTTATTTCTATAATTATTATGAAACTCCCTTAGAATTGCCAACCTTTCTGTAGGCTCAGTGAGCTCATCTAGTATCTCCATCAATTTTACGATATGTGGATCGCCAGACTTCTTCATAGCGCTTATAAAGTAAGATGGTCTATTTCTATTAGCGAAAGCTAGTTTATAGATTTCAGATTCTAACTTTGACTTATCATACTGTCTATTCTTACCTTGAGGATTGGCTATCATTAATACAGCCTTTATCAAGTGAGAGGATGAATTGTCTAAAGCTAATTGCTTTTGAGAATCGCTAGACATTACATTTACATCTTGCTCTCCATTACCATCTATATATTCATCAACCTCAGAACTATAGTCATCCTCTACCGTGTTGTCACCCTCTTGATTGGTAACACCACTATTGTATCCAGCAGTATCATAAATTCTTTTAACTCCAGGGGAGTTAGCCTTATCGGGATCTAATGTGTAACCATTTCTAGTATTAATCTCCGCAGCGTATCTATACTCTACTTCTTCTCTAATCTTATCTTTAATGTCTGGATCATTTAACTCTTCAGCTATATTATCCACTATTAAGTCTACAGCCTTATCGAAGCCAGGTCTTGTGTCGTCTCTAAGAACTTTATTTATCTCAATTGAAGCTGCCGCCCCAATCTCTTTAGATAACTTGCCAAACTTCATGTATTTGGCTTTTCCAGTCTTAAACTTTCCGCCATCTACTCCAGTAGAAATATCATCTATAATAACACTACCTATTTCTTCTAAAGACATATTCTCAAACTTAGAATCTACATTCTTAAGAATTTCTTTAGCATCTTTAGGGGTTATAAGTTTTGCCACCCTACCTTTAAGTCGTTTTAAGAATCCCTCGTATTGAACAACATCAGGGCCTTTATCAAACAGGATGTTTAATTTACCTGCCATTTGTGGAGCTAATGATGTTACAAACGATTCCTCTATAATATTGTCTTGCTTAGAGTCTGGTAGAATCTTAACCTCACCAGTCTCTTGCAGCTGAACTATATACTTGTCATACATTACTTTCGTAACTTCTTGATCTCCATTTTCGTGAGCTTCAGCCCAAGCCTCTATAGTTTCCTGAATCTCTTTAGGGAATGAAGATTTATTATGAACACCAACCCAGAATAGGTTGTTTCCTGTTTGTATAGCAGATTTACCACCAATAGTTACTTCGTACATTAATTCTTCCGAATACCTGTTCTTAATATCTCTAAAGATTTTTGAATTTATAATCTTAGCCACACCTCTCTTGAAAGATGGATTATCTTTCATTATAGCGTAGTAAACGTGAGCGTATTCGTGCATTATCTTAATACCAACATCTGATCCAGCCTGTACATGAACAGCAGAACCTAATGCCATACCAGCCACCTCTTGACCGTGCTCATCAATAACCTCTCTAAGTATTAAGAGTTGTTTTGTAGGGAACTTCTTAGATGCAGCCCCTATAATAGAAGACTCTAATGCAGGATTTATAGATGAGTAGTATTGTAAAACAGAAGGGGCTTTAGCCTCTACAGTCTTGCCGTCTACTTTCATCTTCTTGACACCACCAGGAACAGTTCCGAACCCATCTTTAAGCAAATTCTTAATCGCTTTAGGTGCTTTAGCTTTTTTAGCTTGAGAAACCTTTTTAGATAAAAACTTAGCTATTTTTTCAGCGCTCTTCTTAACACCTTGTGCGTAAGTTAAATCTGCGTCAGTTTTAGTTTTAGCTTTAGGCTTTTTATCGCTTGGCTGTGCTTTCTTCTGCTTTGCTTCTTCTCCGCTCTCTGCTTCATCTTCTGTTGTAGTGTCTTCATCTGTTTCGACTTTTGATTCTTCTGTTGCTTCATCTTTAGAGCTTCGTGCTTCAGCTTCTTCGTCAGACTCAGCGTCTTTTACTTCCTGATCGGCTTTTGCATCAGTAACAGTATCAATATAAGATGTTAATTCTTCATCTGTTATTTCAGCTATTTCCTTTAAAGATTCTTGATCTTTGTTTAAAGATTCTATTACTAGTCTTCTAAACTCTTTATCTTTTACAATTTCTTCAGTAGTTTTACCTTCTTTCTTAAGCTCCTGTATTTTATCATCCAAAGGCCTCATAACCTTTCTAAATGCAGCTTGTTTCTTTCTGTTAGTAAATTTTTGCTTTACAAAATCCATAGCTTTACCAGCAAACGTTTTAGCTTTAGAAACAAATCCTTCACCAGCTTCTTTAGCTTTTTCAGCTCCCTCTTCTACTGCGTCAGAAACCTTTTCAACCTTTTCTTCAGCTTCAGTCTTCTGTCTTTCTGCTTTTTCTGTTTCACCAGCCTTAGTAAATTGCTCGTACTCTTCTTGAGTTAACGCCTCTACAGATTCATTAGCCTCTTCTACAGCGTAAGAGTCTTCTTTAATTCTATCCTCTAACGCAGCCTTCTCTGAAAATAACTCAGCCTTTTGTGCGTCATTCATTGCAGCGTAATCCTCGGTCTGCTCAAAAGACTTTATCTCATTAAGCCTATCGGTATCTACTTTCTTACCCGTACTTGAATATTTTTTAGAAGCTAATAATTTAGCTACACCTTGCTTGCCTTCAGCTATAGATTTCTCTACAGCAGCTACATTCATATTATGTTCAGCCTCTATCTTAGATAGCTCTTTAGTTAAAGCTTCACCTTCTAAGTTTTCGTTAGCTTCAGCTACTGACCTTTCTTTTAGTACATTAAGATTCTTTAAAGACTTTTCAGACTGCAACTGTTTAACTTTAATATTAAATAAAGTTATTTGACCAGCTTCTGTAAGCTTCTCTTTAAATGGTAAAGTTGCCGCTATCTCTGAATACTCAACTATTGTAGCGTCATATTCTGCACGTTCTTCAGCTGAAATCTTACCAGCTTTCTGAAGCTTATCTAGCATACCATTAAGACCATCAACTTGATCCTCTCTAATAGCTGCTTCTATAATCTCATTAGTTCTAACCTTCTTCTGAGCATCATTCATGTTTTCATACATGTTGATGTCATTATCAATAGATACCCTCTTGTTGGTTATACGTCTACCATTCTCAGCAACGCTATCCATGAATCCACCACGACCACCCATAAGGAATCCAGCGGCAAATGAAACACCTAAAGTTTTTCTATTTTCGTCTGACGTTAAGAAGTCTGTGTATCCTACAAACTCTTTACCTTGAACTTCGGCAAGATTCTTTTGCTGTATCCACTCCTCGTATGTCTCTTGGAACATCTCTTCGGTTCCCTCAAGAGTACCAGTTACTATTCCTTTTTGAGCGTGAGACATTAATCTCTGACCAAATGTTTTTTGAATTACTTTAGCAGATTCAGCCCCACCTTTCATTCTATTAAATTGCTTAAACGCTCTACCAGATAATCCCCCAAATTGGATACCCCAAGAAAGACCATTTAATGCAAACCATTTAGAGTTATCCACAAATGTTCCGTGAGCGGCTTCTTGAGCTTCCTCTTCAGTCAAGCCCATATCAATAGCCCTATTGTAAACATCTCCTGACAAGCCAGCGCCTATTACCGCTGTAGTTCCTGTACCAGCACCTAAAAATTGTGCAATACCAGAACCTAATGAAGATAAAGCTATTTTCCCTTCTGCTGTAGTGGCTAAAGCGCCCATCAATCCTTCACCACCCAACGCAGCTTCTGCTCCAGCTACACCTTTCGATGATCCCTTCGCAAATGCTTTTGCTGATTTCTGAGAGTTTAAAGTTTTGGTTAATCTTTTTGCAGAACCAAATAAACCTTTTTTAGCAGCGTGTCTTGCTCCTGCCGTCATAAGACCTCCAGCAGCTCTCGCTCCAGCCGCACCAGGAATAAGCATAGCCGCCATGTAAGGAAGAGTCTTTGCTACATCGGTAGCCCAAAACTCTATCTTAAACATATCGTCTAACGTAAACTCATCTAATCCTGGAGATTGATGAACTTCCCCCCACTTCTGAAGGGCATCACCGTATTCATGGAAATTAGGTAGCCTTTCTGTTAGTCTAAGAAATGTATCTGATTTTCTAACTTCGTCAGGTAAAATAGTCATTGCTGTATAATCAATCATATTACCTATATCATTGACAACAATACCAACACCTGCGACTAAGCTTTTACCAAACTTCTCTGCGTTACCTTCAAATATTAATTCAGGATCTATTCCTGCTTCAGTTACTGCCTGTCTATCTCTTTCAGCTATACCAGCAATACCTGGCCTTAACTCTTTTTGTCTATCTTCAAGCGCAAAGTCTCTAGCCATTGTAGAGACATCATCTTGAGAAATCATTTGCTCTTGAGGAGCTTGTTCAGTTAATTCTTCTTGTGTACCGTAATCGCTAGCATAGTCTAATAAGTTGGCTTTACCTTCTGTACCACCTTCATTGCTACTGTATTCGCTAGCAAGATCGCTTAAATCTGCCATTGTCTATCTTTTATTAATTATAGGTATCCCAAATCTCTGCTAATTTAAGGATTTCACCTTTATCTCCAAGACCATTAAACATTTTATTCATTACATCAAATATTGTTTCTGGGTTATTAGTTGCAATTGCTTTTTGAAACTCTTTACCTTTAGGGCTTCTGTCTTTAAGTAAATTATTCATTGCATCTAAATATCTTTGAGAAGTAACCCTAAAGTCTCCACCTTGATTTTTAGCAGCAGAAGAAGCTAGTGAATATATAATACCTTTTGAGTTGTTATCAAAATCAGTATTTTTATAAACCTCACCTAATATGTAATCAACACCATCCATATCAAAATCAGTATCTTTATAAAAAGCATTACCTTCTTTTTGCTGATATTTTCTAATTTGATTTAAATAAGCTTCGTTTTCAGCTGTCTTTTTCTCTAAAGACTTTTCAAGTTCTATTGAGCTTTTAGAAGACTTCTGTATGTTTGCTTCTTGACCAGTATTTTCAATAATACGCTCTAAAGAAACGCTACCTGGATTTAACTCAATCATAACTTGATCATCATCATCATTTTGGTATACACCAACCATTGTAGAAACAAATAATGGATCTCCTTTATAAAATTCTTTTAACGAAGCCATTAAGTCTTTATCTGTAGAGTCTCCTATAATGTGATGAACCTCTTCACCATCTACATTAAAAATTGCTTTATTAACTAAATAAGCACCATCATACCTCATGTCCTCATAGTCTTCTTTAGCTTCATAGCCATCTATGTAAACACCGTCTTGATCATACATACTCTTACTATGAGTCATATCATAAGTACCGTCTGAATTGTTTTTTATTTTAGTGCCAAGTAATTTTTCTATAGCCTTTTGAGGGGCGTCAGTAGCATCAGTAAAAATTCTATAACCTTCAATTTTAACTTTACCAACTTGGTCAGGACCTTCAGGTCTAACACCAAAAGCTTGAAATCCTGAGTTTTGAGAAACTTTCTTTAATGCTTTAGAAGCGCTAGTTCTTCCTTTGTAAGATTTTTGCATGCCAGCTCTTATTTCAGCTTCCATTTCTACAGGCCCCATTTCTTTAGTTCCAACTGCGTCAGGATTGTAAGCACCTTTCATTCCCATGTCTGTTTTAGCAAAAGACTTAAGTAGCTTTTCTTTTCCATAAGGATCTCCAGGAAATTTAACACTTGCTTCAGCTTCTAACTTTTTAAGTTGAGGGTCTTGCTTTTCTAAAGCGTAATTATGAACTATATTTAAATATTGAGAATTAAATACTTCATCAAAATCAATGCTTTGACCTTCGTAATAGTTTGCAGTATCTACAGCATCATATCTAGCCCTTAATCCAGAAAGCTTAAAGCTATCCGTCTCTCCAGCTAAATACTTTCTTCTATTTTCTAAATCTACTTGAGAAATTAAATCAGAAGTATCTTTGTTTTGCGATCTCTGATCAAGTAATGCTAATTGCTTTGCAGAAGTAACTCCGTTTTGATATTTTTCACTATTTGTTAAACCAGAAACAATACTATCTCTAAGGTCTAAAACTTTACCACTACTCATAGCAGAAGAATATCTTCCGTTAAAAGTTTTAAGAATTGATTTAAACTCCATTTTTTTCTCATCAAAATAGTTAGTCATATAATCTCTCATGTGAGGTATATTATTAACTTGAGTCATGTATTCTTTTTCAAGCTTGGCTAGCGCATCCCTTTCAGCTCCAATCATTTTAGCATTCTGGAAGTCAAGCTGCTCTTGCTGCATTATTTCTTGACGCATTTGAGCTTCTTCTTGCTTCCTAGCCCTTCTTGCTTCTGATGTACCGTTAAGCGCTAATGTAAGCGCTTGCATTGCTCCGTAATCTATTGCCATATCTTAATTCCTATT
>Ga0066379_10000030_pt1 | contig 35058 bp, 34 predicted proteins | sample Knorr_S23_td_250_FD_70951 | JGI IMG/M metagenome (GOLD analysis project Ga0066379, IMG submission 70951) | Marine microbial communities from Southern Atlantic Ocean transect - Knorr_S23_td_250_ad_251m_LV_A | ecosystem: Environmental > Aquatic > Marine > Oceanic | place: Southern Atlantic ocean...
ATTATTATTATTATTATTACATTTAAACATAATTTATTTATTTATGATACAGAAGCTAAAAGTACTGTTTATTGGATGTGGCGATATAGCGCAACGGGCCACTCGACTTATTCAAAAAAGCCATAGCTGCTATGGCCTAAGGCGCAACCCAGAGCAGTTGCCATCCTATATAACGCGGGTCAAAGCTGATGCTGCGAATTCTCAACAGCTTCGCACAGTTGCCGCTGATGGCTTTGATATTTGGGTGGCAACCCTGACGCCTGCTGAATTTACAAAGCAGGCATATCAAGAATCATACTTAGCGGTAGCGCAAGCAATTGCAGAGACGGTTGATACCTTATTGCGGCCCCCTAAGTTGATTATTTGGGTATCCAGCACTAGTGTTTATGGCAATTGTCGTGGTGAATGGGTTGATGAAACCACAGACGCTAATCCGGCTATATTCTCTGGTGAAATTCTCCTAGAAGCAGAGCAGATTATTCAAAATTTACCCTGTGCTAGCACCGTAGTGAGATTTTCTGGCATCTATGGCCCTGGACGAACTCGACTGCTCGATCAGGTGCTAGCAGGTAAAGGAAGGCCAAAAGCCCCGCAACAATGGAGCAACCGTATACATGCAGATGACTGTGGTGGTGTGTTGGCGCATCTTGTTGAGCTGTTTGAAACAGGCAGGTCTATTGAATCGGTGTATTTAGCATCAGATTGTCAGCCAGTGACTCAGCATGAAATTCGACAATGGCTTGCTCAACAGCTATCCGTCACGCTGACTGATGAGGTCGTAAAATTAGGCCCAATGAGACGCTGTCGTAATCGTCTTCTGTTAGACACAGGCTACCGGTTTAAGTACCCTTCGTATAAAGAAGGGTATACAGCGTTAATAGACGATCAAAAAAGTACGCAATAATTAAATAGCTACAATAGCATCCATTTCAATTTCTGCACCCTTGGGCAGCTCTTTCACGCCAATAGCTGCACGCGCTGGGTAGGGCTGTACAAATAATTCTGCCATGACTTCATTAACAGCGGCGAAATTGCTTAAATCGGTAAGAAAAATATTGAGTTTAACAATGCCGCTGAGATCAGAACCTGATGCTTTACAGACCGCCCTCAGATTTTCAAATACGCGTCGAGCTTGTTGTTGTATATCGCCATTCACTAATTCCATCGTCTCGGGGTCAAGAGGTATTTGTCCCGAAAGATAAACGGTGTTGTTCACTTTAACTGCTTGGCTATAGGGGCCAATAGCCGCAGGGGCATTTTCTGTAAAAATATGAGCTTTGTTAGACATTTGTTGTTCCTTGAAAAACTATTTATTTTTTACCCGATAAACTCGTCGTACAGGTGTCAGGCTTCTTACTCGACGGATGATGTCAGCTAAGTGAGCGCGATTTCGCACAGTCATAACTACGTCTACGATACTAGTATAGGCATCTTTTTCTGTTGCGCTAATGTTTTCAATTGTAGCATCTTCATCCGTTATTCTTGAGGCAAGCGCGGCTATAAAACCACGTTCTGGTGTGATTTCTACCTTGACCTCAACAGGAAATTCACCCTCTACAACTTTTGACCAGCTAAGAGGCATACATTTTTCGGGGTGATTGCGAATCCCTTTTAGGTTATGGCAGGATTCTAAATGAATAACTAATCCTTTACCGGGCGAAACGTGGCCCAAAATTGGATCTCCCGGGATGGGGTGACAGCAGCGAGCATAGTGAAGTATGAGGCTTTCAGAGGTGTCTATAACCACTGGAAGTGATGGTTTTCGCTTATCCTCAGGGATATTGCGCTTGGATGGAGGCACTAAAATATTGGCAACAGCAAACGGAACCTGATTGCCAAGACCAATTTGCTGAAGTACATATTCAAAAGTCGGCGCAGATGTTTCTTTAAGTAATCGTTTAATCTGTGATTTCTTTAACTGATTATAGGCAGTGCCATAATGTGCTAGCGCTTTATCCAACAATCGCTTGCCTAGATTAACAGATTCATCGTGTTGCTGATTTTTTAAGAAGTGACGAATAGCACTGCGTGCCTTTGCGGTAACCACAAAGTTTAGCCAGTTGGGATTAGGCTGCGCCCCCTGGGTGCTAATAATTTCAATCTTTTGTCCGCTTTGTAGCTGTTCCGATAAAGGCGTCAATTCACTATCAACTCGACAGGCGATACAGTTATTACCTAAATCTGTGTGAACCGAATAGGCAAAGTCAACCGGTGTTGCGCCTGAGGGAAGTTCTATAATTCTTCCCTTAGGCGTAAATACATAGATTTCATCAGGAAATAGATCGGTTTTAACATGCTCCAAAAATTCCAGCGAATCCCCTGCCTGCTGTTGCATTTCAAGCAGCCCTTGAATCCAGCGGGTAGCTCGCCGCTGGCTGGCATCGATATTCCCTTCAGTTGATTTGTATTCCCAATGAGCAGCGATGCCATAGTTAGCCATGGTTTCCATTTCTTGAGTGCGAATTTGCACCTCAATAAGCACCCCATGCATACCAACAAGGACGGTGTGCAGAGATTGATAGCCGTTGGCTTTTGGAATCGCTATATAGTCTTTAAACTCGCCGGGAACGGGCTTAAAAATATTATGCATAATGCCGAGGGTTCGATAGCAATCATCTACCGAGTCAACAATTAATCGGAAAGCAAAGACATCCATAATATCGCGAAAAGACTTTTGCTTATCACGCATTTTCTTATAAATGCTCCAAACATGCTTCTCTCGACCTTTTACGATGGCGGGAAAAGATTCGCGCTCCAGGCGAATTTCGATTGCTTGGTGGATTTCGGAGACAATTTCTTTGCGGTTTTTACTGGCTGCTTTTATCGCTTCGCGCAAGCGTCTATGACGCAGAGGGTACATGGTGGCAAAGCCTAAATCTTCGAATTCTATCCGCACATCATTGATGCCTAGGCGCTGAGCAATAGGTGCATAAATATCCAGAGTTTCCCGTGCAATGCGGCGACGCTTTTCTGGAGGTAGCACGCCCAGCGTGCGCATATTGTGAAGTCGGTCGGCAAGTTTAACGAGCACCACACGTATATCTTTCGACATAGCGAGAGTCATTTTTTGAAAGCTTTCGGCTTGAAGCTGGGCTTTGGTTTCGAATTCGATTTCGCTTAACTTACTGACGCCATCAACCAAGTCAGCAACAGTGCGGCCAAAGCGGCGGCTAATCTGGCCTTTAGTGACGCCAGTGTCTTCAATAACATCGTGGAGTAGTGCTGCCATCAGACTTTCATGGTCAAGCCGCATATCGGCTAATATATTAGCAACTGCAAGAGGGTGAGTAATATAGGGATCGCCACTCTGACGCAACTGACCCGAGTGACATTGCTCGGCGTACCTGAAGGCACGCTCGATTTTCTTGACCTCTTTGTGTTCGAGGTAGTTGGAAAGCTTTTCGGTTAGTACTGACAGCACCTGTGATTCGCCTCCCTGCCTCGCTTAGAGTGCTGCTCTAGACAGCGTCTTGCGGAGCGTCTTCTGAGTTCTCTTCTGCGTCGACAATTTCATAGTCGCGTTCAATTTCTTGAAGAACTTCAGGGCTAATTAAACCCTGTTCAATTTCGCGAAGAGCGATAACGGTGGGCTTATCGTTTTCTGCATCGATAAGAGGAGGACGACCGTCAACTGCAATTTGGCGAGCTCGTTTAGAGCCAACCATTACTAATTCAAAACGGTTATCAACAAAATTTAAACAATCTTCTACTGTAATGCGAGCCATATGTAATCCGCTGTACAAATTTAATTTAATTGGATTTGATGGCTTTTTGCCACCGAGAACCTACGATTTTACCTAATCTAAGCGCTCACGACAATAAATCAATCAATAGTTTTTCATATCTTTGGCTATTTGTCTCGCAACGTTTTGCTTCAATAATGTTTTGTAACTGTTTGCAGGCAAGCTCAAATTGATCATTGATGACTAAATAATCAGCATCATTGTAGTGACTCATTTCTTCTTTTGCAGCAGCAACGCGCTGCGCAATAACTGCGTCTGAATCCTGCCCGCGGCCCTTTAGTCGCTCAAATAAAGCCTGTTTACTCGGAGGCAAGATAAAAATACTTTCGCTGCGTGGGAATTTTTTACGCACCTGTTCGGCGCCCTGCCAATCTATTTCTAAAATAACGTCTATACCCTGATCTAGCGTGCTATTTACCCATTCTTCGGATGTGCCATAGAAGTTGCTATGAACCTTTGCATATTCAACAAATTGCTGATTTTCCACCATGCGTTCAAATTGTTGATGAGAGACAAAATGATAATTCACCCCATCTTTTTCTCCCGATCGACTAGGCCGGGTGGTATGGGAAACTGAAACCTGAAGATTGTCGAGACGACTTAGTAGTTCAGCGACTAAGCTGGTCTTGCCGGCTCCAGAAGGAGCTGAAATAATAAATAATGTGCCCAAAGTCATAATATAGCTAAATATCCAATGAAGAATAGTGGTTTTAAAAAGTTTACATTATCAGAAAAATAAATCTATGTTCGATTATTTGCCTTTTTTGTTAGTGCTTATTCAATATTTTGTATCTGTTCCCGCATCTGCTCAATCAGCACTTTAAGCTCAACAGATGCCTGAGTGGTGATATTGGAAATGGATTTAGAACCCAGTGTATTGGCTTCGCGATTCAGTTCTTGCATCAAGAAGTCTAGCCTGCGACCTATAGAGGCAGACTCATTAAGGACTCGGCGAATTTCAATGACATGAGTTTCCAGACGATCAAGCTCCTCATCGACGTCTGCCCTATTGGCAATAATCACCATTTCTTGCTCAAGCCGCTGTTCGTCGAGTTGGTCTTTGAGCTCGGAAAGCTTTTCCTGCAGACGGTTGCGTTGTTGTTTGAGGATTTCGGGTAAATTTTGGCGCACCAAAGCCACTTGAGTTTCTATGCCAGATAAGCGTTGTTCGATCATATCTGCTAGCTTTTCTCCCTCGCGCTCACGGCCCTCCAGCATTTGATCCAAGGCTAAATCAAAGGCTTGAATACCTGCTTTGCTGAGCTGTTTAGCATCTACTGATGAATCTTTAAGCACGCCGGGTAGTCGCATAATATCTACGGCGGAGACGGGAGCGGCCTGCGCTATTTCTGCAGCGATGGATTCAACAGTTTTTATATGCCCACGAGCCGCTTCTAAGTCTAACTCTGAGGAAGAATCTGAATGGTTAAATGCAACCTGTACCGAGCAATCAATTTTGCCGCGGCCAAGTTTTTTTCGCGCCATATCGCGAAGAGTTGTTTCAGCTTCGCGCAGAGATTCGGGCATTCTAAAGCCAATCTCTAAAAAACGATGGTTAACTGATTTAAGCTCACAGCTTATTGATCCCCAGCTGTGTTCTTCAGTTATTCTGGCATAGGCGGTCATACTGCGAGGCATGGTGACTCCATAAAATTTTATTTGAATGTATTCTAACAAAGGCAGTTAAAGAGGGGGAAGATTTGTTACAATTGTTACTTTAAATATAAGACTTAGTGATAAGGCATCAATTATGACCAGACCAAGCGGGCGTCGCCCGGAACAATTGCGCCAAGTAAAAATTACCAGAGATTACACACAGCATGCTGAAGGTTCAGTATTGGTCGAATTCGGCAATACTAAGGTTATCTGTAATGCGAGCGTTGAAAATAGCGTGCCACGATTTTTGCGCGGCAAAGGTCAGGGGTGGGTCACAGCAGAGTATGGCATGCTACCTCGGTCAACTAATAATCGCATGGGGCGTGAGGCGGCAAGAGGCAAGCAATCCGGTCGTACTCAAGAAATACAGAGACTTATCGGTCGCTCATTGCGCGCGGCGGTGGATCTAAAGCAGCTGGGTGAAAACACTATTTATGTAGATTGCGATGTGATTCAGGCAGATGGTGGAACGCGCACAGCGGCAATTACCGGTGGTTGCGTGGCTCTGGTTGATGCAATTCGTCATCTTCAGCGAGAAAAACTCATTAAAACGGACCCCTTGTTACACATGATTGCGGCCGTTTCTGTGGGTGTTTATAAAGGTACCCCTGTTCTCGATTTGGATTATCCGGAAGACTCCAATGCAGAAACTGATATGAATGTGGTTATGGACGCCAATGGTGGCTACATAGAAATTCAGGGCACAGCTGAAGAAGCACCTTTTTCAGGTGAGGCATTAACCGAAATGCTTGAATTGGCCAATCAAGGTATTGCTGACTTAGTAAGAGTGCAAAATATGGCATTGGCCCAATAGATCCAAAAATAATCTATTCTTAAATAAATGAAACTAAAGATTAAGAGCAAATGAAAACATATAAAGTAGAGTTTATTGAAAATGCCATTTCAAATGGCGCGTTAAAGTTTGGGCAATTTCAGCTCAAATCGGGTCGTATCTCACCACACTTTTTTAATGCGGGTGAGTTTTATACAGGCGGTGCACTGGCAGCTTTGGGGCGTTGTTATGCAGCGTCTATTGTCGAGTCTGGCATAGAATTTGATGTTATGTTTGGCCCGGCCTACAAAGGTATCACCTTGGCGGCGGCGACTTCTGTTGCGCTGGCAGAACATCATGGTATTGATGTGCCCTATTGCTTTAATCGTAAAGAGGCCAAGGCGCATGGTGAGGGCGGTACGTTGGTGGGTGCTCCGCTACAGGGAAAAGTATTGATTATTGATGATGTGATTACTGCGGGCACTGCAATTAGAGAAGTGATGTCAATAGTTCAGCAAGTGGGCGCCCAAGCGGCGGGTGTGGTTATTGGTTTAGATCGAAAAGAGCGCGGGATATCCGATAAGTCAGCTATTCAAGAAGTGCAAGAGGAATTTAAAATTCCAGTCGCTAGCATTATTGATATTGATGATATTTTGCACTATCTTAAAGCTAAGTCAGATCACGATTCTTTAGTTGAAGAGATTGATAAATACCGACAGAACTTCGGCGTTTAAATTGGAAATTTATGGACAAAAGCAAACATTTACACGGATGGTTATTTTCTGTTGTCTTGTTTAATATTCTTTAGGTTGATTGGCTATTTTAATTAAAAATAGTGACGAGTAGCTGAGCCTGTGGGCGATTTATGCAGCGCTTATTTCGTTCTTTTATTTTGTGCTTAGCTTCAGTGCGGGGTCTTTGTACTCTTTTTTTCCTAATGCTGTAACTACATTTATTAGGCAGGGTAGACGATATATTGGCCTGTCTTTTGCGCTGGGACATACATTTCACCTAGTGGCTATTGTTTCCTTCTATATTGTTATGCAAGAGCGTCCAAGTATTATTCAAGTTATTGGTGGAGGTTTAGGGTATCTAGCAATATATGTGATGGCGGTTACATCAAACGATTGGGCCGTAAAAAATTTGGGTTTTAAGCGTTGGAAGCAAATACATTGGTTCGGTGCCAATTATATTGCCATAGTTTATATATATAGTTATTTTTATACATTGTTTGCTGGGCAATTGAAGCTTGCCTCAGTGCTGCTGGGGTGCATTATTGTGCTATGTTTTATCCTGAGGATTGCCAACTTTTTTAGATCGAAAAATTCGTAGATTTAGGGCTAGATGTAAATAACTACTTCGGATTAATTAAACAATTGATTTTCCAGTAGCACCCATTGCTCTGGCCAGTGTTGGGTAGGGGGCTGTTTAAAGTCGCTGCGCACAAACTGACTTATCTTACCCTCGAGAATAACTATCATTATATCTGTTGCCACAGATACAGAGGGATTGACCCTCAGCCCGCGACTAATTTCCGCTTCTCTAAGTATCTGTTTAAGCTGAGATTCAAGTCGACTGAAGAACTGAGCGATTCGATGATGCAGTCGCTCGGTCTCTCCAGTGAGCGCATCGCCATGCAATAATCGGCTAATGCCGGCATTTTTTTCCGCAAATGTGAGGGTTAATCCCAGTATTCTTTGACACTGATTAACCGCATCTGGCTCATCATTGATAATAGTTGTTATGCGCGTGAAAATTGTTTCTTCAATAAAATCAATTAGCCCTTCATACATTTTAGTTTTACTGGGAAAGTGCCGATAAAGTGCCGCTTCAGAGCAGCCCAATTCAGCCGCTAATGCGGCTGTAGTGATACGCCCGCCACGGGATGATTCAAGCATAAGCGCCAATGCTTGAAGGATATCCTGAGCTTTAGAGCTACGTTTAGTGACCATGTTGATGATTATCCCTGATTGGTGATTAAAGTGCCCACGCCTTCATCGGTAAATAGCTCAAGCATAACCGCATGGTCAACACGGCCATCGATAATATGAGATGCTGCTACGCCTGAATTTACCGCATCCAAGGCACATTGAATTTTTGGCAGCATGCCGCCATAAATAGTGCCGTCAGCAATTAATTCATTAACAAGATCGACGGTCAGTCCAGTGAGTATTTCGCCCTGCTTGTCCTGTAGACCGGCAACATTGGTCAGCAACATTAGCTTTTCAGCATTCAAAACTGAGGCCACCTTGCCCGCCACTAAATCGGCATTAATATTGTATGAGGCGCCATCAGTGCCAACACCTATTGGCGCAATAACAGGAATATAGTCACTTTTAAGCAGCATATCGATCACTGTCTTATCAATAGATTCAACATCGCCTACATGACCAATATCAATAATTTCAGGCACCGACATTTCTGGTGTCTTATGTGACACTACAAGCTTTTTAGCTTTGATTAAACGCCCATCTTTACCGGTAACGCCAAAAGCTCTGCCGCCGGCACTGCTAATAAGATTAACAATTTCTTTATTGATCGTACCGCCTAGCACCATCTCAACTGCGTCCATAGTCCTAGTGTCAGTGACTCTCATGCCATTGACAAATTTAGTCTCAATAGACAGCTGATCGAGAAGTTGGCCTATTTGTGGCCCTCCGCCATGGACGACTACAGGGTTAATGCCCACAGCTTTCATTAAAACAATATCGCGAGCAAAGCTTTGTTTTAATCGATCATCAACCATGGCATTGCCGCCATATTTTATGACCACAGTCTTACCGGCAAAGCGCTGTATATAAGGCAAGGCTCTAGAGATAACTTTAGCTGTATTTTCTGCTTCTTTTCGATTTGATGACATAGTTACAAATATTGATCCACTTGGTTAATAAAAGGCCTTAGCTCATGGCTAAACAGCTTTTTAATGCGCGCCAACTCATCTTTATTATCGGCTTCAAAGCGCATAGTTAAGTTTGCTGAGGTGTTTGAGGCTCTAATTAATCCCCAGCCAAGGGGGTATTCTACCCTTAGTCCGTCAATAGTGTTAATTATTGCACCCTTAAAGTCGCAATAAGTGATTATTTGTTTCATTAAAGCGAATTTTTCTGCTTCACCAACCGGTATTAATATTTCAGGGGTGTAGGCGCTAGATTTAAATTCATTAATTATTTTTTCTAGAGCCGGTTTAGGTGCCAAATCGCAGTTTGACAATATTTCCAGTAGTCGGACGCTGGCATAGAGTCCATCGTCAAAGCCATGCCAGCGATCATTGAAAAAAATATGACCGCTGAATTCGCCGCCGATAAGAGCTCCGGTTCGCTGAACAGCGCTTCTAACGTGAGAATGACCTGTTTTACACATCACCGGATTCCCCGAAAGCTCACTCACGAGTTGCTGTAAGCGAAAGCTGCTTTTAACGTCGAACACAATATCTGTATTTGGGTTTTCCTTCAGGATATCGCGCGCAAAAATCATTAGCATTTGGTCTGGCCATAGAATTTTGCCGCTACCGGAGATAACCACAAGGCGATCTCCATCGCCATCAAATGCTAGGCCCAGATCCGCTTCATTGGATAAAACCGACGCTTTAAGTTGTTGCAGGTTGTTTTCGTCAGATGGATTCGGGTCGTGGTTAGGGAAATTGCCGTCAGGCTTGCAAAATAACGGTATCAAGTTGAAGCCAAGCTGTTCAAAGAGTTTTTTTGCTAGTGGTCCGACAATACTATTGCCGCAATCAATCACAATTTTGAAATCTTTTTTTGGACTGCAATTATCAATGATTGCTTGAAGGTATTGAGGGGTTATATCAGCGGAGATAATTTGCCCAGATTGACAATTATTGGGTAGATCGGAATGCATTAGCTGTTTAATTGTTTGTAGCATCTCGCCGGCAATCACTTGATCGCGTACGATGATTTTAAAGCCATTGTATTCTTTGGTGTTATGGCTTGCAGTCACCATAATTCCACAATTTGCCCTGCCATCACAGTGGACGGAAAAATTCAGCGCGGGTGTGCTTACCGCGCCAATATCGATAACATTCATGCCGTATTGAACTAAGCCATTGCCCAGGGACTTGGCTAGCTCAGGTGAGCTAAGCCTGCCATCTCGGCCTAGATAAATGCTCGAATGCTGGTGCTGAATAAGCATGGTGGCCAATGCGGCGCCAAGTTTATAGGCAAAGTCAGGCGTGATTTGAGAATTGGCGAAGCCGCGAATGTCATAGTTTCGAAACACTTCATCAGGCAGCTCAGAGGCTGTAAAGGTCAGGCTGGATTTTATTGTGCTTGCTTCATTCACAATGCTTTGCTCTCAATCGACTCTGGGCGGTTATAGATTAGCTATTAATCTTGTCAGCTATTATGACAACTATTTCTCTAGCAAGTTGCGACTTACTTTTTTTACTAAGCGGCTTGCAGCTATCGGCATCTATCCATAAGGCTTCATTGTTATCGGAATTGAAGCCAATATCGCCACGAGACACATCATTAGCAATAATTGCATCCAGACTTTTTCTGTTTAGTTTATCTCTTGCATAGCTTTCTACCTGTTCGGTTTCGGCGGCAAATCCTATAACAAACAAATTAGGGTTATTTTCTGACAAGATAGACACAATATCTGGTGTTTTTGACAAATTTAACGACATTTTGTCGGATTTTTTCTTTATTTTTTGAGCGGCAGGCTCGGCTACCTGATAGTCCGCAACCGCAGCAGATGAGATAAAAATGTCTGCTTTTTTAACAGCTAGAGATGCGGCCTCTAGCATTTCGTTGGCAGAAACTATAGAAATAAACTCGCAACGCTCTGGGGCCTCAAGGGATGCTGGCCCAGAAATTAGAGTCACCGATGCGCCGGCATTAATCATGGCACTTGCTAGGGCGTATCCCATTTTTCCTGAACTGTGATTGCTGATATAGCGAACAGGGTCAATAGCCTCTCTGGTGGGGCCGGCGGTAATTACAACGTGCTTTCCAGATAAAATGCTGGCCTCAAAAATACTGCCCATTTGCTCAACAATGATATCCGGCTGTTGCAGTCTACCTGGCCCAATATCACCGCAAGCTTGGACGCCGTTATCTGGCTCAAAGACGGTGATACTTCTTTGTTTTAAGCGCTGTATATTTTCCTGGGTCGCTGGCTGAGACCACATAGCTTGATTCATGGCTGGAGCAACAATAATCTTTGCCGAGGTTGCTAGGCAAACAGTAGAGAGCAGGTCATTGGCAGTCCCTTGGCTCAGGGCGGCGATAAAATTTGCAGTTGCCGGTGCAATCAATACAGCATCAGCCCAGCGAGCGAGCTCAATATGTCCCATTGCAGCCTCGGCTTTGGCGTCGAGCAGGTCAGTGTGAACTGGCTTGCCGGTTAAGGCTTGAAGTGTAAGCGGGCGGATAAATTCTTGGGCAGAATCAGTCATTATGACTCGCACCTCAGCACCCTGATCCTGAAGACGGCGTGCGATCTCAGCGCTTTTATAAGCGGCAACACCGCCAGTAATGCCAAGAATGATGCGTTTTTGTGACAGACTACTCATTAATATTCCGATAGCACTTTGATAAGGGGCTAAGATAACACTTCAGAAAGGAATTCTATAGTGATAAATAAGGACTGACTATGTCTATAAGTCAATGGCCAATAGATGATAGGCCAAGAGAAAAGTTATTGGCAAAAGGGCCAAAAGCGCTAACAGATGCTGAGTTGTTGGCGATTTTTCTTCGTGTTGGCCGCAAAGGGGTGAATGCAAAGCAAATGGCGCAAGAGCTAATCGATCATTTTGGCGGATTGGGACCCCTTTTAAAAGCGGACCATCAATCATTCTGCGCTGCCAAGGGGTTGGGTCAGGCTAAATTTTGTCAGTTACAGGCTACTCTTGAGCTAACTCGTCGCTATCTAGATGAGCAGCTCCGCTCTGAGGATATATTTACCAGTCCTGACAAAGTCATGGATTATCTAGCCATTCAGATGCGTGATAATCATCGCGAGGTATTTGCTGTAATGCTATTGGATACTCGCAATCGACTGATTGAATTGCGTGAATTATTTTTTGGCACTATTAACTCAGCGAGCGTTTATCCGCGTGAGGTGGCAAAAGTCGCATTAGATAAAAATGCCTCATCGGTCATTGTGGCTCACAACCATCCAAGTGGGAACGCAGAGCCCAGCCGAGCGGATATTCAGATTACCAAGAGGCTCAAGGCGGCATTAGAGATTATAGATATTAAGCTTTTGGATCATTTTGTCATTGGTAGAGGCGAAATTGTGTCTTTAGCTGGATTGGGAAAGCTGTAGTTTGGCAAATTAACTTTGCTATTTTTAGAGGCGGCTTTTGATATAAATTTTATTAAATTCCCAGCATTAGAAAAAAACCATGAGTTTGAGGTGTAATTGACGGTTTTTGTTTGCTTCAGGATAGGGTTTCTGGTATAAAACGCGCCTCCTTGAAAGACGGCCTTGTGAGAAGGTTGTCTGGGAAATAAAATTAAGTCGCCGATGGGCCAGCGCCCAGAGCACAAATTGCAAACAAGAGGCAGCAATAATGTCTAGAGTATGTCAGGTCACGGGTAAGCGCCCAATGGCTGGAAACAATGTATCTCATGCGAAGAATAGAACACGTCGTCGCTTTGAGCCGAATCTTCACACACACCGTTTTTGGGTTGAGTCTGAAAAGCGATTTGTGAAATTGCGTGTTTCTACTAAAGGAATGCGAATTATCGATAAAAATGGTATTGAAAATGTTCTCGCTAGCCTTCGTGCTAACGGCGAGAAAGTTTAGGGGATTAACAAATGGCTAAATCAGCTCGAGAAAAAATCCGATTAGTGTCTAGCGCTGGAACAGGGCACTTCTATACAACGGACAAAAACAAACGCAACATGCCTGAAAAGATGGAAATCAAAAAGTTTGATCCAACCATCCGCAAGCACGTTATCTACAAAGAAGCTAAAATTAAGTAGTGCCCGGCTAGATAGCCACAGCTACTATTTAAAATCATTCTTTAGGCAATTCAAGGGCCCTAACAATGGCGTTAGGGCCTTGCAAGAATTTTTGTCACTACCCTAGGGTAGGCAAATAACCTCAGTCGGCTACTACATTCTCGGCTTGAAGGCCTTTTTGGCCATCAGCAACTTCCATAGTTACCGCCTGACCTTCTTTTAGAGATTTGAAGCCTTCAGCTTGAATTGCACTGTGATGAACAAATACATCACTACCGCCTTTCTGCTCAATAAAACCAAAACCTTTGCTATCGTTGAACCACTTTACAGTGCCAGCAACTCTTTCCCCTGACATAACAACCTCACTTAAATACAGCCATGTCCATAACGAACATTATTACACCAGCCTCTTTCAAAGACTGAATTCACGCTCTAGTCCTACTAAGCTTTGTACAACTAAAGCTCCCCATTGAATTATATGTTTAAAAGTAAATTGACATAATTCACGTAAAAGCAGTGTATTAGTTTTTTTTTGTTTTGGCTAATTTTCAGCGAATTTTAGTTAATATTAAATTAATGGTTTGGTGTCATGATGCATTTATAGCCTGATTGTTCTTGGCTTGGGGCTTTGATTTTTTACAAAAAATAATGACAACTGTGCGACTTTAAGGGCTGCTAACATACGGCTGTGTTAATATTAAGTGCATTTGATCGCAGGGGCTGTCTTCAATTCTCTAAAAGGTTTTGATACCTACTCTATCTTATAAAAAGGTGTAATGGTGAGCATAATTCAAGGTATATATACGCATTTTAAGGGCAATAAATATCAGGTTCTTGGCGTTGCAAAGCATAGTGAAGGCGAGGATGATATGGTGGTTTATCGCCCATTGTACGGTGATCATGAGCTATGGGTCCGCCCTTTAAAAATGTTTCAAGAGTCTGTGGAGGTCGATGGGATAATGCGGCCGCGATTTAAGTTTTTAGAACAGGGGGATAAATGATTTTTATCACTCAATCTATTTCAATCCCTCTCGAGGAGCTTGAGTTGTCGGCTATAAGAGCCAGCGGCCCTGGAGGACAAAATGTTAATAAAGTCTCTTCTGCGGTGCATTTAAGGTTTAATATTTCTCAATCCGCATTACCAGAATTTTATCAGCAGAGACTCATGGCGCTTAGTGACCAGCGGATTACTAAAGAAGGCGTCATTATAATCAAAGCTCAGCAGTATCGGAGTTGGGAGAAAAACCGCGCTGAAGCCATTCAGCGATTAACGCTGTTATTGCAGTCTGTGGCGACGTTGCCAAAGGCACGCAAGGCGACAAGGCCGACTAGAGGCTCTCAAAGAAAGCGCTTGGATAAAAAGACTCAGCATGGGCATAAGAAAGCCATGCGTTCTGCGCGAATATTCGATTAACAAAGTACAGGTAATAGAATGACTGAATCTGAAGCTCATGATTTTGAGTTGCTAACGCCGGATATGATCATGGACGCGGTTGAAAGCTGTGGCTATATAAGCGATGGCAGGCTACTCGCGCTAAATAGCTATGAGAATCGTGTTTATCAGGTAGGTATAGAGGATGAGAAGCCACTCATTGCTAAATTTTATAGGCCTAACCGCTGGAGTAGGGATCAAATTGATGAGGAGCATCAATTTTGTTTCGAGCTGCAAGAGCAAGAGCTACCGGTAGTATGCCCTTTATTGAGTAGTGCTAAGAGCTCATTACACAGCCATCGCGGATTCCAATTTTCTCTCTATCCTCGGCGCGGGGGCTATGCGCCTGAATTGGATAATTTAGATAATCTTTTTATTCTTGGGCGACTTTTGGGCCGATTCCATGGGGTGGGCTCAGTCAATAAATTTACATCGCGACCAAAATTAGATATCCAAACTTTCGGCTGGCAAGCTTATAAATACATCAGTGAGCACTTTATCCCCTCTGAGTTGAGCCCGGCTTATGACAGTCTATTGCCGGATGTTCTAAATAAGTGCCAAAGCATTTTGGATGATTTTGGAGAAATTAACTGGATAAGGGTTCACGGCGACTGTCATTCAGGCAATATTCTTTGGCGAGACGATAATCCTCATTTCGTGGATTTTGATGATGCGCGTATGGCGCCTGCTGTGCAAGATTTATGGATGCTTTTATCAGGTGATCGCCATGAGCAAAAAGCCCAAATAGCTGAGCTGGTTGAGGGGTATAATGAGTTTAATGATTTTGATCCTCGGGAATTGGCATTAATCGAAGTCTTGCGCACTCTGCGAATTATTCATCACAGCGCTTGGATTGCGCGCAGATGGACTGATCCAGCGTTTCCTCGTGCCTTTCCTTGGTTTAATTCGGCACGATATTGGAGCGATCAAATATTGACTTTGCGAGAACAATTTTCGGCGCTTGATGAACCTCCACTGGAAATGTTGCCGTAAATTGTCTAATTTTCTATACATAAGTGAAGTTATTTAATGATGAATTAAAAATAACGTTAACTTTCTATGTGTTGAACAGTAAAATGAATGCTTACTGGAAATAAATTTTCAAGTCTTAAATAGAGGTGCGGTGTGAGTGAATTTCCCACAGAGTTAAAATATGCAAATAGCCATGAATGGGCAAGATTAGAGAGTGACGGGATCGTTGTTGTTGGGATAACCGATCACGCTCAGGATGCATTAGGCGACATAGTATTTATAGAGCTTCCAGAGCCAGGAGCCGAAGTTGATGCAGCCGCCGAAGTGGCAGTGATTGAGTCGGTTAAAGCGGCATCTGATATATATTCGCCGGTGTCTGGAGAGGTTGTCGAGGTTAATTCAGCGTTAGAGGATGAGCCTGAATTGGTGAATGGCAGTCCCTACGAGGACGGTTGGCTGTTTACCGTCAAGGTAAATTCAAGTGAAGATCTTAGTGGATTGCTTGATGCTGAGGCTTATGAAGCCTTAGTGGGCGACGAATAAGCGCTTTTTTATCGTTTCAATCCCGCAGAGATATTATTTTCCATTGTCTTGATTCGGCTTCTTTTCGAAGGGCTGAATCAGGGTCAACGGCTACTGGATGTGCGACTTCCATAAGTAAGGGTAAGTCGTTTATTGAATCTGAATAAAAATAACTTTCGCTGTTACTTTCGCTGTTCTCCTCAAGCCATTGATTAAAACGCGCCACCTTTCCCTCTTGAAAGGTGGGGGTTCCCACAATATTGCCTGAGTATTGGCCATTAACGATTTCTAAATCTGTGGCAATAATTTCATCTATACCCAGTGATAAGCAAATAGGCTCAACAATAAATCGGTTAGTTGAGGTGATAACCAAAAGGCGGTCACCTGCTTTGCGATGACGATTAATTAAATCCGTAGCCTGATTAAGTATCATTGGCTTTACGACATCTTTCATAAATAGTTTATGCAGCTGCTGTAGGTCTTTCATCGGCAACCGAGTCAGCGGCTCTACGGAAAACTCAAGGTAAGCAAAAATATCTAAGTTGCCGGATTCATAGTCTGCATAAAATTTATCATTCATCTCTTTATATAATTGGCGATCAACTATACTTTGAGCAACCAAAAACTCCCCCCAGCTATGATCGCTGTCGCCGGCAATCAATGTATTATCTAGGTCAAAGATGGCTAGTGACATAAGGAAATTCCTGTCAAATGAATTAGGTGGTTTTGGCCGCTTAGGATAGCGATGATGTGGGTATGTCTCAAGAGAAAATTGCCGAGCACTCGAGACTGTGGAACAATGGGCTTCTTTAATTTATAAATTTTAGTGGGATTTTTACATTGGTTGATAAGGATGGATTTCGTTCTAACGTCGCTATGGTTATTAGCAATGGCCATGGACAGATTTTTTGGGCCAAGCGAATGGGCCAAAGGGCTTGGCAATTTCCTCAGGGGGGTATTGATGAGGGTGAGTCAGTGGAGCAGGCGTTATATCGCGAACTATATGAAGAGGTAGGCTTGGAGGCCAAAGATGTAAAAATCATCCAGCAAACTAAGCGATGGCTTCGATACCATATTCCAGAAAAAATGCAGCGCAAACGCTCTATCCCTCGTTGTATTGGCCAAAAACAGCGATGGTTTTTTTTGCAGCTGGTGGGAGATCAAAAAAAGATTTGCTTCAATGCCACAGGAAATCCGGAATTTGATGGTTGGGAATGGGTAAACTATTGGTATCCAATTAATCAGGTGGTTTCGTTTAAACAAAATGTTTATCGTCAGGCTTTAACAGAATTTTCTCAAACCAATGCTCGATTTCAAAAGCGGAGAAAGCGTAGATAGATGAATATTCTCGACGCCCTACGAACCATCTTTCAAGAGGTAAACACTGCCCGCAGTTTGCCGGAAGTGTTAACTATTATTGTGACAGAAGTTCATGCGGCAATGGGAGCTGAGGTCTGCTCTGTCTACCTTTTTGATGAAACAGACCAGCATTATGTTTTGATGGCAAATAAGGGATTGCGTCAGCAAAGCATTGGCAAGGTTCGCTTGGCTATGGGGCAAGGTCTAGTCGGCTTGGTCGCGGCAAAAGAAGAGCCGCTCAATTTACAAGATGCAGACAAGCACCCTAATTTCGCTTTTTTTGAAGAGATTGGCGAGGAGATTTACCACTCTTTTTTGGGCGTGCCAATTATTCATCACAGAAAAGTACTGGGCGTTTTAGTACTTCAGCAGCAAGCTGAACGTCGTTTTGCAGCGGAAGAAGAAGCATTTATGGTTACCGTGTGCGCGCAGCTATCGGGTGCTATTGCGCATGCTGAAGCAACTGGCGCTCTAAGCAAACTGGCTTCGGCGGGTCGAGGAAAAAGCAAAGAAGCGGTATTTCATGGTATTGCCAGCTCTCCAGGGGTAGGTATTGGGCGTGTCGTTTTGGCTCAGCAGACTATGGACCTTGCCTCTGTTCCGGAGCGGCATACATCAGATCCTGATGCTGAAGTACGTACTTTTCGCCAAGCACTAAAGTCTGTAAAGCATGATATGCGCAATCTGGGAGTTGGCCTCGAGGGGAAGCTTAGCTCAGAAGAGTTAGCGCTATTCAATGTGTATATCAGCATGCTGGATGATGACTCCCTCGGGGGAGAGGTTATTGAGGCTATTAGGGCAGGCCAGACGGCGCAAAGCGCTTGGAGCTCGGTAATATTAATGCACGTGCGTACTTTTCGGCATATGGAAGACCCCTATCTTCGAGAGCGCGCTTCAGATGTTGAGGGCTTGGGTAAGCGCGTTCTCGGTTATCTGCAAAAGACTGGCGAGCAGAAAAAGCCGCTGCCAAGACGTATTGTTTTAGTGGGTGAGAATCTTTCAGCAACCGAATTAGCTGATATTCCAGTGGATCGGTTAGTGGGTATAGTTTCGCTGAGGGGCGCGAGCAATTCGCATATGGCCATTGTTGGCAGGGCGCTGGGTATTCCTGCGGTGATGGGTGCGTTAGATATGCCTTGTGCGGAGCTTGAGGGCAAAGAGTTAATTGTCGATGGGTTTTCCGGAGATGTTGTAAGCCATGCCACCAGAACGCTTAAGCGCGCCTATGTGCAGAGACAGCGTGAAGAGCAGACCCTTATTAAAGATTTGGAAAAATTGCGAGATGTTCCTTGCCAAACAACGGATGGTGTTGATTTTTCTTTATGGGTTAATACCGGTTTACGGAATGACAATATTCAATCCATCCAAAGTGGTGCTGATGCCGTAGGCTTATTTCGAACAGAGATCCCTTTTCTTTTGCGCTCTAGCTTCCCAACCGAGGATGAGCAGGTAGCAGTCTATCGCGAGCATCTTGAAACCTTTGCTCCTCGTCCAGTGACCATGAGGACCTTGGATATAGGCGGAGATAAAGATTTACCCTATTTCCCCATTGAAGAAGAAAATCCATTCCTAGGCTGGCGCGGAATTAGAATTTCGCTCGATCACCCAGAAATTTTTTTGGTGCAGATTAGAGCTCTACTTCGGGCCAGTGAGGGCCTCAATAATCTGCGCATAATGTTGCCGATGATTAGTAATCTATTGGAGCTTGAGAGCGGTCTAGCATTAATTCGTCGAGCCTACAAAGAGCTAACTGAAGAAGAGGGATACCCGCTAAAAATGCCTGCTCTAGGCGCCATGATTGAAGTGCCAGCTGCAGTCTATCAGGTCAAAGAAATTGGTCGTCGAGTAGATTTTATGTCGGTGGGCACCAACGACTTAACCCAGTACCTGCTCGCAGTAGATCGCAATAATCCTAGGGTGGCTGATTTGTACGATGCCCTTCATCCCAGTGTGTTAAGGGCTTTGAAAAGCATTCATGAACAGGCTACAGCGGTAAACTGTCAGCTCAGTGTTTGCGGAGAGATGGCGGGTGATCCATTAACTGCGGTGGTGCTTCTGGGGCTGGGCTATGAGAATTTCTCCATGAGTGCAACCTCATTGCTCAGAGTTAAATCCATGTTACTCAATGTGAGTCGCGAAGATGTCAGTGACCTAGTGGAGCATGCATTGCGATTATCTGATGGTGCCTTGGTGGTAGAATATTTGACCAAAGCGTTAAGCCCTGATGTGGCAGTTGGTCGCTAGTACGATTAAAGCTGGTTGTATTTTTAAGCATCAGCCCCATTGCTTTTTTACCGCTATATCTTTTCCTAAATCTACAAAAATTAAGTCTAGATAGCAATGCTAAATGATAATAATAGGGCATTGGTGTGTTCCGAGGGTCGTCGGGCACTTGGTGAGTGGCTGTTTGCAATCTCCAAACAAATAAGTGGCGATAGACCTTTCAAGTTACATAAGGTGCGTGAATACCTTCCAGTTTGGTTTTTTGTGTTTTTGCAGTCGTAGCACGTGACATAGGGCGAAAAAACCCGCTATGATCTGCGCTTACATTTAAACTGAGTCCGCTCAAATGATTTTGCATCCAGATATTAACCCTGTGGCTATAAGTCTCGGGCCTCTTCAGATTTACTGGTATAGCCTTATGTATCTTATCGCTTTTGCCTGTGCATGGGTGATTGCCATGCGCGTCTGTCAGCGACCATGGTCGCCTATTAAGCGCCATCAAGTGGAAGATCTTATAGTCTATGGCGCTTGGGGGGTATTGCTTGGTGGGCGTTTGGGCTATATGTTTTTTTATAGCTTTGATAGATGGGTTGCAGATCCCTCCATGCTTTTCAGGTTGTGGGAAGGTGGTATGTCTTTCCATGGTGGTCTTATCGGGGTAATCATAGCGATCTATCTGTATGCGCGTAAATACCAGATACCCTTTCTTGCCGTTGGCGATTTTGTTGCGCCGATGGCCCCTGCAGGTCTTTTTTTCGGGCGCATGGGAAACTTTATCGGTCAAGAGCTTTATGGGCGTGCAACGGACGGTCCTTGGGCCATGCTTTTCCCTTCAGATCCACTGCAGCTAGGTCGACATCCATCGCAGCTCTATGAGGCTTTTCTTGAGGGCATAGTATTGTTTTTCATCGTATACTTGTTTGCCCGCAAGCCAAGGCTGTTTGGTGAGGTGGGAGGTGTATTTTTAATTGGTTATGGTGTATTTCGCTTTATTGTTGAGTTTGTGCGTGAGCCAGACGTGCAGTTTGCAGGGCAAGCAACAGCGTTTGAGGCATTTAATTGGATGACCCGCGGGCAGACCCTATGCGTGCCTATGATTCTCTTGGGTTTCTGGCTGATGAGAAAATCGCTACCATCAATGATCACAAAACTTAAATTATGGGCATAGTGGCTACTTGCCCTTAGAGACAAAATAAAAATGAAACAATATTTAGATTTAATAAGACATATTAAGGATCAAGGTGTCTTTAAAGGTGATCGAACCGGGACTGGAACCTTCAGTGTATTTGGCTATCAAATGCGCTTTGATTTGCAGCAGGGATTTCCTCTGGTCACAACAAAAAAAGTGCATCTAAAGTCGATTTTGCATGAATTACTTTGGTTTGTTAAAGGCGACACTAATATCCGTTATCTTGTACAAAATGGTGTGGGCATTTGGAATGAATGGCCCTACCAGAGTTGGTTGCGCCAAACGGGTGCCGATAAGAAATATGAGATGCATTCTGCACAGTGGAAGGCGGGATTAAAGGAATTTGTTGAGCGTATAAAAACCGATGCTGATTTTGCTCAGCAGTATGGTGATTTAGGTCCAGTTTATGGGCGGCAATGGCGAAACTTTGAAGGTGTTGATCAGTTGGCTGGGGTAATAGAAGATATTAAGTCCAACCCAGACTCAAGGCGTCTTATTGTCTCGGCATGGAACCCTAAGGATATACCGGTAATGGCTAAATCAGGGTTGCCGCCCTGCCATAGTTTATTTCAATTTTATGTATCCGAGGGCCGACTCTCCTGCCAGTTATATCAGCGCAGTGCCGACGTATTTTTAGGCGTGCCATTTAATATAGCTTCCTACGCTGTGCTAACCATGATGGTTGCTCAGGTCACTGGTTTGGAAGTAGGTGATTTTGTGCATAGTTTTGGTGATGCGCATCTCTATGCCAATCATATGGAGCAAATTGAGGAGCAGCTAAGTAGAGAAACCTTGCCCCTCCCCACTCTTAAGATAAATCCTCAGGTTAAATGTCTTTTTGACTTTGTGTATGCAGATTTTGAATTGCAGGATTATCAGTCTCACAGCCCTATTTCAGCACCAGTTGCGGTTTAGGAGAAGTTGATGAAAATTGCTCTTATTGTGGCGGTTAGCCAAAACAACGTTATTGGGCGTGATAACCAGCTGCCATGGCATTTACCAGAAGATCTTCAGTACTTTAAATCGGTCACTATGGGTAAGCCTATATTGATGGGTCGAAAGACATTTGATTCCATTGGTAGGCCGCTTCCCGGCCGTAAAAATATTGTCATTACTAGAGACCCTCAGTGGACTGCTGAGGGGGTTGAGGTGGTTAACAGTTTAGAAGATGCAATGGCCGCAGGCGCCGAGGCATGTGAGGCAACTGATAGCGATGAGATAATGGTTATAGGTGGTGCGCAAATTTATCGTGACTGTTTGCCGATGGCTGACAGGTTGTATTTGACGCGTGTTGAAGCTGAGGTTGAGGGAGATGCATTCTTCCCCAAAATTGATTTCAATCAATGGCAAAAAACAGCGGAAAAAACCCCAAAAACTATTGATAAGTATGACTATCGTTTTCTAGTTCTAGAAAGAACGCAAATACGCGCCTAAAAAGACTAAATTTTTACCACATAGTTGTGGTAGTATTGCGCGATTATTGTAGCTAAGTCTCTTTGAGAAGCTTAGTTGCGTTGATTCTTGGTTAATTAGGTTGTTAAAAAAGCCAGACCAAGATACTGAGTACTTATCTGATTATTTAGATATCGATAAGATAGAAATAAGTAACCAAACCTGATAGACCCAAATTGAGGGAACTATGAAAAAGCAATCACTGAAAGCATTGGCTCCAATGGCCATTCTTGCTGTTGCTATGACTGCTGTGGCTGAAGAGCCAGCTGTGGTAGAGCGTACGGCAGAAGTAAGCGAAATCTTAAACGCTGGGGCTGAGAAAGTTCAGGCTGCCAAAAAATCTCAAATTAAAGTTGATCGTATCGCCGATCAAACAGATGGCTTGCTTCAAGAATTTAAGCAGGTCAATAAACAAATCGAATCATTGCGGGTTTACAACTCCCAGCTAGAGCGTCAGATTGAAAGTCAAAAACGAATGATGGTTGAGCTTGAGGAGTCTATTGAGAATGCAACGATTATCGAGCGAGGCATTTCGCCGCTAATGGCGAATATGCTCAATGCGCTCGAAGATTTTGTAGGTCTTGATATGCCGTTTAAGATAGAGCGACGACAACAGGCAGTTGCAGACCTTTATGTAAACCTAGATAGCGCCAAATTCTCGGCAGCGGAAAAATTTCGTCAAATCCTAGAAGTGTATGATATTGAGTCTGATTACAGTCTCTCTATGGAGTCATACACCGATCAAATTGATCTTGAAGGCAATGGTTCTCTGGTAGAGGTTCAAATGCTAAGAGTGGGTCGAGTTGCTTTAGTGTATCAAAGCAAGGACAAATCTAAAGTTGGTGTATGGGATAAGGCAACCAAGAGTTGGCAGCCTCTGGATTCTGGTTATCGCCGCCCAGTGGATCAAGCGATCCGCATTGCTGTGAAGCTTGCACCACAGGATGTTATTGAAATTCCGATTACAGCTCCGGAGACAGCACAATGAAAAATAAAATGATGAGTATTTTTGTAGCATTTTTTGCTGTAATCGCAATATCTACACCCGTTGTAGCAAGCGAAGCAAAAAGTCTAGTAGAACTGCTGGATATGATTGAATCAGCCAAAATTTCAGAAACTGCTGAATACCGTCAGCGCGAAGCTGACTTTTTGAAAGATCAGCGCAAGCAGTCTCAGCTATTAAAGGGTGCCAAGAACACTAAAGCCGCTGAAGAGCGCCGTTCAGATCGTCTTGAGCAAATTATTCGCGATAACGACATCAAATTGGCGGCACTGCGTGAACAGCGTGACAAGCGTTTGGGTTCACTTAAAGAATTGTTTGGTCACCTAACTGGAACGGCGGGCGATTTAAGAGCCAAGATTGATCAGTCAATTGTAAGTACGCAAATCCCGGGTCGAACTGAATTTCTCGATGATTTAATTGACAAAATGAGCAGTGACACCAAGCTTCCATCAATCTCAGATATCGAAAAGCTTTGGTATGAGCAACAACGAGAAATGGTTGAAAGTGGTCGCATTGTTAAATTTAGCCGCACAGTTATTTTGGCTAATGGTGAGCCGGCTGAGATGGAAGTTGTTCGCGTAGGTTCATACAACCTCCTTGCCGATGGAATGTACCTCGAGTACAGCCCAGAATCAGGTTTAGTGTCTGAGTTAACGCGTCAGCCATCTGGCTTTAGTGGTGGTGCGGAAGATTTACAAGAAGCAACCTCTGGATTTACAAAGGTCGGTCTTGATCCTACAGGTCCATTTGGTGGCGGTCTGTTAGCGGCATTGATTAACGCGCCTACTCTGATTGAGCGCTGGCACTTTGGCGGTATTGTTGGCTACGTGATTACGGCGGTGTTTGTGGTTGCTATATTCCTAGCGATATGGCGATTTGTTGTGTTGTATGGCATGTCAGGTGCAGTGAAAAAGCAGCTAACTACTAGGTCTGCTGATACAGGGAATCCACTGGGTCGAGTACTTAAGGTTGCTGGGGATAACCCAGGTTTAGATGCTGAGTCCTTAGAGCTTAAGCTTCACGAGGCAGTGCTCAAAGAAAGACCGGGCATTGAGTCAGGATTGAATCTGCTGAAAATTATCGCCATGGTAGCGCCACTATTGGGTCTATTGGGTACAGTAACCGGTATGATTATTACCTTCCAGATGATTACCCTATTTGGTGCTGGGGATCCTAAGGCTATGGCTGGCGGTATCTCTCAAGCCTTGATAACCACAGTATTGGGTCTGGTGGTAGCGATTCCAACGGTTCTGTTGCACACATTGGTTAATGGTAAAGCACAGGGCATTCTGCATATTCTCGAAGAGCAGAGCGCAGGTATTGTTGCAGGTTCTCTAGAGGACAAATAAGTATGTTTTTCGTTGATACTTGGGCAGAGCTCGGAAAATTTATGGATTCAGGCGGCATGGTCCTTTGGGCCATTGTCGTGCTGCTTTTCGTGATGTGGACTCTTATCTTTGAGCGTATGTGGTACCTGCGCTCTTTGGTGGGTAGTGATGTTCAGATCGCGCTCAATGAGTGGGAATCAAGAGCTGAACGAAAATCCAAAACAGCTCGTCAAATTAGAGAAAAGCTTATCTCTGAAGTAAGCGTCAAGATTGATGACAACATAATGATGATCAAAACCTTAGTTGCTATAGCCCCATTGTTTGGTTTATTGGGAACAGTGACTGGCATGATCGTGGTTTTTGATGTTATGGCATTTACTGGAGGAGGCGACGCGAAAGCTATGGCTGGCGGCGTTTCACAGGCTACGGTACCGACGATGTCCGGTATGGTGGCGGCGCTCTCGGGTGTTTTTGGCTTGACCTATGTCGAGCGAGAAGCTGAACGAGAAAAGCATTTACTGGAAGACCATCTAACAATGGATCACTAGTTGGGTTTGAGTGCCTCTGGCCTAACCCTATGAGAGTTAACTATGCGTAATAGAACAAGCAAGCCACAAGAGCAGGGTCAGGCAATTGACTTAACGCCAATGCTAGATGTGGTGTTTATTATGTTGATTTTCTTTATTGTTACCGCTTCGTTTATTAAGTTACCGGGCGTTGATATCAATAGAGTGGATACCACAACATCTGATCCTTATAAAAAAGTGGGTATTTTGGTCGCTGTAAGCGATACCAACGAATTTTGGATTGACAAAAAAAGGGTTGAAATGACAGCGCTTAAAATCAATCTTACGCGATTATTTAATGAGAACCCAAAGGGCGGCATGGTTATCCAAGCCGATAATGATTCTGATATTGAAACAGTGGCAAAAATTGCCGATATAGCACAAGAAATTGGTATTTCTCCAGTGGCTGTTTCTGTAGAAAACGACTGAGTTTAGAGTATGGTTGGTTATAGAGTAGGGGTTTCGGCAGTTTTAGGGGTACTTGTTACCCTTTCCTTGGTTTTCGTAATGTACAAACTGATCGATTCGGGAAATAAGGATATGGATGAGCAGCCCGCTTATAAGATCCCTGATTTTCTTCATGTCGAGCGCGATCGTACAGAAAACGCCAAAATGACAGAGGTTGAAAAGCCTGATGAGCCTGAGGAAATGCCGGATATACCTGAAGAGCAAGTTGAATTTGAAGCGCCTGAAAATGTGGTTAATATGGCGGCGCCAAAAGCAGGTGGTAATCTAAGTATTGGCAATTCTGGATTTTCTCGCGATTCTGATTATATCCCTGTTTATGTGCCACAGCCGCAGTATCCTCGTAGAGCTCAAACACGAGGCAAAGAAGGCTATGCCGTAGTTCAGGTCATTATTACTACTGTGGGCGGGGTTCGAGATCCAATTTTAGTCGAAGAATGGCCCGAGGGTTGGGGCTTTGGTCGCTCAGCGGTAAAAGCGGCTAAAAAGCTTAAATACAATCCACGAGTAGTGGATGGTGTTGCTGAAGAAGTTCCAGGCGTACTTTACAAATTCACCTTCCAGATGGCTAAGTAAGGGGTATCTGATGTTAAAATATATAACAACAATCGCCCTGTTTAGCGTGGTATTTTTGATGCCAGTCATGGTGTCAACTGTGGTGCCATCCTCTGACTTTGGTGGCTCGGCATTAGCTGAAGAGAAAAAGGAAAAAGAACCCAAATACAAGAATGTTAAAACGCGTAAGCGTCAATCTGTAGGTGCCAAATGCGGTAAAGCCCTTGAAAAAATTCAGGTGGTTTTAGAAGAGGAAGATTGGCCTAAATCTATGGAAATGCTCGAGGATATCGAGGCTAGCACTAAAACCTGTAAATCACCCTATGAGCAAACCCAGTTATGGAAATTTAAGGGGTATGTTTACTACTCATTGGATGATTTTCCTGGCGCCATTCGCTCTTATAAGCAGGTGATTAATGGCGAGGGAACACCAGAAGACCTAAGGCTAGATACAAGATATACACTAGCTCAGCTATTCACTGCAGAAGAGCGTTATGCTGAAGCGGCAGAAGAGCTAGAGATATGGATAGAAGAGTCGACAATAGTCAGTAATGCCGCTAGAGGGCTTTTGGCTCAAATCTATTATCAGCTGGATCGCAAAGAAGACGCGTTGACCATGCTTGAGTTGGCAATTGATGATGTTGAGTCTAAGGGCAAGCTACCTAAAGAGCGCTGGTGGTCATTGCAAAGAGTTCTGTACTACGAAAAAAATGATTACAACCGCGTTGTTGAGATTCTTGAAAAACTGGTTAAGCATTATCCAAAATGGACATTTTGGAAGCAACTTGGCGGTATGTATGGCGAGCAAGAAAGGCCGCTGGATCAGCTAGTTGCCTCAGAAGTTGTCTATATAAATGACAGGTTCGATAAAGAGAATCAGGTGATGGGCATGGGTTATATGTATCTTGCTGCTGAAGTGCCATACAAAGCTGCCCAAATCATTTCTAAGGGTATGAACGATGAAATTATTGAGCGCAATGCCAAGAATCTTGAAGTGCTAGGTACTGCTTGGTATCAGGCCAAAGAGCTAAATCGCGCATTGAGTTCTCTGGATAGCGCATCACAACATAGTGATTCTGGTGATCTTCAGGCGCGTATGGCGGGTATCTACTTAGACTTAGGTAAAGATAAAGAAGCCTACAAGGCCTCATTAAAAGCCGCCGAAAAAGGCAATATCAAACGTGCTAGCTCTAACTACTTAATTATGGGTAATGCATTGGTCAATATGCATTGCTATAAAGATGCAATCAGTGCTTTCCAAAAGGCACTTAAAGTATCCGAAACTAAAAAAGAGAAGAAATTTCCAACCCAATGGATACGTTATGCTGATGTTGAAGGAACCCGTCTTGGTAAACTTCGCGATCTCGGTGCAAAGGTTCCAAGTTGTCGAAAATAGATTATAAGAAGATATGAAAAAAGCCCGGTTAATACCGGGCTTTTTTGTCAATTGACTATCGTAATTAGCGATTAAAGCTGTGATAAATCTCGAACAGCGCCCTTATCTGCACTGGTAGCTAATTTGGCGTATGCCTTAAGCGCGGCGGATACTTTTCTTGGTCGAGCTTCTTTTGGTTGCCATCCCAGCTTGTCCTGCTCAGCACGTCGTTGTGCAAGTTCCTTATCTGAAACCAGCACGTCAATACTGCGATTGGGGATATCTATACGAATCATATCGCCCTGTTTTACCAGTCCGATGGTCCCGCCAGCGCCAGCCTCAGGAGAAACATGACCAATAGATAGACCAGAGGTGCCGCCAGAAAAACGTCCATCAGTAATTAGGGCACAGGCTTTGCCAAGGTTTTTAGACTTAATATAGCTGGTTGGATAAAGCATCTCTTGCATACCTGGTCCGCCGCGTGGCCCCTCGTAGCGCACAATAACCACATCGCCGGCTTTGACCTCATCATTAAGAATAGAAGCAACAGCCTCATCCTGACTTTCAGTAATAAATGCAGGACCCTCAAACACTAGAATAGATTCATCAACCCCAGAGGTTTTAACCACACAACCATCTTCGGCTAAATTGCCGGTAAGAACAGCCAAGCCGCCTTCAGTGCTAAAGGCATTTTCTAAGTTGCGAATACAGCCATTGGCTCGATCAGCATCTAGTGATGGCCAGCGAGTAGACTGGCTAAATGCAGTCTGGGTAGGAATCCCTGCGGGACCTGCTTTATAGAAGCTCTTTACTTCTTCGCTCACATGACCACTAACAATATCCCACTTACTTAAAGCCTCGCCCAGTGAAGCTGAATGTACTGTAGGTAATTCATTATGAATTAAACCAGCGCGATCAAGTTCGGCCAAGATACCCATAATACCACCCGCTCTGTGAACATCCTCAATATGATATTCAGGCGTATTAGGGGCTACTTTACACAGCTGGGGTACAACCCTTGAAAGGGCATCAATATTTGTCATATCAAAGTCAATGCCAGCCTCTTGAACAGCCGCTAACAGGTGCAAAATGGTATTAGTTGAGCCACCCATGCAGATATCTAGCGTCATGGCATTCTCAAACGCCTTAAAGTTGGCGATTGATCGAGGCAGAACCGATTCATCGTCCTCGTCATAATAGCGTTTTGCCAGTGACACAATGGTGCGACCAGCCTCTTCAAATAATGCTTTGCGATCAGAATGTGTTGCCAGAGTGGTGCCATTGCCTGGAAGCGACAAACCCAAAGCTTCTGTTAAGCAGTTCATAGAATTAGCCGTAAACATACCTGAGCAGGAGCCACAGGTTGGGCAGGCAGAGCGCTCGTACTCAGCGACCTTTTCATCGCTAGCGGTTTCATCGGCAGCAATCACCATGGCATCCACTAAATCTAAATTATGATCGGCTAATTTAGTTTTTCCCGCTTCCATTGGGCCACCAGAAACAAAAATAACCGGAATATTTAGGCGCATAGCCGCCATTAACATGCCTGGAGTGATCTTATCGCAGTTAGAGATACAAACTAAGGCATCAGCGCAGTGAGCATTCACCATATATTCAACCGAATCGGCAATCACATCGCGTGAGGGCAATGAATAGAGCATGCCATCGTGGCCCATAGCAATGCCATCATCCACCGCAATGGTGTGAAATTCGCGAGCAATACCACCAGCTTTGGCAATTTCGCCGGCCACAAGATCACCCATATCTTTTAGGTGTACATGCCCGGGCACAAACTGAGTATAGGAATTAGCAATGGCGATCATTGGCTTGTTAAAGTCATCATCTTTCATGCCAGTGGCACGCCAAAGTGCTCTGGCGCCTGCCATATTGCGACCCTGAGTGGTGGTATGGGAACGATACTTAGGCATTATTTGTCTCTTAACAGTTGTATGTATTAAATTTGATTTTACTACAGGTAGCCAATCATGCACTAAAGAATTTTGCTAAAAATCCGCGAATTGCGTTGATAGTTATATAGCGATTGCTTTTGCTTTGGCAAATTAGTCAACTCAGTTTCAACAAAACCCTTTTCCAAAAACCAGTGAGCCGTTTGAGTAGTCAGTACAAACAGTTTTTTGATACCCATCTTTACAGCATCAGCTTCAAGGCGCTGTAATAGCCTAGAGGCTATACCCTGCCCCAAAAATTCTGGATCAGTCGCCATGCACGCAATTTCGCCTTCATGGCTGTTGGGAATTGGGTACAGCGCGGCACAACCGAGCAAGTTTCCCTCAGGGTGAACCACCAAGGTAAATTGTGAAATTTCGGTTTCCAATAACTCACGTGAGCGTTTGACTAAAATCTGTTGTTCTTCTAAGGGTGCGATTAAATCCAAAATACCGCCGACATCATCAATCCCCGCAGGTCTAATGACCTCGGAATGATCCTGCATTACCAGTGTTCCGCTACCATCTCTGGTAAATAACTCGGTTAACAGGGCGCCATCTTCTGCACAACTGACTAGATGAACGCGGTTAACACCCTGACTACAGGCAGAGTAGGCAGTGCTTAAAAGTTTATTTTGCGCTGAATCTTTGCTGGTTTTTTGCAGGCTTTTTGCTTCAGGTACAGAAAGGCTTCTAATAAGATTTTTATCTTCCAAAATGCCCGTTACTTCAGTGACTAAAATAAGCTTTTCCGCATTAATTGCGATGGCTGTTTTAGCTGCAACCTCTTGGTAACTTAAATTAAACGCTTCACCAGTGGGTGAAAAACCAATTGGAGATAGCAAAACCAAGCCGCCAAGTTCTAGCTGTTGTTGGATAGACTCGGCATCAATTCCTCGCACCTCACCGGTATGCTGATAATCAACGCCATCAATAATGCCAAGTGGTTTAGCCGTAATAAAATTACCGCCAATGGCTTTAATCTGTGCGCCGTGCATAGGTGAGTTAGGCAATCCAGTAGATAGCTCGGCTTTAATTTGCCATCTTGTACTTCCCAGTGCCTCTTTAACCGATTGCATGGCGCTGCTGTCGGTGATTCTTAACTGATTATGAAATTTACTTTTCTCGCCAGATTGCGCAATGCGCTGGTCAATTTGTGGTCGTCCACCATGTACCAGAACAATGCGAATACCCAAGCTTTGCAATAGGGCTATATCATGGATAGTACGATGAAAATTAGCGTGCGCAACCGTATCGCCATCAAGGGCGATAACAAAGGTCTTACCCCTGTGTTTGTGGATATAGGGCGATGTTTGGCGGAAAAATTCCACATAGCTATCTGATTTCATGGCGCGATTATATTGTTTTTGTGCTCTGAGCGACAGAGGTGCAGTGATTGATAAGAAATAAACAGACTTAGAAGACAGATTTATTACCCAAAACCATGGGGAAAAGCGTATATTTAGCATGCTATGATACTGATTAAGTCTAAGCCGCCAAATTAATAAGCAATGAATAACGCTTCAATACAGCAGTCCTTTGAAACCAAGTTAAATCTCTATTTTGATAGGGAGCAGGATTCTGCATGGTTAAAAAAGCGCTTAGAAGAGCCTAAATTTTTTCAGCAGCTTCAACTTACATGGGGATGCAGTGATTTTGCCGCCAATCAGGCGATCAGTAATCCCTGTGGTTTTCGCCAGTTGGTGGAAAGCGGCGACCTCCATAGATCTTATTCATCAGACAGTTTGGTGCAGTCGCTTGATAAGCAAGTTCATCGAATCAAAGCCGTTAACGATGAGTCAGAGCTGAGTAGGCAGTTAAGACTATTTCGTCGACGTGAAATGCAGCGTATTATCTGGCGCGATCTCAACCGCTTAGCGGATTTAACCGAAACTACCCGAGATGTCACCCTATTGGCTGAAGCCTGTATTCAGGTTGCATTAGATTATCTCCACCCCATAGTAGTCACAGATTTTGGCAGACCTATAGATAGCAACGGCAATGAGCAGCGTTTACTGGTAATTGCTATGGGTAAAATGGGCGGTGGGGAACTTAATCTTTCATCGGATATCGATCTTATTTTTGCCTACCCAGAGGCGGGCGAAACCGAGGGTGCAAAACGTTCAGTATCCAATCAACAATTTTTTGAACGCCTTGGGCAAAAGCTGATTACTTCCCTTGATGCACAGACGGTTGATGGCTTTGTGTTCCGCGTTGATATGCGTTTGCGGCCCTATGGTCAGAGTGGCCCGTTGGTGCAAAATTTTGCCGCTTTAGAGGATTACTATACCACTCAGGGTCGTGGCTGGGAGCGCTTTGCAATGATCAAGGCGAGGGCGGTGACTGGCGGCAAAGAAAGCATCGAAAAGCTTGAAGAAATTTTGAATCCTTTTGTTTATCGGCGCTATCTTGATTATGGCGCGATTGAGCAATTGCGCGACCTTAAGCGAAAAATTAATCTCGAAGTTGCTCGCAAAGGTATGCAAAGCAATATCAAACTTGGGCGCGGGGGTATTAGAGAGCTTGAATTTATAGTACAAAGCTTTCAGCTTATTCGAGGTGGCCGATTACAGGGCTTGCAGGTTCAGTCATTCCATCAGGCGTTAGAGCAGATCGCGGTGGAGGGATTGTTAACCGAAGACGAAAAGGTAATGCTGTGGAATGCCTACGAGTTTTTACGTAATACAGAGCATGTACTTCAGGCAATCGATGATAAGCAAACTCAGCAATTGCCACTAGATGAAGTAACACAACAGCGTGTATCCTCAGCAATGGCAGAGCCTAGTTGGGATGAATTTTTACATCAGTTAGATAGTCACAGAGAAAATGTTCATCGCTGTTTCGCTAATATGATTGCCGATGAGGAAGAAATTTCCACTAAGCAAGATAGTTCCGAGCCTGATTGGCGACCAGAGATGAATGCAGACGAGAGTATCGCTCTGCTTCAGGCGCTAAATTACCAACAACCAAAAGCCATTATTGAGACGCTTAAACAGTTTTATGCCAGTCGCGCGGTGGTTGCTCTAGCCGCGGTTCCAAGGGCTCGCCTAGATGCACTGATGCCCGAGGTACTTCGAGTTTGTGCGACGCAAGAGCACAGTGATCGCACCTTTGGATTAGTGTTTAACTTGATTCAAGCTGTTCTGCGGCGAAGTGTTTATCTCACATTATTAATAGAAAACTCACAGGCTTTGGAGCAGTTGGCGCTGCTATGTCAGCGCAGCCAATGGATTGCAGATCAGCTCACTGCTTTTCCAGATTTGTTAGATGAATTGTTAGATCCCAGAAACCTTTATGCCAATCAGACTAAAATCGATTTGCAAGATCAACTGCGTCAGCAAACTCTGCGCCTTGATGTTAACGATCAGGAACAACAAATGGAGGTTATTCGCTACTTTGTTCGCGCCTGCAATTTACGTATTGCGGCCAGTGAGATTACCGGTCGTCTTTCTTTGATGGAGGCCAGTGACCAACTGACATGGACAGCCGAAGTGGTTGTAGAGCATGTGGCAAATGTTGCCTGGCATCAAATGGCGGTCAAATATGGCACCCCAGCACCGCCTATGGATAAGGCGGATAGCAGTGCAACCCCAGGGTTTATTGTTGTCGCCTATGGCAAAGTAGGTGGTTTGGAGATGGGTTATAAATCTGACTTAGATCTGGTTTTTTTGCATGATGATTTGGCCAGTGAAACTTCAGGCGGCCTCGAGTCTGTTGATAGTTCTACATTCTTTGCCCGTCTTGGTCAGCGAATTATTCATCTCTTATCGACATCAACTCATGCTGGCATGGCCTATGAGATAGATATGCGGCTTCGGCCCTCGGGTAATTCAGGCATGTTGGTTTCCAGTTTAAGCTCATTTGAAAAGTATCAACAACAAAGTGCATGGACTTGGGAGCATCAAGCGCTGGTTCGCTCAAGAGTGATAGCTGGTGATAAAATAACAGCCCAAGGGTTCAAAGCTATTCGTATTGACCAGCTGCGTAAAAAAAGAAATATCGAAAAATTGCGCGATGATGTAGCTGAAATGCGTATTAAAATGCGCAAACATCTGGATAAAAGCACAAAAGATGGCAAATACTGCCTAAAGCAGGCATCTGGAGGTATCGTAGATATTGAATTTATGGTTCAATTTGCGGTCTTGGCTTGGTCCCATAAATTTGAACCATTAGTTCAGTGGACAGATACCGTTCGATTGTTAGAAGCCATGTCGAACGCAGAGGTCATTAGCGAGCTACAGGCTCAGCAATTGATAGAAGCCTATAAGATATATCGCTCGGCAGCCCATGATTTGCAATTGCAAAATCGTCCTGCTGAAGTATTGTTGTCAGAATTTACTAAGCAGCGTGAGGCTGTTCAGTTATGCTGGCAGAGTTTTTTAAGTAATCACAAGAAAGAGGATTAGGTCGATGGCATTTTCAGACCGAGACGGTTTTATTTGGATGGATGGCAAGCTAGTGGACTGGCGCGATGCGCAGACACATTTTTTGACGTCATCACTGCACTACGGAACAGGCGTTTTTGAGGGTATTCGTGCCTATGAAACAGATAAGGGTACCTGTATTTTTCGCCTTGAAGACCATGTGCGACGTCTATTCAATTCTGCCAAAATCCTGCATTTAGAAATACCCTACTCAGAAGAAGAGGTCAGTGCTGCAATCTGTGAAGTGGTTCGAGAGAACAACCTAAAAGAAGGCTATATTCGTCCGTTGGTATTTCTTGGTTCAGAGGGCATGGGCCTGCGAGCAGAAGGACTGAAAGTACATTTGGGTATTGCCGCATGGGAATGGCCATCCTATACCTCGCCAGAGACGTTAGAGTCTGGACTAAAAGTGCGTACATCTTCCTACACCAGACACCATGTGAATATCACCATGGTTAAAGCTAAGGCTAGTGGTAACTACATCAACTCAATGTTAGCACTGCGTGAAGCGTTGGATTCCGGTTGTGACGAAGCCATTATGCTTGACCCTGAGGGCTATGTTGCCGAGGGTAGTGCAGAGAATTTCTTTATTGTTCGCAATGGTGCAATCTATACCCCAGATCTTACCTCCTGCTTGGATGGTATTACCCGCGATACAGTCTTTAAATTAGCCGCAGATCAGGGCGTTGAGGTCCATGAAAAGCGTATCTCTCGCGATGAGGTCTATATTAGTGATGAGGCATTCTTTAGTGGAACTGCCGCCGAGATTGTGCCGATTCGAGAGTATGACAGCCGTATTATTGGAAGTGGTACGCGCGGGACTCTTACCGCCTCACTGCAGTCGGCATACTTTGATTTGGTGCGTGGAAAAAATGCCGACTATGGGCAATGGTTAACGCTGGTGAGTAAATAGTACCAAATCTGGAGATGGTGGATTTTGAACTCTTTGCCCATTGATATCGCGACTGTATGTTTTGATGTACAAGAGCTGTACTATTTGCCGCAGTATCTTCCAATCCACCATGAGCTTATAAAGAGAGGCAAGGGCAATACTGCGTTCATTTTCTATCATGGTAAATTTGACGCAATAATAGAAAATATTATTGAAAAAGAAAATTTAAACTCTGTTTGGGTTGATAATCAATC
>Ga0066379_10000034_pt1 | contig 33509 bp, 26 predicted proteins | sample Knorr_S23_td_250_FD_70951 | JGI IMG/M metagenome (GOLD analysis project Ga0066379, IMG submission 70951) | Marine microbial communities from Southern Atlantic Ocean transect - Knorr_S23_td_250_ad_251m_LV_A | ecosystem: Environmental > Aquatic > Marine > Oceanic | place: Southern Atlantic ocean...
AATTTATGAGGAGATCACCCAACCGCACTTAGCTTTTACAAGAGAAGGATAACGGAGTTTTGTAAGCCTTGATTTTTTCGTCCTTTTGCATCAAGGCAAAAGGACATAAACAGGTTTGCGAAAGCAAACAATTTATCTGTTCAGGAAAACTTTTAGTTACGGAAACAGACGACTTAATCAACATAAATCACATTCGAAATTGTCACTTATTCCCGAAAGTGCCTTTTTATTCACAATTTAACACAGGTCTTTAGTTGACTATTTGGTTAATTTTAACTAAATTTAGGGGAGATAAAAGAATTAAATTAAGTGGGGTAAAAAAGTTAAAAACATGCATTTAAGCTCGAACGAATTGACGATCCTTTACAATAAAGGAAATGCGAGGGACCGCAAAACGCTGTCTTATGCTCATACAATTACAGATAAAATCAATAAACAAGAATTAGGCTCTGTAAAAGTATCAAGCACATTATTTCAGGTATTTGTGGAAAAGCTTAAAGAAGACCCAAAAAAGTTAATTAATAAAGCGGATCCGTACTACCAGAAAAATATTAGAGGAAAAGACTTTAGTATTACCGAATGGTTTGATCTGCTCATCAATCACCCTGATTTACTAAAAGCACCTCTGGCCATGTATCAAAACAAGGCTGTAGTTTGCAATACACCCACAGATATTCTCAGGCTCTCATAGAAGACTCCTTGTACCAGTTCACAAAATCTTTAAGTGTTTGCTTTGAACTTTCTACAGGTTCATAAGCGAGTTCTTTTTTTGCTTTTTCAATATTAAGATCAATAGAATAATTTAATACCCCAACTCCATAGCAAGTCATTGCAGGCTCTTTATCGTTTTCGCTTGTTGTAAGCTCTTGGTATTTCGCAAATAGGTACGCTAAATTGTAAGGAATGGATTTTAATTTGGTGTCGAGATCCAATCCGGATAAAACAGCTTTTATTTCGTCCCACAACTTTATGGTATCTCCATTGGTAATATTGTAAACTTGTCTGTTTGCTATTTCTTTTTTATCCATGCATAATTTAACAGAATGACAAAGATTATTGATGGAAGTAAGATCAATGGAGTTCCCCCCCTTTCCAATGATGCGCAGACGTCCTTCATTATGTACCCTTAATAATCTTGGGAAAACAACCGTATCTCCTATTCCTATGATTGCTCTGGGTCTTAAAACAGTAGCAAAAGAAGATTCTGCGATCTTTAAAACCAGCTGCTCTGCTTCATATTTTGTTGCCGCATAATGGTTGTTAAAATCTTTTGGCAAAGGATCACTTTCACGAATATCAAAACGATCCTTGTAATTAAAATAGATGTTTGCCGTAGAGATGTGTATGATCTGTTTCCCGGGACTTACAACATCTAAAATATTTTTAGTGGCAATAACATTTGTCTGATAAAATGAATCATAAGAACCCCAAACAGCTGATTTTGCAGCACAATGGACAATAAGATCATAGGAACTCAATTGAGCTTTCACAAAACTTCTATCTACCAGGTCTCCAACTTTAATCATAAAGCCTTCGTTCCTTAATTCTCTTGCCTTAGATTGATCTCTACCCGTACCATGAACATTTTCTATTCCGTACATTTTTGATAAATAACGCAATAAATGTCCTCCGGCAAAACCCGTAGCTCCTGTAATTAGTATTTTCATAATCTTATTATTTCCAAGTCGTTTTACTTTCTATTGTCGAAAGTCTTCTCCCTGGTTTGTTAATTCTATTTCCGCATTTCCCTAAATACAGAAAACCCAGTACTGTATCTTTATTTTCAAATCCTAAAAAAGTTTTCATCTCCTCTGCATAGGTCATCCCTCCCGAGGTCCAATGAACGGCTATTTCCTTTTCAGCAGCCGACAATAATATGTTCTGAACGGCACAGGATGTAGCAGCAATTTCCTCCAGTAACGGTATCGTCTTATTGACACTATTTTGAACCACAACAGCAATAATATGAGAAGCTAAACCCGGTGTTTTTAAAAGCTTTTCATATTTAACTTGCTGGAAAGATTCAGCATTAGTTTTTAACTTGTAAATGGCAGACTGAAATTCAGCTAATTTTAGCTTAGATGAACCTGAAAAAACGACAAATCGCCATGGCTCTGTGTATCCATGCGTAGGCGCCCAATTTGCAGATTCCAAAATAGCTTTTACCTCCTGATCATCTACCGGTTCACCAGAAAAAAACTGTGGTTTAACATTTCTACGAAGCTTTATTAACTCTTCCAATTGCATAAAATCTTCTATTAATAAAATGATAAAATATTAACACTCCTATCGCGTAAGCTACAAGGTCATAAATGTCTGAAACATACTTTCCTGCATTAAGGAAAGTATTCAAAACACAATGAAAGATACATAAAAAAGAAGAGAATTGGTTGGTGGTTGGTTGATGGTTGGTGGGGATTGTCATCCCTCATCCTTTTGAAAATAACAATACCTTCTTTAACTTCTTAATTCTGACACCATACTACTGTCTACTGACTACTGTCTACTGTCTACTGAATTCTAAAACGGATCTACATCCACGCGGACTTTCACTCCTTTAAAATTCTGGTGGCTTAAAAGTCCGTTTACAAAACGGCTTAACTTTTCCTTTGAATCCGGATAAGACAAGTCTCTTTCCAACTTCAAAAGTATTTGTTTTTGGTAATAGCCTTTCAAACGCTCAAAAGCGGGATATTCCGGCCCTAAAACCCTTTGCTCAAAAATGGTACGCATCGCTTTTGCCAAAAAAGACGAAGCCTGCTCTGTTACCCGCCTGTTTCTATGGCGAACCATAATATGTATTAATCTGTAATAAGGCGGATATCTGAATGCCTGACGCTCGATCAATTGTCCTTTTAGCAGGTCTTTGTAATTGTGATTTTCAACCAATTTTAAAATTTCATGATCCGGCTGAAAACTCTGAATGATTACTTCACTATCCGATTTTTTTCGCCCTGCTCTTCCCGACACCTGACAAAGCATCTGAAAAGCGCGCTCAAAGGCTCTAAAGTCGGGAAAGTTCAACATTTGATCGGCACTTAAAACACCCACTAAGCCTACGTGCGAAAAATCTAAGCCTTTTGAGATCATCTGAGTTCCTACAAGGATATCCACTTCCCGATCTTCAAATGCATTTAGAATATTTTCATAGGAATCTTTTTTTCGGGTGGTATCCAGGTCCATTCGACGGATTACCCGATCCGGGAAAAACCCTTGCAATTCGTCTTCAATTTTTTCGGTACCAAAACCTTTAAGCTTTACATCCTGTTTTTTACAAGCCTTACAGTCCATAGAAGTTTTTTCGGCATAACCACAATAATGACATCTTAACCGATGTGTACTCTTGTGGTACGTTAAACTCACATCGCAGTGCTTACACTGGGGTACATGGCCACAAGACTGACATTCTTGCTGAGGAGCAAAACCACGCCTGTTTTGAAATAATAACACCTGCTCTCCGCGCTCTAAAGTATCCTGAATGGCCATTAATAAAGCCTCAGAGAAATGTCCGTTCATTCGTCTGCGCTTGTAAGCATGCGCAATATCTACAACATGCATTTTAGGGAAACTAAACCCTCCAAAACGCTGTCTTAAAGAATGAAGACCGTATTTACCTTTGTTTACATTGTAAGCGGTTTCTAATGATGGCGTAGCCGTTCCCAATACGACCCGACTGTTGTAATGATGCCCCATAAAAACGGCTACATCACGAGCCTGATAACGGGGTGCAGGGTCTTGCTGTTTAAACGAGCTTTCATGCTCTTCATCAACGATAATTAAGCCCAAATCATCAAATGGTAAAAACACGGAAGAGCGTGCACCTATGACGATTGGGAAACGAAGGTTACTTTTTACATCCCGCCATAATTCGGCTCTTTCATTCATCCCAAATCGAGAATGATAAACACCTACCAAATCGCCAAAAGCGTGTTTTAACCTAGCCACCAACTGAGTTGTTAAGGCGATCTCTGGAACTAAGAACAGTACTTGTTTCCCGGAATCGATTACTTCCTTAATGAGATGAATGTAAACTTCTGTTTTCCCACTTGAAGTTACTCCGTGCAAAAGATTTACCTTTTTATCCGTTGTCCTTAAACTTTGTAATGCAATTTGTTGTTCTTCATTTAAATCTGCCAATGGTGCACCCTGCATCTGCTCTTGAACCAGACGATTTACTTCAAGATCATAAAGCTCAATAATTTCTTTCTGCACCAAGCCTTTGGCATAGGAAGTCTTAAAGCCATATCGTTTACAAAATTGATGAAAGGGAACTTCAGAATCAGATTCTAATAAAAATTGCTCCAAAAATTCTTCTTGTTTTGGCGAACGACGATGTGCATTTAACAAAGCCATTGCCGATTCAGAATTCAAACTTGAACTCAAACGAATCATCTTTCGGATCTTTGGTCTAAAACGCTCAAAGACCTCATCTTCGATCTCCACCAATTTCAACTCTTGCATCTTCTTAATAAAGGGCAAGACTATTTTACGTTGTAAAATTTGAGCGATCTCCTGAATCTTTAATCGCTTCTGAAGTTGAAGGGCCTCAATAATTAAATATTCAGCGTCGTTGAGCTTAGACGTGTCTTGGTCCCATTCGGGATGGATGACAATGTATGTTTCATTAGCGAGTTTAAACGAGGATGGCAAAGCGGCATTCATCACTTCGCCCAAAGAACACATGTAGTAATTGGCAATCCACTGCCATAGATCTAAATGTTTCCGGGAAACAATAGGGGATTCATCCAAAACTTCAAGAACGAATTTAAGCTCGTAATCGGGTTTTGTTTGATGAATAGAATCAATGATTCCTGCATAAACCTTTGAACGACCAAAAGGCACTGCTACTCTACATCCCTGCTGTGCTTTCGACAAATGTTCATCGCCTAACCGGTACGTAAACTTTCGCTTTAAAGGTAAAGGAAGAATGACATCTACATATGTTCCTTCTCCAAAGATCAAACTTGTTTCTTTTTCATCTTTTTAGAGCCCTGATACATTTCATATTTCACAAATCTACATTCTAATTTAGCCTGATAGATCTCAATCTTTCTCGAAGCTCGGAGTCCAACATGATTTAGACCTTCCATATGCGAAGTTAAAAACCAGGCCTCAGCTCCGGAATAATTCTTCTTTAATGTATCTCCGATACTTTTGTACATTTCGGGAATATTTCCCTGAATACGCACCCCATAAGGTGGGTTAAAAACCAGATGTGTAGGACCTTCTGGCTTTTCTGTTTCGAAGAAATTCTCACAGTGAATTTCTATGTAATCTTCAAGACCCGAATTTGCAATATTTAACTTGGCTGAGGCTACAATTTCAGGATCCAGATCATAACCAATAATTCTACCGTAGCAATCCTGAGCTCTTTTCAATTGACTCTCACGGATCAAATCCCAAAGTTCTTTGTCGTAATCCGGCCAATCCTGGAATGCAAAATGTTTCCGGTTGATATTGGCAGGAATATTAGCAGCAATCATAGCCGCTTCCACAAGGAAAGTACCGGAACCACACATTCCATCTACAAAATGAGATTTTTTGTCCCAACCACTTAACAAGATCAATCCTGCTGCCAATGCCTCAGAGATAGGAGCCTCGTTCGTTTCCAATCGATACCCTCTTTTGTGCAATGACTTCCCGGAACTATCAATCGATAATGTACAAGTCTCATCGGTAATATGAATGTTGATCCTTAGATTCGGATGATCCAGATCTACATCCGGACGCATGCCACATTTATCTCTAAACTGATCAACAATGGCATCTTTCGTTTTTAAGGCAACATACAGTGAATGATTGAAATGAGGAGAATTCACAAAGGAATCCACGGCAAACTTATCATCAATAGTCATGTATTGTTCCCAATCAATATTGCGTAGCTCACGATACAGTTGATCCTCATTACGTACCTTAAAACTTTTAATGGGTTTGATGATCCTAACGGCTGTACGTAAAGAAAAGTTGGCCTTGTACATAAAGCCTAAATCTCCTTTAAACTTTACAGCCCTGCGAAGTGTTTTAATCTCTTGTGCTCCAAGTTGGAGTAATTCTTTTGCAAGTACATCCTCCAAGCCATGATAGGTCTTGGCGATCATTTCAAAATTGCTGTTGTCTTGATTTTCTTTCTTTGGCATACCTTTAAACCATTTAAATTTCCACAAAGATAAGAGTATTTTGGTTGGTGGTTGGTGGTTGGTCGTTGTTGGTTGTCGTCACCCTGAGCCTATCGAAGGGTTGGTTGGTAAAAAAATAATTATCAATCAGTCATTGATCATTAGTCATTAACTTTCCTGCGATAAATCCGGTTGTCCAGGCGGCTTGAAAATTAAATCCACCAGTAATACCGTCAACATCTAAAACCTCTCCTGCAAAATACAGATCTTTGCAAATTCTACTTTGCATGGTCTTCATATCAACATCAGAAAGGCTTACACCTCCGCAGGTGACAAACTCTTCCTTAAAAGTGGTCTTACCAGAAACAACATACACATCGTTGAGCAAAATATTAATCAACTTATTTCTATTCTTCTTAGACAATTCCATCCAGATCGTATCCAAATTAATCTGCACCTTTTCCAATAAAAACAACCACATTCTGGCAGGTAATCCAAAAGGATTGGCATTGACTATTTTTTTCTTGCGTATGTTTTCAAATTCTGCTTCTAAAATCTCGTTAACCTCTTGCTCACTTTTAATAGCCAACCAATTTATCTGAACATGAAACTGATAATTTTTATCGTGAAGCAATCGAGCTCCCCAGGCCGATAATTTTAATATCGCAGGACCACTCATACCCCAGTGCGTAATTAAAACAGGACCTGTGTATTGAAGTTTTGTACCCTGAATTCGGACAGTCGCATTTTCTACCACCAGCCCCATAAGTTCCTTTACAGGTTCTTCAGGCATGTTAAACGTAAATAGTGATGGGATTGGACTAACAATGGAATGCCCCATATTTTGCAACCATTCAAAACCTCGGGCTTTTGGATTGCCACCGCTTGCAATAATAACTTTATCGAAATGTTGTTTAGATGCTTTGAATACCAAAGTAAATCCGCTTTCTTCCGGCACCAATTTATTCACCTGAGCCTGTTTAACAATTTGGATCTTCTTTGCCTGAGCCTCACGCAAAAAACAATCTACAATGGTTTGTGAATCATCTGTAGCAGGAAACATCCGACCGTCAGCTTCCGTTTTAAGGGCTACACCTCTGGCAGCAAACCACGCTTGCGTATCCTTAGGCTGAAATATTGAAAATGCCTTTTTTAACTGCTTCGCTCCTCTTGGATAGAACTTTGAAAGTTGGCTTGCCTGAAAACAAGCATGAGTAACATTACATCGACCTCCTCCGGATATTTTTACTTTGGCCAAAAGTTTATCCGACTTTTCAAAAATGATCACCTGAGCTTCAGGATGATGTTCTTTCACAGAAAATGCTGCAAAAAAACCCGCTGCACCTCCGCCAACAATAGCTACATTCATAAAGGCTAAAATAAACGATCTCAAACAAAAAACGACCACAAAAGTGGTCGTTTTAATTGTAATTAAATATCAATTACGATTTAATCTTTCTCATTCTCAAACTCGCAGGAGTAACTTCTAAGTACTCATCTTCTCCAATGTACTCCATAGATTCCTCAAGTGAAAAAACAACTTTTGGAGCGATCTTCATGGCATCATCAGAACCCGATTTTCTCATATTTGTTAACTGCTTTCCTTTTACAAGGTTCACCTCTAAATCATTATCTCTGGAGTGCTCACCCACAACCTGACCTTTGTAAATCACATCAGTCGGAGCAACAAAGAAACGACCTCTGTCTTGCAGTCTGTTAATCGCAAATCCTGTTGCAGGTCCTTGTTCCATAGATATTAAAGAACCTTTCATTCTGGAAGGAATATCTCCTTTGTAAGCACAAAATTCTCTAAAGCGGTGGGTCATAATTGCCTGACCTGAAGTAGCCGTCAACATATTGTTTCTTAAACCGATTAAACCTCTTGACGGAACATCAAACTCCAGGTGTTGTAAATCGCCTTTAGGCTCCATAACAAGTAAGTCACCTTTACGTTGTGTAACCAACTCAATGGCTTTACCCGAAAAATCTTCCGGCACATCAATTACCAGAGTTTCATAGGGCTCACATTTAACACCATCGATAACTTTTTCAATGACCTGTGGTTTCCCAACCTGTAACTCATAGCCTTCACGACGCATGGTTTCAATCAATACTGACAAGTGGAGAATACCACGACCAAACACGTTAAATTTATCCTCAGAATCTGTTGTTTCCACACGTAGTGCAAGATTCTTTTCAGTTTCTTTAAAAAGACGATCTCTAAGATGACGGGAAGTAACAAATTTACCTTCTTTACCAAAGAAAGGTGAATTGTTGATCGTAAACAGCATACTCATGGTAGGCTCATCTACAGAAATTCTTGGCATAGCGTCCGGATTTTCCAAATCAGCAAGCGTATCACCAATTTCAAAATCATCTAATCCAATAACCGCACAAAGATCGCCACTTCTAACTTTATCTACCTCGGTTCTACCAAGACCTTCAAAAACAAAAAGCTCCTTAATCCGAACCTTTTTATTTACACCATCTTTACATAGCATGTAATCTTTTCCTTTCTCCAGGTCACCACGGAATACACGACCAATAGCAATTCTACCCTTAAAACTCGAAAAGTCTAAAGAGGTAATTTGCATCTGTGGAGTACCCTCATGATAGGGTGCTTCAGGAATAGTTTCTAAAACCGCATCTAATAAAGGGATAATGTTATCTGTAGGCTTTTGCCAATCTGTACTCATCCATCCTTGTTTAGAAGAACCATAAATGGTCACAAAGTCTAACTGGTCTTCAGTAGCATCTAAATTGAACATTAAGTCAAATACTTGCTCCTGAACAATATCAGGTGTACAGTTTTCTTTATCAACCTTATTTACAACGACAATAGGCTTAAGTCCTAAAGAAATAGCTTTACTCAACACAAAACGTGTTTGAGGCATCGCACCTTCAAAAGCATCTACTAAAAGTAAAACCCCATCAGCCATTTTTAAAACACGCTCTACCTCACCACCAAAGTCGGCGTGACCAGGAGTATCTAAGATGTTGATTTTAACATCTTTATAATTTGCAGCAACATTCTTTGAAAGAATCGTAATTCCACGTTCTCTCTCTAAATCATTGTTATCAAGAATAAGTTCCCCGGTGTCTTTTCTGGGGTCCATAATCTGACATTCATGGATGATCTTGTCGACTAGGGTAGTTTTACCGTGGTCAACGTGTGCAATAATAGCAATGTTACGTATCGATTTCATGCTCAAAATTTAAGCTGCAAAATTACACAGAATAAATGATTGACCGACTATAATAACAACTTATTTATTTCTTGATAACCATGATGAGAAATTGATAACTATTCACACAAAGAAGACCGTGCTACAAAACAATTCAAAATAAATTTCCTTTAAAAATAAACTTTTCCTTCAATGTAGGAAACTTAAAAAAAATAGACCCAAATAATAAAAACGATATTAAAAGGATTGTTGGGCTAATATTAAATCGATGATATATTTATTCTGAAGTGAAAAACTCAAAAGTGAATTCACCCTTCAAGTTCCATTTTCTTACAAATACTAAAACGATGATTTTGTACTGTTTTACTGCTCAAAAATAATTTTTCAGCAATTTCATTTGTACTTTTATTATTTGCAATATACCTCAAGACCTTTTTTTCAGAATCTGTAAGCATACCTATGTATTTAATAATATTACTGCGTAAGCCTTCTTTTCTGTTTTTATAAAAGCCCATAATATGTGGTGATATAAACAATTCACCAGCCATAACAGTTTTAATACTATTTACGATATCTGTTGAAGCATTATCCTTTAATACATATCCCGAAACACCACAATCTAATGCTAAATTGAAAATGGCTTCATTTTTATACATCGTGAGTACAATAACTTTTGTATCTAGTTGTAACTCTTTTATTTTTTTGGTTACTTTTATTCCGTCCAAACCAGGCATGGCAATATCCAAAATAGAAACATGAGGTTTATTTATCGAAATCATTTCTAAAGCTTGCTCTCCATTCGATGCAACATAATCGACTCGCATACCCTCATTAGATTCAATAATATAAACTAAACCTAACAAAAAAATCGGGTGATCATCTGCAATTAAAATTTTTATTTCACTCATAAACTGATTAATTCATAATATTACTTTCCTTAAAGATAAAAACTGCTGCGTAAAAAAACAAAAATCATTTCATTAATGTTTACCAAAGTAACAAAAGTGTTGATAGAAAAAAAATCTTCATCTATAACAATATTTAAATTATTTAGACTCAACTACTTAATCAAAGACGTCGTACCTTCTAATATTACAGTTTTTTCTATCCTACATTTTTTTTTTAAAACTCACTTAAAGACACTCCATACTACAAACTCTAGCCTATTAATAATCTCAATAAATACTTCTTAGTCTTAACTAACATACAGACAAATCACCCACACGAAGCCATTAAAGAAAATTGACAAAACAATAAATTACAGTCTTTCAAACAGATAGGATTTAGATAAATAAAAAAGCTCAAAAACAAGAGTGTGAAAACAAAATCTTTAATATATTCGCAGCCGAAAACTAGAAAAGCCGATGTAGCTCAGCTGGCTAGAGCAGCTGATTTGTAATCAGCAGGTCGTGGGTTCGAGTCCCTCCATCGGCTCTTAGTTTTTTACACGTATTGAATACTATTTGAGGTGGGATACTCAAGCGGTCAACGAGGACAGACTGTAAATCTGTTGGCTTAGCCTTCGAAGGTTCGAATCCTTCTCCCACCACTATGCGAGAGTAGCTCAATTGGTAGAGCGTCAGCCTTCCAAGCTGAGGGTTGCGAGTTCGAGTCTCGTCTCTCGCTCAAAGTCCCACTGTATCAGTGGGACTTTTTCTTTTTTTCAAATGAGGTGATACTTACGATTTATAAAAAAATAAAGACACAAAATAACTCCGTAGTAAATTTTGAACAAAAAAAAAGAGGCTATTTAGCCTCTTTCTTATGCAGTGACAATACTTTCCACTTCGCATCTTCTTTAAATCTGGATGAAGGTAATTTAACCGCTTTCACTCTTACCACATCGCCCAACTTATAACCTTTAGATTCAGCGAAACTATAATTAATCGGTACCGAACCTACATAATAACGTTCGTTTTCCGCTCTAATCTCATCTTCAACCACTTTATAAATTGTTCTCTTAGGACGCTTTTCAGACTTCTCCACATAAAGAGCTTTATACTTCACGCCTTCATGATTGGCTACTCTTTGAAGTTTTAAACTCACAAAATCTCCAACTCTAAGACTCTTATCTCCAAAGTATTTATAAGCACCATGAACATCATCAGCTACAACAAACTCAGCTAAATCCTTTGCTAAATTTAGCCCATAAATAATTCCATTCTGAACTTTCCAGTCTTTAAAGACATAAGCAACAATTTCCTTTGATCTATTGTAACAATAGTTCAAAAAATCTACCTCTTTCTTAACACTCTTAAACCAGGCATCACTACGAAAATCTCGCCATTCATCAGAAAGATTTTTCCCAAGTTCCTTTTTGGTATCGGTAATAACATTATACAGAGCTTTAGCAACATTAAACTCTTTTTCCTCTACTAAAATATAGAACAATTTTGTTTGTGAGCGCAATAACTGCCCCGGGCGTGTACGACAAGTAACCGTTTTACATAAAGCTTGAACTTTACGCCCTTTATCTTCGCTAATATCAGAGAGTAACTCCCATGCCAGATACTCCTTACTTCTTTTTTTCAAATAAGTCAAAATTGCTTCTTCAGCCTTTTCCTTAACACCTATAGAATTGTATGCTTTAGCTCTGTAATATTCTACATAAGGGATGTTGGTATAATTTTCGCCAACAAAACTTAACTCCTCTAATAAGATCTGAACATCAGATTCATTAGGTTTTTCCTGACTGGTTAAATTCTTAGCGATGGTAAGTAAAAGCAACTCACCTAAAGAAGGTTTTTTCTCACCATCTTCGTTAATCGCCTCAAAATGATTTGCAGGCAAATGACGAACGCGAAGTTTTAGTAAAATTCGGATATAAGATTCATTTAAATCTTTTGTTTCAAGAACTGAACTTACTATGAAGGTAAAAAGACTTGTACCACTTGGTAGATCTACATCTGCAATGATATCGTAAAGACGATCAAAAACTTCTGAAGGAGCTTCAGATCGGGTTAATTCTTTGATGAATTTACCCACTTGCCACATAATGTTTTCGTGAATGACAGAATCTCGTATAGATACTTGCAGAGCATAAAACTCATTTAAATAATCAAAGAACTGGTCAGCTTGCACCAAATAACAATTCTTTTGAAGCAGATCGGTTAACACCCTTCCTAAATCACGCTTTACAAGATCTTGATCCGGCTTGTTCCTCAACCTCTCTTTAGCCAACTCATAGGCTTGGAAGACTTCTCCCTCTCTTCTCAATTCGTCAATCACGGACATAAAATATCATTTATTCTGTAAAACTACGAAAAGCTTTAATATTCGACCACAGTGTAGAAATTTATCTTTTTCATAAATGTATTGTTCACAAACTACTATTAACTATTATAATATGTTAAATTCATATATTTGCTACTCCAAAAATTAGATTGGTATAAATTACTATGGAAGAAACAAACGTAACGAATCAAGTTGACGATAAGGAAATTATCAAAACGGATACGCCGGAAAAAACAGCTGAAAATGTTTTAGTTGTTGATATCGCAGACTATGCAACACTTGATACGGAGGACTTAATAGCAGCTGTAAAATCTCTTATAGATACGGCTCCTATTCAATCGATTAAGGCTCAAATTGATGAAGCTAAAAAAATATTCTACGACAGAAGTAATGAAGCTTATAAAATAGCCTTAGAAAAATTCAAAGCTGAAAAAGGTGAATCTGAAGGCGAAAAAGAAGAAGATTTCAACTACGACTACCCGCATACAAATGTTTTTAAAACTGTTTTAAAAACCTATAAAACTCGTAGAGATGCCTTTTATGGTGATCAGGAAAAGCAAATGAAAGACAACCTCAAAATTAAACTTGATTTAATTGAAGAGTTGAAAGGATTATTAAATGCCGATGAAAAGATTAAAGAAACCTTCGAGCATTTTAAAAATATTCAAGAACGTTGGAAAGCCGCGGGACAGGTACCTAAAGTTGAGCTAGATAATCTTTGGAAAACCTATCACCATCATGTAGAAAATTTCTTTGATTACCTAAGAATCAATAACGATTTAAGGGATATTGAATTCAAAAGAAATTTAGAACAAAAAACCGTGCTTTGCGAAAAAGCTGAGGCTATTACCACGGAAGAAAATATGGATATCGCTTTTGCTGTATTGCAAGAACTCCACGATGGATGGAAAGAAGTCGGTCCTGTAGGTAAAGATCATAGAGAATCTATTTGGAAACGTTTCCAAACGGCTACCAAAGTTATCCACAAAAATCGTAACGACTACTACGAAAAACGCAAAGCGTCTTACGAGGAAAACTATCAGGCAAAATTAGCTTTATGCGAACAAGTGGAAGCGATAGACTATTCTATATTGACGCACCATAATAAATGGCAAAAGCAATCTAATCTGATCAATCAATTAAGAGAAGATTGGAAAAAAATTGGTCCAGTCAGCCGTGAACAGAACGACAAATCATGGACAAAATTTATAACTGCAATAAAGACTTTCAATGCGAAGAAAAATAACTTCTACAAGGAGTTAAAGAAAAATCAAAAAGACAATCTGGCTGTAAAACAAGCGATTGTTGAAAAAGCAGAAGCTTTAGCAGACAGTACCGACTGGCAGGAGACAGCAAACATTCTTAAGAAACTTCAAAGCGATTGGAAAAAATCAGGTATGGCTTCAAAAAAAGAAGCAGATGCATTGTGGAATCGTCTAAAAACTGCCTGCAACACTTTCTTTGACAATTTAAAGAACCAAAACGAAATTCAAAACAAAGAATTTGAAGCCAATCTTGAGGTAAAACAAAACTTTCTAAAAGAAGTTGAAGGATTCAAAAACTCGGGAGACACCAAACAAGATGTTGAAACAATTAAAAGTTTTATCAACTCCTGGAAAGAATTTGGAAAAGTTCCACGCAAAAATGTAAAATCTATTGAAGGTACGTTCCGTAAATTAATTGACTCTTTATTTGAACAATTAGATATAGACAAAGCGGAAAAAAGAGACATTCAGTTTAAAAGCAAAATTGAAGCTATTGTTGCCGAAGATGATGAAGCAAAATTAAGTGAAGAACTTTATAAGCTGCAACAAGACGCTAAAAAATGCAAAGAAGAACTAACACTTCTTGAAAACAATATCAGTTTCTTTAAAAATGCAAAAGATGACAATCCACTCCTTAAAGAGGTGAGAAAAAACATTGAAAAGCAGAAAGAAAAGCTGGAAGAAATAAAAATCCGAATGGCTTATATAAAAAGTTTATAACCTATAAAAGGCATTCCATATGGAATGCCTTTTTTCCTTTCAGACACCATGAATTTCGAACTCGTTTCAAAATTTCAACCTACCGGAGATCAACCCCAAGCCATTAAACAAATTGTAGATGGCCTGGAACAAGGGCAACCCTACCAAACTTTACAAGGAGTTACCGGTTCCGGGAAAACCTTCACGATGGCTAACGTAGTAAAAGAGGTTAACCGTCCTACTTTAGTACTCTGTCATAACAAAACTCTGGCAGCACAGTTGTATGGCGAATTCAAACAATTCTTTCCAAACAATGCCGTCGAATACTTCGTTTCCTACTACGATTACTATCAACCTGAAGCTTACATACCCCATTCAGGCCTATACATTGAAAAAGATCTGTCGATAAATGAAGAAATTGAAAAACTGAGACTAAGCACCTCTTCTGCCCTCCTCTCCGGCCGCAGAGATGTCATCGTAATCTCATCTGTTTCCTGTATTTACGGAATTGGGAATCCCGAAGAATTCAGTAAAAATGTTATTGAATTAAAGCTGGAACAAAAACTCAATCGTCAGGAACTTCTTTTAGCCCTGGTAGGATCACTTTACTCCAGAACTGAAACCCAATTGGAGCGAGGTCAATTTAGAGTAAAAGGAGATTGCATAGACATTTTCCCAGCTTACTCAGACTTTGGCCTGCGCATCTTATTTTGGGATGATGAGATTGAAGCCCTGGAATCCTTTGACCCGATCAATGGACAGAAGATTGATAAATTTGAGGACCTTCGCATCTACCCTGCCAATATATTTGTGACGTCTAAAGATCGTTTGGATGATGCAAAACACCATATCCGTACTGACCTTATCAAACAAGTAGATTACTTTAAAGAAATTGGAAAACATCTGGAAGCAAAACGTTTGGAAGAGCGTGTAAATTTCGACTTAGAAATGATCCAGGAATTAGGATATTGCTCAGGAATAGAAAATTATTCCCGTTATCTGGATGGAAGAGATTCGGGTTCTCGCCCTTTCTGTTTGATCGATTACTTCCCTAAAGACTTTATGTTATTTGTTGACGAGAGTCATGTCACCCTGCCTCAGGTACGCGCTATGTACGGTGGAGACCGATCACGTAAAGAAAATCTCGTTGAATACGGATTCCGCTTACCTTCAGCCATGGATAACCGCCCTCTAAAATTCGATGAATTCGAAACCATTGTTCCTCAAGCTGTATTTGTAAGCGCTACACCTGCCGATTACGAATTGGAACAGTCTGAAGGTGTTATTGTAGAACAAATTATTCGTCCTACAGGACTCTTAGACCCGATTATTGAAATTCGACCTACACAAGATCAAATTGATAACCTTTTAGAAGAAATCACCGTACGAGTTGAAGAAGACGAACGAATCCTGGTAACTACTTTAACCAAAAGAATGGCTGAAGAATTAACAATTTACCTTACAAAATATGGTATTCGCTGCAGATATATTCACTCAGATGTAGACACCTTAGAACGCGTTGAAATTATGCGTGATCTACGTTTAGGTGTATTTGATGTACTCATTGGCGTAAACCTTTTACGTGAAGGCTTAGACTTACCCGAAGTATCTTTGGTTGCCATTTTAGATGCCGACAAAGAAGGATTCTTGCGTTCTCAACGTTCACTCACACAAACTGTGGGTAGGGCTGCCAGACACACAAAGGGAAGGGCTATATTTTATGCCGATAAAATAACCAACTCCATGCAAAGAACAATGGACGATAACGAACGTAAAAGAACCTTACAGATAAAATACAATGAGGAGCATAACATTACTCCTTTTGCCCATAAAAAATCAAAAGCCAGTATTTTAGAACAAAGCTCTATTATTGGTAAAAATTACGATCAGGCAGCTGAACCGGATTCGTCTCTAAGCGTTTCTGAAGAGGAAATTAAATATCTTACAGAAGAAAATAAACGCAAAAAAATTAATGAGCTGAGAAGGGCTATGGAAAAAACTGCTAAAGAACTCAATTTTATAGAAGCTGCTCGTTTGCGGGATATGATTAAGAAGTTTAATAAGTAGGCTTTATAACTAAAAACTAGGTAAGGTCATAAATCATATTATCCTATAAATGAGAACGAGCTACTCATCACTAAAATGATTTAAGAATTAATTAGACTCTGAACCCTAGTACTTGACACCTGATACCAAAACACCAAAATACCTGATACCTAAAGCTGTGTACTATCAAAAGTAAAAGCTAAATTGCGGCACAAATCTTATCGAATGAAAAAAGTAGCATTATTGATCCTTGATGGCTGGGGACATGGAAACGAAACCAGGTCAAATGCCATGCAGAATGCAAAGACCCCCTTTGTAGATTCACTGTATAAAAACTACCCGAATTCTGAATTGCTTACCGACGGAGAACATGTAGGATTACCTACAGGACAAATGGGGAATTCTGAAGTTGGACACCTGAACATTGGTGCCGGAAGAGTGGTTTACCAGGATCTGGTAAAAATAAACAACGCAGTTAAATACAATACTTTTAAAGATAATGAAGAGCTGAATAAAGCCTTTGATTACGCAAATCAAAACAACAAAGCCGTTCATTTTATAGGCTTGGTTTCCGACGGGGGGATTCACGCTCACGAAACGCACCTACACCACTTATGTGAATTGGCCGATACGGCAGGTTTAGATAAAGTATTTATTCACGCTTTTACCGATGGTAGAGATACCGACCCAAAAAGTGGGAAAGGATTTGTTAAAAATCTGGAATCGAAAATCGAAAACCTCTCTGCTGAACTGGTAAGCGTCATTGGACGTTACTACGCCATGGACAGAGACAAACGTTGGGAGCGGGTAAAATTAGCTTACGACCTGTTGGTAAATGCCGAAGGTGAAAAAAGCCGGGATATAACCAGTTCTATTCAAGCCTCCTACGACAGGGATATTACCGACGAGTTCATCAAACCTATTGCTAAGGTTGATGCCGATGGACAAGCGATCGCAAAAATTCAGGAAGGCGATCTGGTGATCTGCTTCAACTTCCGTACAGACCGTTGTAGAGAAATAACTACCGTTCTTACGCAAGAAGATATGCACGAATACAACATGCATAAACTCGACTTGAATTATGTAACCATGACCATGTACGATGAGTCGTATAAAAATGTGCCTGTTTTATTCTACAAAGATAATTTACAGAATACCTTAGGAGAGGTATTATCAGCCAGTGGAAAAACACAGATCCGCATTGCTGAAACCGAAAAATACCCACACGTATCTTTCTTCTTCTCCGGAGGTAGAGAACAAAACTTTGAAGGCGAAAAGAGAATTATGATCCCTTCACCTAAAGTGGCTACATACGATCTACAACCTTCCATGAGTGCTAAAAAAGTTGCAGATGCCATCATCCATGAAATTGAAAATGCGCCTACAGATTTTATCTGTCTAAACTTCGCCAACCCTGACATGGTAGGACATACCGGCGTTTATGAAGCTGTGGTAGAAGCTTTGGAAACCGTTGACAACTATGCTCAGCAAGTCGTTGAAGCCGGTTTAAAACAAGATTACGGCTTCATCATCATTGCCGATCATGGTAATGCCGACTTTATGATCAACGACGATGGAACCCCGAACACAGCACACACTACAAATCCGGTTCCATGCTTCTTGCTAAATACAGATTTTTCCAAGATCAAAAATGGGAAACTTGCCGATGTAGCACCTACCGTCTTAAAAATTATGGGCGTAGATATTCCTGAGGATATGGATGGAAATATACTCGTTTAAAAAGTAATAAACATTAGGTACTAAATACAAAGTATTTTGGCAGATTGGCAGATATTTTAAAATCTAAAAAGTGAGTCTAAAAACGTATTGTCAATCTGAGCGTGTCCCGACTGAACAAATCTATTAGAGCAGGGTTTATTGAATGATTCACAATTAATTTGACTCATAATTCTAACTTGTATTTGACAATTACGAATGGAAAATTTAATACTGAAGATCAACTTATATAAATTACATGAGGTGATCTCACTCATTTTTAAAATGTAAACAAAATTTTAATACATACTTAAGTAATTGTATTCATATTTTTGATAGATTCGGAATTAAATTATTCATACGATCACTTTTGTACATAAAAAACAATTCAAAAAATAAACTTATGAAAAAAAATATAGAAAATTTAGTTTTTAAAGGTGGCGGAGTCTTAGGTACAGCTTATGCCGGGGCAATTCAAGCACTTGATGAAGAAGGGATGTTAAATAATATCCGGGCAGTTGCCGGCACCTCAGCCGGAGCAATCATGGCTACTTTATTAAGTCTGAAATATACACCTTCTGAAATCAAAAAAATTATGAATACAGCAAATTATAGTGAATTTGAAGATCGTTGGGATCCATTGAGAATAACAACAAAATATGGACTTTACAAAGGTGAATATTTTCTTAAATGGATTAAAAAAATAATAAAAGAAAAAACAAATAACGCAAACATTACCTTTTCGGAATTATCTTCTTTAGGATATAGAGATTTAAAGGTTTACGCAACGGATTTAAACGCCTACGATGTAAAAGAGTTTTCAGAAGAAACAACACCCGATGTAAGAGTTTCTGAAAGTATAAGGGCTTCAATGTCTATTCCTTTTCTTTTTACTGCTTGGCAATTTACAGATGACAATCCTGATAATCACATATATGTTGATGGAGGAACTCTATACAACTATCCTATTACAGCTTTCAAAGATATATCCAAAACTTTAGGATTTTTTCTAGATGACGGCGAAAAAGTTAAAAATTCAAAACTTGGTTATAACGAGATAACTAAATACACAAAGACTCTTTTCAAAACACTAATGAGATCTCAAGATATAGAATTCAAAAGGAATCCTATAGAAAATAGCATAACAGTCAAAATAGATAGCCTTGGGGTCGCTGCTATTGACTTTAATATATCTAAAAAAACGAAAGATCAACTTTATGAATCAGGACTGGAATCAACTAAAAAACACTTAAAAACGATGGACAATCGAATAGGCGATCTCTTCTCAAACTAAAGATAATTTCGCCTCTCAAAACATGTACGTATAAATTCGGGCTCTCGTATACGGACTTCACTTTTAGTATTCCTCGCCTATTTCTAAAATTGATACCAATGGAACTACAATTGCAAAAATTTAAGAATTATTTACTTTGCAAGTCTAAAGGAACTTGTCGAAGGGTGGTTTCATCCCGACAACTATCGGGATATTGGGATTGTCGAAAAACTAACTAGAATTTCCCTATTTTTGAATCATGCAAAATAAAAGAATGATCCTAAAAATGTTTTTAAAAAAAATCAGGAGTCCTTTTGTACTTATCGGACTTTTGTTTGTTTTATGGATGCTTTTTTTCGATAGCAATTCCTACCTCAACCACAAACGATTATCCGACACAATTGATCAATTAGAAAAAGATCAACAACACTACAAAGAAGAAATTCGAAAGGATTCTATTGCACTCGATGAGCTTTCAAGTCCTGATGGCTTAGAGAAATACGCCCGGGAAAAATACCATATGAAAAAGGAAAATGAAGAAATCTTCCTCATTGTTGAGTAAGACCTGAGTTATGGAAAAACTATTCGAAGAATTTGATCCCAAAACGCTAAAGGAATGGAATGAAAAAATCATTTCAGACCTCAAAGGAAAAAACTACGAAAACCTGATCTGGGAAAGCCCGGAAAATATAAAAATTGCCCCTGTTTACAACCTGGAATCTATAAAAGAGCTCCGGGGAAATACAACACACAATCATTCCAACTGGGAAATAGAACAAGTCTTAAACAATCCAAAAAACAAAAAAGTTCTGGCTTGTTTAAACGGAGGAGCCTCTGCCCTTTTATTGAAAAATGTTCCTGCTAAGAATTTAAAAACTGTTTTAAAAGATGTATTGATCCAACACATTCAAACTTCTTTACAATCAGATGCTATCGACAGTAATTTAGACGCTTTTATTACACTGATAGAAAAAAGAAAACTTGATAAAAACTCAATCAAAGGAAGCCTGCAGTACGACCCCTTGATGGAAAGCCTGAAAAAAGGAAATTTCAATGCTGATCTGTGGAATGAATTCAGATCTGTACATGAGAAAACTAATTCTTTGAGTGCTTACAAGAGCATCAGCATTCAAGGACAAGAATACCACAATGCCGGAGCTTCAACCACACAGGAACTTGCTTTCACATTGACTCAGATTAGTGAATACTTTGCTAATAATAAGGATTTACAAGCAGATAAAATTCAGGTAAGCCTAGGTATTTCGACCAACTACTTCTTCGAAATTGCCAAATTACGCTCCATACGGGTCTTATGGTCTCAAATCTTAAAGGCTTATAAAAAAGAAGAAACAACTTTGGATCTAAGAGCAGAAACAGGCTTAAGAACCGGTACGATTTTCGATCCGTATGTAAACATACTCCGAACCACCAGTCAGTGCATGTCGGCTGCCATAGGCGGAGCGAATACCATAAACGTAAACAGCTTTAATGCTTCTTACAAAGAAGAGGATGATTTTGCGCAACGTATAGCTAGAAATACCTCTTTAATCTTAAAAGAAGAATCTTACTTTAATAAAGTGAGCGATCCATCGGCGGGTTCTTATTACATAGAACACTTAACAAATGAATTGAGCCAAAATGCCTGGAATCTTTTCCAAAAAATAGAAGCTCAGGGCGGATGGATAGAAGCCGTAAAAACGAATTTCATACAGGAGATCATAGAGCAAAATGCAGCTCTACAGGAAGAAGATCTAAACGATGGAAAAACACAACTTTTAGGAACGAACCTCTATCCAAATACCGAAGAAGAAATGTCTTCTAAAATGGAGCGATCAGCACAAAACGATTTTGTAAAAGGCAAAGATTTCAAAGCCCTAAATACAAAACGTTTGTCTGCACGAATGGATGTTGAACGATTAACGAAGGAGGAAAATCATGCTTAGGCCCGATTTTTCAAACATAAGCCTCAATCTGGACAGAAAGAAAGCTCAGAAGTCCGTCAATACATGGGTAAGCCCGGAGCAGATTGAAATTAAAAACAACTACCGGGCTGAAGACATTAAGAATACAGAGCACATCGGATTCATTTCGGGCATCGCTCCAAACCTAAGGGGGCCTTATTCTTCCATGTATGTGATGCGTCCCTGGACGATACGTCAGTATGCAGGCTTCTCTACCGCAGAAGAATCGAATGCCTTTTACCGCAAAAACTTAGCAGCCGGACAAAAAGGGCTTTCCGTAGCCTTCGATCTTGCCACGCACCGTGGTTACGACTCCAACCACGAACGCGTCATTGGTGATGTGGGTAAAGCAGGTGTAGCCATAGATTCTGTGGAGGATGTAAAAATTCTTTTTGACCAAATACCGCTCGATCAAATGTCGGTTTCCATGACCATGAACGGCGCTGTGCTCCCGATCATGGCTTTTTATATTGTTGCGGCACAAGAACAAGGTGTAGATCCGAAGCATTTAAGCGGAACCATTCAAAACGACATTCTGAAAGAATTTATGGTGCGTAACACCTACATCTACCCACCAAAACAATCCATGAAAATTATCGCGGATATTTTTGAGTATACGTCTCAAAATATGCCAAAGTTCAACTCCATAAGTATTTCGGGCTACCATATGCAGGAAGCAGGAGCTACTCCAGATATTGAATTGGCTTATACTCTGGCAGACGGACTGGAATACATTCGTACAGGCCTGGCAGCCGGAATGGACATCGACACCTTTGCACCTCGCCTGTCTTTCTTTTGGGCGGTTGGGATGAATCACTTTATGGAAATTGCAAAAATGCGTGCTGCCCGAATGATCTGGGCGAAATTGGTAAAACAATTTCATCCTAAAAACCCGAAATCACTTGCTTTAAGAACACACTGTCAGACTTCGGGCTGGAGTTTAACCCGGCAGGACCCATTCAATAACGTCACACGTACTTGTGTGGAAGCCATGGCTGCAGCTTTTGGCGGAACTCAATCTTTACACACCAATGCACTAGACGAAGCCATTGCTTTACCAACCGACTTCTCGGCACGTATTGCTCGTAATACTCAAATATATCTTCAAAAAGAAACAGAACTTACACGAGTTGTTGATCCTTGGGGCGGTTCTTATTATGTAGAAAAGCTTACCGAAGAGATCACTCAAAAAGCATGGACACTTATTCAGGAAATTGAAGAATTAGGGGGTATGGCTAAAGCCATAGAAACCGGTATCCCTAAAATGCGTATTGAAGAAGCAGCGGCACGTAAACAAGCACGTATCGATAGTGGTAAGGACCAAATTATTGGTGTAAATTCTTATCGGATGGAAAAAGAAGCCCCAATAGAAACCTTAGAAGTTGACAATACCCTTGTACGAGAATCGCAAATTAAGCGTTTAAATGACATACGTATTTCAAGAGATGAAGCTGCTGTACAAAAGGCTTTAAATGAACTTACCGAAGCTTGTCACACAGGTAAAGGAAATTTACTAGCTTTAGCAGTAGAAGCAGCTCGTTGTAGAGCTTCACTAGGTGAAATATCAGATGCCTGCGAAAAGGTATTCGGAAGATATCAAGCTAAAATACGTTCAATTGCCGGAGTATATTCTATGGAAATAGCAGACAATAAAGCTTTTAAAAAAGCACAAGAATTAGCCGATAAATTTGCCGAATTAGAGGGTAGAAGACCAAGAATTATGGTCGCTAAAATGGGGCAAGACGGTCATGACAGAGGAGCAAAAGTGGTTTCTACTTCTTTTGCCGACCTTGGTTTTGACGTGGATATAGGACCTCTTTTCCAAACACCTAAAGAAGCGGCAAAACAAGCCGTAGAAAACGATGTTCACATTTTAGGTATATCTTCTTTAGCTGCAGGACATAAAACACTCCTTCCACACGTTATAGAAGCTTTAAAAGCACTTGGTAGAGAAGATATTCTGGTAGTAGCAGGTGGCGTAATTCCTGCTCAAGATTACGACTATCTCTTTAAAGCTGGTGTTTCGGGTATCTTTGGTCCCGGAACAGTAATCGCCGAAGCTGCTGCACAGATTTTAAAAATCATGATTAACAATTGTAAATGAAAAAACTTCTTTTTTTAATCGTCCTACTTTCTGCTACGCTAACGCAAGCACAAAGTACTCGTAACGATAGTTATTCTGCTCTGGGAGCACTTACAAGTTTTAAAGAAATCCCCTTTGGAATAAGCTTTTACAACGTAGCTAAAGATCAAAAATTTGGTTTTTTTACTGAACTCAAATTAAATCGATTAAACTTTGATAAGAACTATACCTTCGAAGGCTATCCGGTCGCTTCAGACACACTTAGAAATGCAATTTTTATGGGCAATAAAAATATGATAAAGATGATCAATATAGGTGCCGTATTTAATCCCCAGGAATTGGGGGCTATGAAATGGGATTTTGTAGATGTCGATTTTTGCTTAGGAATTGGCTATGTACAGAATTTCCGATACAATTTCTATGAGGATAGTAAGGGCATTGAAGAAGCTGAAGATCAAAGTCCTTCTGCCCCTTTAGGTAAATACTACGTAGTTGATTACAACGATCATGGTCTGAATTTAAACTTGGGGACAAATCTGTCTTTTCAACAAGTGCCCTTTATGATACATGTTGGCTACGACTTTAAGCCAAAAACCCTGGCCTTGGGAATTAACTGGAAGGTGAAATAGGTAGTAGGTAGTAGGTAGTAGGTAGTAGGTATTGATAATGGATAATTGTAAACTAAAAACGGTCGATCTGTCTCCTGAATTATGAATACTTTATTCTAACTTTGTACAAAACGTATCTACATGAAAACAGTACTTATAGCAATTGCTTTATTAGCTCTTGGATTTGCCGGAATTGCCATTAAAATTTGGGCAAAAAAAGACGGTAAATTTGAAGGTACTTGTGCCAGCAACAACCCTTTAGTTACCAAAGAAGGCGAACCATGTGGGTATTGTGGAGCCGAACCCGATGAACAATGCAAGTCGGATGAAATGACTACATGACCGCAAGACTGCAAGACTACTTGATCACATTCACTTCCATTTGAAGATGAACACCAAACTTCTCTTTTACAGAAGATTGAATCTCCTGAGCAAGTTTGTGAATATCCTCGCCATTAGCTCCCCCATAATTCACCAAAACCAGGGCTTGCTTTTCATGAACGCCATAATTTTCAATTCGTTTTCCTTTCCAACCAGCTTTTTCAATTAGCCAGGCGGCAGGAACTTTTACTTCTCTCCCATTTACAGGATACGAAGGAACCTCAACATATTTTTTTTGAATAACTTCGAAAGTAGATTTTAAAATCACAGGATTCTTAAAAAATGAACCCGAATTCCCTATTTCTTTTGGATCAGGAAGCTTAGACTGTCTAATAGAAATAACCGCTTCACTAACTTCTTTTGGCCCGGGATTCTTAATACCTCTTTGGTTTAACACCTCGGTTATTGCTCCATATTTAGTATTTATAATACCGTCATTTCGCAATTGAAGCGTAACCGATAAAATGATGTATTCTCCCTTATGTATATTTTTGAACACAGACTCGCGGTAACCAAAATGACAAGATTCATGATCGAATACATGAATCTCTTCGCTGGCAATATGGAAGGCCTCAAGTTCTACAAAAACTTCTTTTAACTCAACACCATAAGCTCCTATATTCTGCATCGGAGCTGCACCTGTATTTCCAGGAATTAAAGACAAGTTTTCAATTCCATTGTAACCGTGATGTAAAGACCACAATACAAACTCATGCCAATTTTCTCCTGCCTGAACTTTTATCAATCCATTTCCCAGATCAGCAATACCTTTCAGGTCTACCTGAACAACTAAACCATCAAAATCACCACAGAGAAGCAGATTACTTCCTCCTCCCAAAATTAATTTAGGAAGGTTAAAAAATTCAGGTTCTGCATAGATTTTTCTTAGATCAGATATCGAGTATACCAAAACAAAAAATGTAGCCTTGCAATCAATACCAAAAGTATTGTAAGCTTTTAAAGAATGGTTTTCGAATATTCGCATGCTCAAAGATAACAGATTTGATTTATAGCTCACTAAAAAACCTGACACCATTAAGATTATTCATAAGCCACTACATCAGCTTCCAATTGCGTAGTATCTTATAAGTAACGACAATATGTAAAACAGTTAAAAACACGAGCCCACAGATATAAAAAGGATGCACTAAAAATAAATCTGATCCTAAGAAAAATGGCGGATAAAAAAATAAGTAAAAAAAGGAAAACCATAAGTGACATAAAAAAGAAATAAGTTGCTGAACAAACAAGTATTTTTTCCCTTCTTTTCTCAAATATCTAAATCTGTAAAAAAAATAAACACTAAAAAAAACATAAATAACACATCCCGAACATAAAACAACAAGACCGGAAACATGATTCGACAAATAATAAGAAACCAATAGCAGACCTAAAGTAAATAGAAGATTGGGTAGTCTTAAAAAAGAAAGCATCTGATTCACATACAATCTAATTATCTTTTTTCCAAGAAGAGATCGTCGTTTAACCAAATCGTCATCAAAACCAAAAATTCCCAACTTTTTATATTCGACTTTTAAAGCTTCATCAAAACTTGCTTCAGGGTTTTCTTTAATATGATTTTCGATAGCGTTTGCCATACGTTCGACGAGCTCATCTTGAAGATCTATAAACTGAATACCTTTCTTTTGTACGAAAACATAAAGTTGTTTTATATGTTCTTTTGATAATTTCATTAAGTTAATTGTAAATATAACACGTACTCAGGGGGTGTAAACATTGTCGATATACTTAAAACTAATTTCTATTTATTAGATAAGACCTTTATGCCATTCTTCTTTTATACACTCTGGTTTTAAAAGAAACTTCCTTTTGTACTTTCCACTGAGTAATAAAATTCACTATAACTGCAGTAATTTGATTAATTTTTATTGCAAGTTCAAGTTTTTCTGCATCTGAAACAAATCCATCTTCACTTAGAATAATAGTCATCACATTATTATCATCTTCTAAAAATGAATTAACATTCGCACTCGAAGCGGCAATATAATCGTTGTAATGTTCATAAGCTCTTTCCAGATTGTATAAATCAAGCATCCATCCTAATCCCTCTTGCTTTGAAAGTTTTTTAATCAGATATGTTTCATTCATCGTCCTTCCTTCTGCATCTTTCATATACCGAATTTTCCGACCTTTAAAAATCTTTTTTGCGAATTCATCCATACTATACAAAACCAATGTTGACGCATACAATTGGAGTAGTAAATCTAAATACGATTTAACAAGCGGTACTGCAGCAGTATAATTATTACCTCTCATTAAACCTGTAAATCCATTTAACAGATTTAAACATCTATTAAGAACAATGGTACAATACAAATCATAAGTGTACAACGGTCGTTTTCCGATGATTTCCTTTCCAAGTTCAACCAAACAATCCACTGATTTATCAATATCTTTTAATAATTCTTTCATATATTTTCTATTATAAATTAAAGCTTGTAATTAAATCTAAAATTTCATAGGTCTAAACAAGATAAAACTAATATAAACATCTAAATATGACAAACAAAAGAAACAGGATTCTTCACTTTTAACCGAAATTTGAGTGACTTCACCTATATATTAGGTAGGGTTTTATGGTAAATCGTTTAATTACTTTTATTATTTAATTCATTTTCCTTAGCTAAGAATCTAAATTCCGGCAATCAGCTTTCTGTTTTCAACATATATCACTCAAAAACGTAGTTACTAAAAGCTAATTATATCAATATACTAAAATTATTAGAGTAAAGAATCAACCAACCTCTCTATACTCATACCTTCTGCTTCTGCCTTATAATTTCGTACGATACGATGGCGCAAAACCGGTAAAGCTATAGCTTTAACATCTTTAATATCAGGGGAATACTTACCGCTAACAGCAGCATAAACTTTAGCTGCAAGCACTAAAAATTGAGAAGCTCTTGGTCCTGCCCCCCAAGAGAGATATTTCTTCACTTGATCAGATGCTAAATCACTTTCAGGACGAGTTTTAGCGACCAGCTTAACGGCATACTCCACCACATTATCTGCAACCGGAATTTTACGAATTAAATCCTGAATCTTTAAGATCTCAGCAGCCGAAAGAACCTCATTTATAATCTGTTTCTTATCAGAAGTTGTATTCTTAACGATCTGAACTTCTTCTACAAAAGATGGATAATCTACGTTTAAATTAAACATAAACCGATCTAACTGTGCTTCAGGTAAAGGATAAGTACCCTCCTGCTCTATTGGGTTTTGTGTAGCCAACACGAAGAAAGGCTTATCTAACTCATGATGTTGTCCTGCAGCAGTCACCGAACGTTCTTGCATAGCTTCCAATAAAGCCGCTTGCGTTTTTGGTGGAGTACGGTTAATCTCATCTGCCAAAATTACATTCGAAAAAATAGGGCCCTTAATAAATTTAAAATTCCTGTTTTCATCTAAAATCTCAGCACCAATAATATCCGAAGGCATCAAATCAGGCGTAAACTGAATTCGTGAAAAGTTGAGTCCTAAAGCCTCACTAATGGTTTTTACCAACAAAGTTTTTGCCAAACCAGGAACTCCTACCAAGAGCACATGCCCTCTACAAAATATAGACAAGATAAGTTCTTCAACCACTTTATCTTGCCCTACAATAACTTTAGCTATTTCATTTTTTAAAGCGACAAACTGCCCCTTTAAATTATCTAATGCTTCTACCTCTGTATTCTGTTTTAACATAATTATTTTTTTACCCAATTGTATTGGAAATCATGCGAAATATATTCATCAGAAATACGCACATAAGTCTTTAACAACGAAGTATTGATCCATTCTGAAATAGTTTTATCTTTCTTATACTCTAAAGCTAAATCACGAATCATTTTATAATCGTCTTTGAGATTGGCTTTGTGACCTTCTACTCTATTCAATAACATATAAATTCTATATGCTTCTTTTCCATCTTCCATCTTCACATAGCCCGGTTCCGAAATATCACCAATATCTAATCCTTCGATTGCCACTTTTACAGCATTTTCCAATTCGTGTAATTCAAAAGCACTGGTTCCCGTATTCACGTTAAATAGTTTCCCACCATTAAACTTAGTCATCTTATCATCAGAATGATGGGTAGCAGCCATCTCAAAAGTTAAATTACCATCGAGAACAGAATCGCGAACTGCCACTAAAATATCTTTGGCAATATTTAAATCTATAGGAGATATCTTTGGAGACATCAAAATATGGCGTATATCAAGCTCATCTCCTCTACGTTCTTCCATCTGAACAATATGATAACCATACTCCGTTTCAAAAACCTCAGAAATTTCACCATTTTCAAGACTAAACATGACGGCCTCAAATTCTTTTACAAACATCCCTCTTTTAATTCCGGTATATAAACCACCATTACGCGATGAACCAGGATCTTCCGAATACAAAATTGCCAGTGTAGCAAAATTTTCACCTTTTAAAACTCGCTCCTTAAGTTTTCCCAACTTATTATTAGTCTCTTTAATTGCTGCCTCACTCGGTGGAGGAAGTTTTAATATTTGAGCTACTTCAACAGTTTCATTAATTTCGGGTAGGCTATCCACATCGAAAGTAACAAAGTGAACTTTCACCTCTTCCGGAGTAACATCTGTAGAAGAAGTAATTTCGTAGCGAACTCTTTGAATGATCAGTGAATGTTCGATAGGCTCGTACATTTCTTCTTTAACCTCATAGATCTTTTTATCGAAATACTGTTCCAACTGTTCCTCACCACCCAACTGCGTGATAAAATTATTTAAGCGAGAATCAATTTCATTAATAACTTCATTTTCTGTTACTTCAATACTATCTAATTCTGCTTTGTGAAGCATTAATTTCTGAAACAATAGATCCTCAAAAACTTGTTTACGTATAGCAGAATCAACTTCCAAACCCTGGGTCTGGTATTGAAGAATTTGTTGTTCAACATCGGATTTAAGAACAATATTATTCCCTACAACCGCTGCAATTCCTTCTACGGTTACTTGGGCTGATAACACTTGAGTCATCATTAAAAAAGCGATGACGAATATTCTTCTCATATTAATAGATTTCAAATTGTTTTGACTTCTTAGCATCTTCTAGTAATTTCAATTGAATTACCTCTACAGTTTTCAATTTTCTTTGGTTCAGCAATATACTTTTTATTTCTTCCTCTACGTATTCCAAAGGGGCAATTTCTCCTTGCTCTTTCACATCCATAAGACGTAACAAATATACATCTAACGTATCTTTGAGGAACATCGTATTTTTTTTCATCGATAATGAAGAAATATCAAATTCTGGAGGGAAAACTTCCTCAAAATCTTTCCACGTTAACCATTCGCCGGGATTGTTGTAAAAACGCTTTGAATATTGATGACAGTAGGCTTCGATACGATCTATATGTAGGGTGTCTTTATTAAATAACCAAGTTTCTAAAGAATCTAATTTTGGCGCCATAACACTGGCTTTCACAAACATGACTTTGATAATCTTATCTGCCAACAAATAATCATCGGTATGTTCCTCATAATAAGCCTGCAAATGATCTTCCAGAACAATCGTGTCTATACTTTGCTGAATAAGTTTCTGCTCATATGCATGAATCAGAAGTGAACGATGATAAGCTTCCAATCTCTTTTCAATTTCCAATTCTTCCTGATTGATATTCAGCTCTGCCTTTTGTAGTAATAACTCCTGTTGTGCCCAATTATTAATATACTGCTGTATAAAAGCTAAACTATCAGAAGCTGTTAATTCGCTATTGTACAAAGACTTTACTTCAGATTCATACAAATAGGAATCGCCGAGCCTGGCAAGCAAAATATCGTCATTTCTATCGAAAAAAGAACATGACGACAAAACGATAGTGATGAATATGAAATAAAAAAACTTTATCACTTTATGGGTTTTTACTTTAACTCGGTCGTATACAAATTACCGTACCACTCAAATATAATATCTTTTGATGAACCTAAAGTGTTCACTGCTTTTCTAAAAGCTTTATTAAAATGCCCTTTAAAAACCGGAATACGGACTTCTTCAACTTCGTCTACTACATCCAATTCATCTAAACGATTATTCTTTACCAAATCAAGTACGTAGTTATTAATACGTACCGGATATTTCGCTTTTAACTCCACCAACCATTGTTTTTCAAGAAAATCCTGGTAGTCAGAAGTAACTAAACCTTTAGTCTCTTTCAATTCTTTCACCTGTGAAGCAAAAACTTCTTCTACGTAAACAATTTTCACATTTTGGTTATCGTAAATCAGGTCTGATACCCCTTCGATCCATTCTACCTGGTCCACAAAAGTATTTTCTCCTTTAAGAAAAAGTCCCTCTTTCACATCCATATTTAAAGTAGACTTCTTATTCATTTTTGCCTGAACCTTTTCTACATCAGTATTACCTTTACTTAGTTTTTTATATACTTTGCAAGCAATATTTTCATTCAGACAGTTAATCACTTTAGCTTCTACACGCGTATCCCATATATAATTTTGCTTATTCGCCTGATAAAAATCTTTTAAACCGGTGGTATCTTTTACCGCTTTGGTCCATATTTTTTCATCCGTAAGCTCATACAATAAAATACCATCTCTGTACTCTTGCATCAACAAACGGAAATCGTTGTATTTTGCTTCAAGATTTACATTTTCATAAGCAATAATAGCATCTTCAGACCATTTCGCAAAAGCCTCATCTGTAAATACTGAAGCATCTACTTTGTTTTTCATTCTGCGAGCAGATTTTATAAGATAAGCAACAAAATCGGCTTGAGTATATTTCGTATCTCCCAGCGTGAAGACTGTTTTAGTAAGATCTTTCATATGATCTTCCAAAGACCATTTTCCGGCAAAAAAATCGGTGTCTACATAATTTTTCAAGGCACTAACCGCTGATCTATTAACCTTGTAATTGTATTCTTTCTTTAATTTATTCACCAAAGAGGTTTGCTTTACCTGAGCTCTGGAATCCTTTTCTACTTTCTTTTTAATCTCATCTTTTTCATCGTCAAAACTGCCTAAGCTTTTCCGATCAACAAGCTTAATGATATGCCATCCATAAGGCGTTTGGACAGGCTCAGAAATATCGCCTTTATTTTCCAAAGAAAAAGCAGTATTCTCAAAGCTCGCTACCATTTTATTGGTTCCAAACCACGGAAGCTCACCACCTTTGGCAGCACTATTTTTATCATCAGAATATTGCTTTGCCATTTCAGCAAAACCAGCATTCTCCACAACAATTTTCTGATAAATCTCATTTATCTTTTGTTGAGCAATCGTAATTTCTTCAGGAGTATTTTGCCCTGCAGGCTTAGTAAACTTCACCATAATGTGTGCTGCCTTCACTTCGCCACGAGATAAACGCTTATCAGTTACTTTTAAAAAGTGATAACCAAAACGAGAACGGATGATCTCTGACACCTCACCCTGAGCAGTATTATAAGCTGCATTTTCAAAAGGATACACCATATAGAGTGCACTAAAATAGCCCAAATCACCCGCATTATCTTTTGCCGATGGGTCTTGTGAATACGCTCTTGCTGTAGAAGCAAAATCTGCTCCGGCAAGAACTTCCTTTCTCAATTGTTGAATCTTCTTATAAGCTTTTAAAGTATCTGTAGGAGTTGCATCTTCGGCAACAGAAATTAAAATATGACTTGCTCTTACTTCCATTTTCAAACGTTCGTATGCCTCCTGAATGAGTTGTTCACCGACTTCATTATCCACCAAATAAGGTTTCGCCAATTGCTTGCGATATCCGGAAAGTTCCTTTACAAAAGAAGGAATCGTATCCATACCTAATGTTTCAGCTTCTTTTACCTTAAGTTTAAAATTAACAAACAATTCAACATACTCATCCAAAGTTTTAGGGTCAAGTTCTTCGCCTACTTGTCTGTTTTTGTTGTAAACACTTAAAAAATCATCCACACTCACCTCTTCGCCAGCTACAGTAAGTAGGGTTCTATTTGAGTTTTGTGCAAAGGAATTCATTGCAATAGTTACTATTGCCAGCAAAAAAATTATTTTTTTCATCCAAATAAATTTATAATTCTACTTTCTACTATAATTTGGCGCTTCGCGTGTAATCGTTACATCGTGTGGATGCGACTCGGTTACACCGGCACTTGTTATTCTCACAAACTGTGCCTTTTCTTGTAATGCAGGAATATCTTTTGAACCGCAATAACCCATACCTGCACGTAAACCACCAATAAACTGATACATCACTTCTGCCAGAGTTCCTTTATAATCAACACGTCCGACAATTCCTTCCGGAACCAATTTCTGAACATCGTCTTCTACATCCTGGAAGTAACGGTCTTTTGAACCTGCTTTCATGGCATCAATAGATCCCATTCCACGGTAAGATTTGTATTTACGTCCTTCATAAATGATCGTTTCTCCCGGCGATTCTTCTGTACCGGCTAATAAGGAACCCAGCATTACAGAATCGGCTCCTGCAGAAATGGCTTTTACAATATCGCCCGTATAACGAATACCTCCATCAGCAATTACGGGAACACCTGAACCTTTAATCGCATCAGCAACCATCATGACCGCAGATAACTGAGGGACACCTACACCTGCCACGACGCGAGTCGTACAAATTGAACCCGGACCAATACCTACTTTTAGACCATCTGCACCGGCATCTACCAGATACTTAGCCGCTTCGGCAGTTGCAATATTCCCTACAACTACATCCAAATCTGCATACTTCGCTTTAATCGCTTTTAAGGTATCCACCACACCTTTGGTATGACCGTGAGCCGTATCTACAATTACAGCATCTACACCCGAATCAACCAGTGCATCTACTCTGTCTATGACATCTGCAGTAACACCTACACCGGCAGAAACTCTTAATCGACCATAAGAATCTTTATTTGCATTTGGTTGTACACGAACTTTTATAATATCTCTATAAGTAATTAATCCAACAAGTACGTT